>Ga0302121_10001589_pt1 | contig 10669 bp, 15 predicted proteins | sample CB21_surface_MG_FD_203120 | JGI IMG/M metagenome (GOLD analysis project Ga0302121, IMG submission 203120) | Marine microbial communities from Western Arctic Ocean, Canada - CB21_surface | ecosystem: Environmental > Aquatic > Marine > Oceanic | place: Canada: Western Arctic Ocean | collected... | reverse complement strand
TACCTAAGGTATCGGCACAGTATATGCCCGACAACTTGCTCATTACTTAGACCCTCAAACCCAGTCATCGCTGACACTACTTTTACAGCAAGGCGTAGGGTAGTTGTCTTAACTGGGACGGCAATGGATGTTTCCTCGCTATCACCGTAGTTAGGCGTATGGGTTTTGGGTGCTGTTTTCTTAACGGGGGTAGGTGGTGGCTGTACCTTCTTTGGCTGGTGTTCGACAAACATTCCCGCTTGTTTTAGAGCTAAAGAAAGCTGGTGTGGCTCCTTCGCCTTTCTCTTCGCCTCCCTTCTTTCTTGCAGTACTTTAATATGTTTTTCTACTTCGTCTTCATGCCCTTTAACTAGTTCCCTAACGTCCTCTACAGGCATATGCAACGCTTGGTAAAATGCCTCTGTGTAGTCTGCGTCGTTAGCCGTGAGAAAAGCTACTACGTGTGCCATAGCCTTCTTTTCATCATTCCAAACAATGTTGGCTGCAAGCCTATTCGCTTTTGCTCGTGGAGACTCCCCCTTAGGCTTAGCCTTACCCTTAGGCTTATTCTTATTCCTATGGTAGCTAAGTTGGGTCTTTGCCTTATGTAACTCTTTTTCTAACTCTTCTATAGTTTTACTCATGATTGGTCTCCTAGTTATGTTTAAATTTTGGTGCGTGGTTTGTAAGGCAGTGTTGCTCCCCCAATTCGAAACCCCAATACCCTACTCACACGACTAACCTTCTCGTGGTTTCTTCGGCGCATACACAGTACAGAGAACCTATACCTACTAAGTAGGTAATGAGTGATGTTGTTCTGTTATGCGCTGAGGGTGTTTTTTCATACTTGCCCACCGCCCTCTGGGGCATAGGGGCGCTCCTAGGAACGACCCCCCATACAAAACTCAACACTCTCCGTAAGAATTACCGTAGCCACCTTCGCAGTCTAAGGGTAGGTCAAGTGCCCATACAGGCCGCACTTTCATAATTTCCTCGACTTGCTGCATTGCTCCTTCTACTTGAGCTTCCCTAACGATGCAACCAATCGCATCATGTACGGTCATTACTATTTTATATTTTTTAGCCACATTAAGAAGCTGCTCACCAATAACATTGCGGGCTAGGGCTTGGCATACATTCTCTATCACCTTGCCCCCGTATATTCTGTTCGGGAGTATGGCCCTGCCTTTGCGCGTGTCGTACACCGTCTCGTCGTACCCACCTTCTTCTTCGGGTTCTTGGACGCGCAAATTGGGGTACTTTATGTACAACCCATTCGGCAGCCGTATGCCCCTAGTGCCTTCCACAAAAAGAATACCCTCCCTCCCTAGGCCGTCTACCTTATCTTGCATCATTGTCTTCAGAGCTTTGTTGGCCTCACGCCATAGTGCAGGTATCGCGGGGTAGGTTTCACGGTACACTCTGATAATGCGGTCACACTCGTCTTCGGGTAAGTCTACCCCAAAGTTTTTTAGCTGTGCGCGGAACTTAATGTGGCCCATACCGTAGCCTGCACCTAGTATCGTAGTCTTACCTACAAATCTTTCTTCCTTAGTTATATCTGTTTCTGCCTTACCGTATATAGCGGATGCCATAATCTTATACACGTCATTGCCTCGGTCGAACGCCTCTATTAGGCTGTCCTCTTCCGCAAGCCATGCTAGGGTACGAGCTTCAATCTGAGACAGGTCACAGTCGATAAACTTATACCCGTCAGGGGCGCACATAGCCTTCTTGAGCCTAGAGCCGCGAGGCAGATTCTGCATGTTGATCTTATCGGAGCCGCCCCACCGCCCTGTATGCGCTGCGTAGTAACGTAATGGGATAGGCAACGGCCCACGGTTCGCTATATCTATGAAACGCTGAGTTCTAGTTTCTTCTATAGTAGACCTTACTCCTAGTCTAGCAGCTACAAGGGCTTGTACTTCGGGGTTTGAGTGTTCCTTTAGCTCCTTAAACGCCTCGTCCGTCTTTGCGAAGGCGAAAGTCTCCTTGCCTGTAGTAGGGCTTAGCTTCATAGGCGGCTCTATACCGTACCCACGCAGCAGCTCAGCAAATTGGGGGTTACTTGTTAACTTCTTTTTCTCGTGCTTAACCTTAGCCATTAGCTCTTCTTTAATATCTACAACTTCTTTTAGATGGCCGGTAAGAATTTCTTTATCCAGTACCAAAGCAGGCTCACTAAACATCCGCGTTGTGAGATCAATTAAGTTAAGTTCGAACATAGGAAAATCTTTGGCTAACACTTTAAACAACTTATGAGTTAACGCTACGTCCTGTATGCAGTAGCCGCCATAAGCAGCTAACTCTTCAGGGGAAAAGTCTAAACGTTTCTTACCTATTGCACTGTGTACTTCTGTACCCTTAGCACCCAACTCGTAGTACTCAGAGAGCGCGGCTAGGCTTCCCCCTACTTCAATAGAGTGTGTAGCGCGTGACATTGCTAGAGTGTCTGCAATTTTCTTAGGCTTAATTCCAAAGTGCCAATTAAGAATCGCCATGTCGAACATAGCGTTGTGTGCTAGCGCAGCGGAGTTTGCCCAGTCAAACTGGGCTAAGAATTTAGCGGTCTGCTTTTTAGTTCCCGAAAACCAAGCTGGGACAGAGTCTCCATCTTGATGATAGTTGTCCTTGCTGACAACTTTAACAGCTACCCCAATCACTTGGAACCTAGGGTCACGGATGTACTCCTCAGTAGTAAGTTTGTTAAGTCCGTACTCTTTAGAGTAGTACGTCTCGAAGTCTATAATCAGTAAGTCCATCGTGCGTATCCATATCCATCACAGTTTTTAAAATAGTTTCAAGCTCGGCTAGATTGTGTTCGTTAGTCACACAGGAAATCCCACCAGCTTTTATAATAGCTGCAAGTTCTCTCTCTTGCAGAGGGGTCGGTTTGTTCTTACCCGCCTTACATTCTATGCCAATAAAGTATCCGCGATAGCAGCATACAATGTCGGGTACTCCGCTCCTACCCATGCCGTAAGAGGCGGGGAAAAAGTAATACGCGCCGCGTTCTTTTAGTAAACGTACAACTGCATTCTTAACTTTCTTCTCAGGAGTCATAGCCATTCAAAGAGAATAGCTTATCAGTTGGACTTTGTAAAGGCCAAAAAAAGCCCCGCACTAAGCGAGGCTAAATAAAGATCAACCTACATTATGTAGGTTAAATATTTTTGTACTTACTTTCTTCTACGTGTTTCTCTAGCACGCGTCGCATCTCTCCTGTATAGCTTGTGTGTAGTTTAAAGTAATCTACCACATGCTCTGGTAGCCGCACGTTAATGTGTACCATAGCGGGCTTTAGTCCCTTGCCTCTGCCCTGCTTAGCATCCGAGTTCATTTGCTATCTCCTCTGCTATCCAATAGTAACCGCGTTCGTATTTGTATCCTGTGCCGCTGATAAAGCTGTTGTCCTCAGCAATTTTTAACATGCCTAACGCGCCTAGTACTTTGCTCGGCAGTTCATGCCTTACATATTTTTTAACAGTGGTAGTATCTTTTTTCCACGTATGATACTCCTCCCCCGCTTCGTTTATTGACACGAACAATCCTTCCCCTAGCTTTTGGGCTTTACATACAGTGTCCATTAGAGTCAGGTCATCTACACAGGATTTATACAATGCAACAGGGCTGGAACCCTGCTGGTTCCCAACCAAGTGTTCCATAGACTCAATAAAGTTAGCGTCATTGGCGGTTAGTTGGTCACGCACAAAGTCAATTATCCGTTGCTTACTTTGATTGCGCTTAGTTTGCATTTGATACTGCCCACTAGTCGCTTGCTGAATAACAACTTTTGCTTTGTAAGTTATAGCTTCTATCGTAGTCAGACCATAAAAGTATTTAGCAATAATAGACTTACCTCTGTCTATTTTTGTTGTCTTCATACTCCCCCCATGCTTACGGGCAGCGTTGATTCTATTGTTAGAAAAGTGCATAACAACATCCTGCTCCCCCCACTTAGTTTCTGTGTGCATTTCGCCTACGACTTCACCGCCAGCGTGTACATACAAATTCCTAAACCACGCATAGTGTTCACCGTCGTCGCCCGTTGAGCTACCCATCTGCAAACAAAAGGTAAGCCTAGGGAATTTCTTAGCCACTAGCGAAAGAAACGCAAAAGCTTTTTCATCAGCTCGGTGGTTATCAACTACTCCTGCCCAAGTACTAGGATCAGAGCGTTGTAACATTGGCGATGCTTCGGTAACGTAATAAACATTATTGGGCAGCGCGTTAAAATTCCTAAGCTCCTTCCCGTGCCCATTGTCCGCATCTGGTTTACTTAGCTGCGCTAGCATTTCCGTTACTTCTGCGGCTCGATAGCCGTCATAAACATTTTCCATCATAGTGTCTCCTTACCATTCATATTTTTTAATAATGTCGTCTACTTCTTTCTTAACTTCTTCGCGCACTTCGGGCTGGTCCTTAAACATATCTTTAGTTTTACCATCCATGATTTCTTCTAGCTTCTTGCGCGCTTCTTCTAGCTTAGGGTCATTAGTAAGGTTCATATGTTTTAGCATGCGACATAACTCCAGAGGGTTAGATACAAATGTATCATGCCACCGTTTGTCATCCGCGTCCCCTACCACCGCGCACTTCGCACTTATATGCTCCAGCTCTTTGCGTAACCTGTTCTCATTTTCCTGTACTGCTTCCTGTACCTTGCGTTCTACTTCGGCATCGCATGAAGTAAGTAGCTCCTGCATCTCCTGCGCTGGTAGGTCTATGCACAGGTGGCCGCTATCTGGAACAGGTGAAACAGTAAAGTTCCACGCAAACTTAGCCATTACTTCTGCGACAGGCGGGTAGTCTTCTTCGTTGAAAATGTCCCCTCGGTAGTGTCGGGCAGTATCGCGGTAACTAGAATACTTGTCTCGAAACTCGGAATACATCCTCTCAAACTCTTGACGCTTCCAGTTGTGCTGACTCTTGTACTCTAGGAATAGGCTAGTAGGACAAAGCCTGTACCCTCGGTCATCCCAAGGTAGGGTCATCACTGAATGCCAGAGCCTTGCCTGCGCTGCTAATTTCTGTATGTCTTTATGCCCTGTCGAACCTACCATCAGGTTGTCGTACATACGCATCGCTCGTGGGTCAGCGTTCTTACTCGCTGCTAACTCTGCTTCTAGCGCCTTGTTACGCTTACTCGCGCCCCATACGCTGATATTTAACTTAACTAATACTGCACTGTTTGCTATTGCACTCATGTCGTTCTCCTAAGTTGAACCTACATTATGTAGGTTAATCAATTTGAATTGTCTTGCCCGAAGGCGCTGTTATTTTCCGGTCATTCGTTATCGCCCAGAGTAACGGACTAGTCCAGTTGCCCCAGTTATATATGTCACCATCAGTCAGCATAATCACACAGTCTGGTTTGATACCTTTCTCCTTCAGGTACGTAGATACGCAAGAGGGATCAGTACCTCCCCCGCCTGTTGCCGTTTTTATAGCAGGGGCAGTACTCAGAGTGTCGCTGCTATATACCTCATGGTTTTCTATCTCCCCATCCCAATCGATTACATGAATCTTATTAATAGAGATAGCTTTAGCAATACCAACGATCTCGCTAGTGGCAATCTTAAGCCTGTCCCCGTATAGCATAGACCCAGAGGTATCTCGCCCTATGACAATCTCATTAATACTATTGCCCTGTAATGAAGGCATCAGTATGTCTTGGTGCAAGAATCTACGATTAGGTCTACGCCATGTAGACTGCTCTTTCTTACGGCATGTCGAGTTCATAAACATCCGTAGCAGTGCGCGCCAACTAACCTTCGGTGTTACTAACTCACCTAGCCCTAGCGCATCGTGCAAGCCGCCTTGCCCTGCTTTAGCATCCGCATGTATACCTTGGCGTATTGCCTGCGTAATGTCCTCGGTAAGCTGCTTGCTTTCTTCGGCTGTTAGTCCCTCGGCCCCATCCCAGTCATGCTCGTCGAAACCGCCTTCGCCGTCACCAGCTCCCCCGCCCTCGTCTTGCTCCTGCTTAAGCTCTTGGAAGATACGTTTGATAGGCCACCCGTGATACTTCAGGTCATACAAACCCATCTGCTTGCCGTTTTCATCCTCGGGCATCGCGGTCAAAATATGCTTAGGGTCCGCACACAGAATGCGGTCATTGTTCCAAAAGTCAGCGGCCATATTAGTAACCCGCGCATCTTGCTCGGCTAACCTGCGGTAAGTAACGAGGTGCATACCTGCCTTGTGTAACCACTCATGCGCCATGACATATGCTGCACCCTTGTCTCCGTTGCGTATCTGCTTGAACATGAAGTCAGGATTGAACCAACAGTCTCGCCCGTTAGTAGCTGCTGTAGGTATGTCAGTAGTCAGAAAGGTCTTGCCGTGCATGGCAACACCACGCAACAAACCAAACTCTTTAGATCGCATCAGGCCGATCTTTATCGCCTTAAATTTTCTATCTGCTAGCATGATAGTTCTCCTTGGTGGAACCTACATTATGTAGGTTCATAGTAGGTCTTCGTTGTCGGCTGTCCATAGAGCGAATTCTTTATTGCTAAATGCAATCTGCTTATTCTTGTGGCGGCATAGAGCTACACAGAATACGACTTGAAACTCTTCCTCCATGCGTCGCAAGTAGGCGAGAATGCTGCTCAGTGTGTCCTTCTCTACATGCTCCAGTAGCCCGAAGGTCAACACAGCTCGCGCACCCGCACTCTCGGGGACCATAGCTCCTTGTGGGTTAGTACGGATACTGTTGAAAGAAGGCAAGCTATCTTGATAGGTGATGAATGAGTTAATAGATTCTGCAAACGGTCCGCCCGCTGCACCTGTTAACGCTGCTACTAAAGAATCCTTATCGAAATGCTCCATCTTCCAGATGATGCGGCTAGAAATCTCAAGCGTGCGAGGCGATACCACATTTTCCTGTGGGTTGGTTGGGTCGAATATAAATTCATTCTTAGTCCCATCAAGATAAGAGGCGAGACATTGCGGGTAGCGATCTACCCATGCAAGCACTACAGGGTGGATGTTGTTAGCTGATGCCCACTGTATCCATTCCGTAGCAGTCGGTTTGCGCAGGGTTAGCTCTACAATACGCTGCCTAGTATGTTGCGCGAGTCCATCACCTACACCATCGGTATCCATGTTGCCCGTCATAAACCTAATGCTACCGTCTATTATTGGTAGATCGCCTAGCCTAGGGTTGAATACCTCTAGCATCGGATGCAGCATATTTTTTACTGGCTCCGCGCCTTTGGTAAACTCGTCGAGGCAGATCACTACAGGTTCTCCAGTAGTCAGTCCGAACCTAGCGTTGGGATAATAGCGCGTCACTTTAGCGTCGTGGTCGATAACCGGCATAGCCACGTCACCTAGGTCGAGGTTGGGTACGTCCACCATAGCGAGCATGTAACCTGTTGCCTGTGCTATAGCTGTTGCAATCATCGACTTACCTACTCCCGGTTCGCCGCGTAACATATAGCACACGTCAGGGTTGGCGAGGATAAGGCTTGCTGCCTGCTTATGGTTTACAGTACAGCTCTCATTTACTATTGATTCACTCATGTCGTTCTCCGTTTGAACCTACACAATGTAGGTTGATATTTAATTAGTGTTACAGAATTCAAAACTACAGGTATATTGTACCACAATGTGATACAGAATGTCAAGTCAAGAAGCACCCCAACTGCGAGGGCGCTGCTGCCATGTGTATCTTTCGGCTGTCCATCGAGACTACAAGCAGCTTGTTATTGTGTACTCCGCGCAGGTAGTACTTGCACCCACGCGTGTCTCTTAGTATTTCCCCAGTAGATACAAGGGTCTGAGTCTTTGCTTTGATTACTTGGCTCATAGTAGGTACGTCTCCCCGCCCGTCAAATACTTAGCGTTGTCATTGGATAAAGTGTTGGCAGTCTCTCGCTCTTCGAACAAGTCTTCGGCAAAGGTATATTTAATGGCATCATCAATAAGAGTATCTAGCTTCTTAATGTTCACAGTAGCCTTGTAAGAATTGCTCCAACTGCTTTCGACGATATGAGGTAGTAAGAATTCAATTAGCTTTCCCCATCGCTCTGCGTTTCTCATACAAAAATAAAGTTCCTTAGCCCTAAATTGACTAGAGGTTAGGCGTTGGTACTGATCAGGGTCAATCAGCTTGGCGCAGGCGCGTGCGTATTTGCGGAATCCTTCTACTTCTTTACGCCGCATACCCATCGGACTACGCTTTAAGTAGTACCCTTTTATTGCCGTTGCGTTTACGAAAGTAACAGTAGTGCGTGCGATAGTGTCGGGATGGTCTATCTTTAGGGTTACTGGGTCGAGCATTAATACCTTGCATCCCTTTTTGTTGTTCCCCAGCGTAGGTGCTGCTTCTAAGATTGTCTTGCCTTGGTGCGTGTATGCCGTCAGTAGCGGTCTGTCGTATGTGTCGGTCAGTATTCCGCTGATAAAGCTGTGTGTTGTGTGCGAAATCCACCCGCCGTTGTTTAACACAATGTCGCCATTGGCGAAAAAACTAACCACATCAGTGTCGTGTAGCCTGCACACTACTGCGTCGGCGCGCCTAATAATCTGCATGTGCTTTCTGCGTCGGCCATTGCCCCTAACGCATAGGGGTCGAAGGTTGTTGCTGCCCCGTATCGGGATGATTGACTCATAGTGGGCTACTGCTTGCCCATACGAGAGTAGGGATGGTAAGTCTTCTATAGTATTTCCAAACATTGTCGTTCTCCTTGGTTGAACCTACAGTATGTAGGTTGCTTATTTTTTTGCTTCGGGTACATCCATTGGTCGTTCTGTTGTGTGCTGGTCTTCCAACCACTGCTTTAGTACTCGCGGGTCGTACTCGGCTAAGAGTTCCGCGAGTGATATAGGCTCATCAACAGGGAGCGGATGGTATTCCTCTAGTGCTGATAGGAAAGCAGGTACATAATGCTCTAGCCTCCTCCCGTTGTGATCTGATCTGCCATTCCGCTTGCTCATTCGTCGTCTTGCTCCGCTTGCGGCATCGCTATGTCACCTAGGTCTTGCGTTGGTGCATCGTAATAGACAGGATGCGGTAGACTTCTCGATAGACCAATAGCATTCTTGCCCCAGATATTGTGCTTCTCGGCGGGTGCATCTAAGTGTGCATCGATAACTGCTTGCTCTAGCTCTCGCTCCTTATCTAGCAGGCGTGCGTCTACTATGCGTCCTTGGTCGGCAATCTTCTTGCGCGTGGCTTCGAGTAATGCTTCTAGCTCTTTTATGCTCATCGGTCTTGCTCCTATAGTAAGAATAAAACTAGTGTTGTGTAGTAAAGGCATAGTGTTAGCCCTATGCCCGTAGCCATTGCACCTAGTACTTGCAGTGGTAGCAACCACCAAGGCTTATTGTCTGCCCATGTGTGCATCTCGTGCGGGTCATGGGTGTTGTGCATTTTCCTGAGTGCGTCACGCACAGTTCTTATCTGCTTCCTACGTGCTGCTTGCATCTGCTTGATCTGTTGTAGTGTCATACCGTTCTCCTATTTTTTGCTGCCCATTCTTCCTTTGCTGCCCGTTCTCTCTTCTCCTTGTTATACAAGTAGCTTGCCATCCGAAGTTGTTGCACGGCCTGCTGTAGCAGTAGGTGCGCGTTGTACTCGTGCATGCCATGTAGGGTGTCTAAGTCCTTATCCTCATGCCAGTCATTCCCGTCTGAATCTAAAGCTAGGAATGTTACGTTTGATACGGTGTGTACCGCATCGGCAAGGTCATCTATAGAATCTATTGTCAGTTCTATATTGCTCAGCCTTTCTAGCGGCTTCATGAATTGCTTAAGGTTTATCGGCTTTGTAGTTCTCATGTCGTTCTCCTCGGTCCAACCTACATTATGTAGGTTAGTAGTTATATTGCTCGGCGCGGCGGTCGCGTTGGCTTGGTTTAAACTCGTTGTATTCTTGCTCGGTCATTATGCTCATGCTGCATGGGCCTTCGGCATTGTCGTGTAGCTCACTCTCGGCTCTTAAGAATGCCAGTACAGTTGCGCCAATAATGCGGGTGTAGCTCACTTCCATCTGGTCACAGTCACGTCCCCAAATATGCACGGCGATACTGTACTTAGATGGTAGGTAGCTTGGGTCTTCGAGCTTGCACTGCTCGATAGTCTGACGCAGGGCTATGTTGCTTGTGTCGTGCTTCTCGGCTAGGTTCATCAGCCTGCGTATCTCAGGCACTAGCGGGGAGTCTTCTCTGTAGTTCCGCAGTAGCCTTAGCTCTGCTTTAATAAGGTTTACTATGTTTGGCATCTGTACGTCCTCGGTTGTCCAACCTACACAATGTAGGTTGGTTGTTGGGTTGACTAGCTGTGGGTGTATCCATCTGACTCTATGCCGAGCCACATACCAGACCACTGAACCATTAGGCAATCAAAGCCCTGCTGCACAGTCTTACGGAATTCGCGGTAAGTCAGCCCCTGATTGTTTTGCTGCCATTTGCGATATATGGAAGCGCGTTGGGCCTTATTGGTTTTTGCTAGCATTGTCGTTCTCCTTGGTTGAACCTACATAATGTAGGTTGTATGGCTTGGGGCGAATCCCCAGCTCATAATAATATTATAACATAATGTGGTACAGTTTGTCAAGTCTCTGGGTAGAGGGCTAAAATTACGGAAGTCAGGTATTATTACGACTATTATTATAATGGAGTGTAATGATGTGGTACAGCTTGGAGGTAGAAAGGACGCGGCTTTACAGGGAGTGTTCTTG
>Ga0302121_10001579_pt1 | contig 10705 bp, 12 predicted proteins | sample CB21_surface_MG_FD_203120 | JGI IMG/M metagenome (GOLD analysis project Ga0302121, IMG submission 203120) | Marine microbial communities from Western Arctic Ocean, Canada - CB21_surface | ecosystem: Environmental > Aquatic > Marine > Oceanic | place: Canada: Western Arctic Ocean | collected... | reverse complement strand
GTGAAATAGGCTCGACAGATGTCTAAAAGCTTTTCTTTCGTTCAGTATTGTTCCGCTGTGACGGGCTACATTTTAAATGCTAACGAAAGTTACGCTATTGCTGCTTAATTAACTTCGGTTAATTAAATGGCAGGGGTCCGGGGCACCTTGCAACAGAACGCCCCACTAGGTATTCGTGAATCGTGAAATAAACATTGGGTTCCAACGGTTAATCTTCCTTTCTTAAAAACTTAAATGTTCTGAACGTAATCTGAACGTAGTTGGAAGAAGAAATTGAATGGCGTACATCAGAAAGTTGAAGTAAGGAAATTAAAGCACAAGATGCCGACAAAAATTCACCGATTTAAAACCCCTACAAAGTTCGTGAATTATATTTTCACTAAGTATTTGAAGCGATTAAGGGTCGGTTAAATGACAGACAAATTATCAGATTGGGAAATCATGAAACAAAGTGCGGACACAGCAGAAGAGAAACAAAAACTAAGAATAAAAAAGGTGCTGTTCAAGAAATTTGCAGAGTTAATAAATTAATTAATTATCTGATTGGCAAAATATCTTTGATGAGCTTGAGATCGTCTCATATCTATACGTTAAAAGAAGACTTAAAAAAAATACCTTTGGCTGTCGAGCATAAATAAATACGTCAATATATTATCTAACTGTTGGAATGTTGCTCGTAAATAATGGCTAAATCTTCTTTATAAGTATAAATTTTATCTTAAAAAGCTTTTTAAAATATCATTGATACTTTTTTTAGGTTTCCATCCTAGCCTTAAAATTTTTCTTATATTTCCAACATGTTTTGTCTCTTTTTTATTATTATTTTTTATAATAAATTTTTTTTTGAAAACTTTTGAAAAAAATTTTGGAATTTTTATAAGACGTGTTGCCCTACCAGAGGCTATATTAAAAATTCCAGTCGATTTATTTTTATATAATATAAGTATAGCTGATAAAATGTCGCTCAAAATTAAAAAGTCTCTTACGTGATTAATATTCATCAACTCTATTTTATTCTGTGTGATAAATTTTTTATATAAACTGGGCACAAAAAAAAGATCATCTTGGTTATAATGAGTAAAGCTAAAGATTCTTCCTATACAAAATTTTATTTTAAATAATCTTTTTTCAATATATTTTTCTGCTTTTAGTTTAGTTAGTCCATACTTACTAATAGGTTTTAATTTTGTGTCTTCTTTTATTTTTTTATTTGAAAAGCTATAAACATGAGAGCTTGAAGAAAAAAAAAACCAGTCTGTAGAATCTCTTTTTACTATTTCATCAACAAGTATTTTTGTTCCTAAATAATTTACTTTTAATGCATCACTATAAAATTTTTCAACTTTAGCAGTTGAGACAATTGCAGCTAAATGAAATATTGCATCGAATTTTTTATTTTTTAACCAAAATTGAACATCTTTTTTTTTTCTTATATCTCCAGAAAACTTATAAATTTTAATATTTTTATGCTTTTTAAATTTTTGAATTAAAGTTTTTCCTAATACACCGGTATGTCCGGTGACCCCAATAATTTTATAATTCATCAATCTTTAAAAGATGAAATGCTAGATATCTTGCTAAAGAAGATGTCATTTTTTTTGTATGCAGACCAATAAAGAAACCTAGATCTTCTATGAGCTGAGCATTAGCGAAATATTGTTTTTTTTCATTTAATTTATACAATTCTATTGCGGGCTGATTCATAAAATTACCGCTTATAATGGGTCTTGTTTCTATCCCCATTTTGGTGAGGTAATTTAAATAATCAATTTTTTTATTTTTATATTTATAGTTCAATAATATTGGTAACCCAAACCAACTAGGCTTAATATTTTTTTCGGATTGTAAAAATTGAATCTGGTTTGTATATTTTTTTAACTTATAAACTTCATTTATAATTTTATTTTTATTATATTCTCTGTTGATTTTAAAAATATCTTTTCTTTTAAATTGACTTGCGGCTAATGCGGCCTGAATTTCTGTAGGTCTTAAATTATAACCAGAATTAATAAATACAAATCTGGGATCTAAATTTGGATATTTTCTCATTGTTTTTTTTTGAGTTGTTTGATGTCTTGACCAGCCATGAGATCTTAAAGCATGCAATATTTCATAATCTTCAGAATTTTTGCAAATAACCATACCTCCCTCTCCCGAGGTAATTTGATGTGAATAATAGAATGAAAATGTGCCTACTTCACCAAATGAACCTAATAATTTACCACGATATCGAGTTCCGAAAGACTCACACGTATCTTCGATAATTATAAGATTATTTTTTTTAGCTATATTAATAACTTCCTGCATGTTAGCTGATAAACCCAAAACGTGGACGCACATTATTGCTTTTGTTTTACTTGTAATGGCTTTCTTCAACTTTGATATATCAACGTTAAGATTATTTTTATCAACGTCCACAAATACTGGCACAAGGCCATGCTGGACTATTGGCCACAATGAAGTAGACCAGCATACTACTGGAATTATAACTTCATCGCCCGGTAATAACCTTTTTTTTCTTTGGGGGTTACAAATCAAAGACAAAGCTAATAGGTTGGCTGAAGATCCAGAGTTAACCATTAATGCAAACTTTACTCCTAAATATTGAGCAAACTTTTTCTCAAAATTGGAAGTAATCTTAGACATTGTAATTTGTCTACTAACTAAAACTTTTTTTGCTGCAGAGATATCTGCATTAGAGAAAGCGTCAGATAATAGAGGATATTTATAATTTTTCATTCTTAAAAAAACATTTTCAATTTCTAAAACACTTTTTTTATAAATTTCTGAAAGCCCCAAAATATTGATGATCTTAATATTTGAAATAAAAAATATAAACCAACTATAGTATTTAATTTAGATTTTCCATAAACTCTTGATTTTTCTCTACTTGGTATTTCAATAATATTTAAGTTTTTTTTAATACTTTTGATTAATATATCAATTTCGATACCAAAACCATTTTCGGAAGTTCCTATTTCTGAAAACTTATCTTTTTTAATTGCTTTAAGACTATATAATATATCAGTGAACTTTGTTTTAAATATCTTGTTAAAAATTAAACTTAAAAAATCGCAACCTGCTGAACGAACAAATCCTAAAAACGAAGTATTAGAAGTAAGATCATAGCTACCTCCTTGTTTCCTGCTGCAAATGACTAAATCTGCGTTATCTTTATAAATCTTATTATATAAAATTTTAATATCTTCATGATCATGAGACCCATCAGAATCAAAAAAAATTATAATATTATTTTTAACTAAATTTGCACCAACTCTTTGAGCATCTCCTTTACCTAATTTATTATCTAACACAAATCTTACTTTATTTATTTCACACTGAAATCTAGTATTGTCGTTTGAATGACCGTCTACCACAATGATATCATCGGAATATCTTTTTAGAATTGGTAAAATAAATTCTAAATTTTTTGATTCATTTTTGGCAGGCACAACAATGCTTATTAAATTTAATGACTGTTGCATAAATTTTCATTTATTTTGACTAGTTTATTATGTTCAATTATAGCATACATATTCCCTGCTTGTCTTGATTTAAAAGTATCGTCACGTCTAAATGGAAATAACTTTCCATTAATTGAGACTGGTAATTTTTTAATTTCTTCTAATGCTCTTTGTGACAGCCCTATTTGTCGTGTGTCTTCTCTTTTAGTATCCTTTAATGTAGCAGTACTATTGCTAAAATTAATATCTCTCTCGATTTTTTAACATGAGATATTAGAACAAGTAAATAATTAATTAGTTATTATTTAAATTGATTATTTTACAAATTTTCTCATGACCATAGATTTTTTTTCCAAGCGAAGAAGATATATTGTCTACTTTTACATTGTAAATTTTAAATTTTCTATCTCTAAAAGTATTGTCAGTCTTTAACGCAACCCATAGTGGGTATTCTTCACTTATGTTGTGCAATCCAATTATAAAGCAATTAGAAGATTTTACAGTATTTGCAGCATTCAAAATATTTATTTTATGATCAGGATTACTATACAATCTGTTAGCAATAAAATACAAACTAAATCTATCTTCATTAAAATAATAAGGTTTTTTAAAATATATTTTATTATTTTTATAACTAATATCACCTAACAATGGTCTTGATTTGTTGAATAATAGATAAGGCAAGGAATATATTATTAAAAATATCGCTAGAACATTTGCTAATTTTGTTAATTCAAATCTATTTAAAATATAACTCGTAATTGGCGCGCTTATAACAAAAAAACAGAGTAAATATCTATTATTTCGAGAATCCCAAACAAGTAGTAATGAAAATAAAATAAAAGTAGCTAAAACTGAGTATAAATAATTTTTTTGGTCTATAGAAAATTTTTTCGATATAAAAATAAAAAATGATAAGAAAATGATTAAGAAATGAATTGTATTAGGTGCGGTACTTTCGTAAAAACTAAAGGGTATATAGTACCCATGTCTATAAATTTTAGTATAGCTGGGATCAAAAGTTGAAATATTAAATAATTGAAGCAGCTGAGTAATTTTTTCAGATGTTATTCTATTTAAACTTTCACTTGGTAAAGAAAGATTAAGTCCAAAATTTTTTACAAAGTTTCCTATTAAGGCTGAAGAGTTTATATCTTTATTTAGAAAAATATTATCCTCGACATTTAATCCCAAAGGGTTACCAAATAAATTAATATTTCTTGAAAAATGACCAGAATTTATAATTAAAATTATTACCGGAATAAGAAGTGCATAAATAAAATGTTTTTTATTTTTTATTAAGATATGAAAGCCTAGCCAGCAGCAAAAAGGTAGAGCAAATATATAAAAAGTACCCTTAGTAAATATTCCAAGTCCTAAAGCTAATGAGAAATATAAAAGGAACTTTAATTGATTTAATTTAATATATTTCAGTAAAAAATATATCATGATTAATAACCACATTGAAGTTACGTAGTCCGTTTGTGTACTATTACTCTGCAAAATTCCCATAGGCAGTGTTGCACAAAATAAAGCGGAAAAAATTTGAAATTTAATATTACAGCCAAGTTCTTTTGAAATTAACGTTACGGCTAAACAACTAGCAACCATTGAATACCACTGAACTAAATTTGAAAAATTATCAGCATTAATAAGCAAATATAAATGCAAAAGTGCAAATTCTGAAAAAGGAGCTAATGCAAGTTGTCGAAGATCGTTTGTGGGGTAAAAACTTAAATTACCATTTTGAATCCACTTCATTACCTTGGGTAAGTGGTAAGACATGGCATCTAAGGAATTTGGAGGATAAATTAATGCTGTAATAAATGTCAACAAAAAAACTACTAAGATAAATAAAATTTTATAATCTATATGAGGTAAGATTGTGAAACTAAAGTTGAAAAATTTCTTTTTTGAAATAATTATTAAAGCAATAAAAAAAATTATTAACCAAAGTAATTTTATTGAAAAATTATTTAAATAATTAAAAAAACTTAAAAATTCTGTAGAAATGACTATAATGATGCCAAGATAAATACTGGTATATAAAAAGTATTCCCTAACTTTAAGCATAAATTATAAAAATTTTGTTATTTTTTTTATGAAAAAAATGTTATCATCATTATAACAGTCATCAATCATTAATACACTAGTTCTAAATTTTTTTATAGACATCTAAAAACAGTTTTGTGATATAACACATAAAATTTAGCAGCCTTTTTTTTGTGAAGAATAAGTTATGCCTTCAACTACTATTTTTTTAGCCTTGCACATTTTCATAAAATAATTTAGCACAAAATTCTAAGCAATATCGACGTAATTCTTTTCAAAGTTTTTCTTTCAGCATTTCAACTCTGTTGCAAAATAAGAATTCTGGAAGCTAGGAGTGGAATATGATTTTTCAAAGCTATTTTCCGATGATCTTAGTACTTCTATTTACCAAAAAATCGAGACTCAGTTGGCTCTAATTTTATAGTATTGAGCACATTATAAATACGTTGCATTATCATTATAGAATGTAAGAATTTGCTTAGAATCTGAAGGTTGGTCCCTTACACTTAGCAACAGAACGCCCCACTTAAAATTTATAAATTTGCTAAAACTGAGTCAGCACACTGTACTGTATTGCTGTTTCCCTTAAGGTCTTTTGTTCGAGACTCGTCGTTAGATAAAGTTTTCTCTATTGCTTTAACAATATTATCTGCAGCTTCCTTTTCGCCCAAATAATCTAACATCATTGCGCCAGACCAAATTTGCCCAATTGGGTTAGCAATTCCTTTTCCTGCTATATCAGGAGCTGAACCATGAACTGGCTCAAACAAGGATGGAAATTTTTTCTCTGGGTTAATGTTTGCTGAGGCTGCAATCCCTATAGTTCCTGTACAAGCTGGGCCAAGATCTGAAAGAATGTCTCCGAATAAATTTGAAGCGACTACTACATCGAACCACTCTGGTGTTAATACAAATCTAGCCGCTAAAATATCAATGTGAAATTCATCCGTTTTTATGTCAGGATATTTTGTTTTCATTTCTTTAAATCTCTCATCCCAAAAAGGCATAGTGATAGAAATACCGTTTGATTTAGTTGCGCTTGTAAGTTTTTTTCTCTTAGTAGTTTTCGCAAGTTCAAATGCATATTTCATAACTCTGTCCACACCTTGTGCTGACATAATGGTTTCTTGAATTGCAATTTCTCTATCGGTTCCTTTGTACATTCGGCCACCAACAGAAGAATACTCCCCTTCTGTATTTTCTCGAACAATAAGCATATCAATGTCCCCTGGTTTTTTATTAGCTAAAGGACAAGGTACTCCTGGCATTAATTTTACAGGTCTTAAATTTATGTATTGATCAAACTCTCTTCTAAACTGAAGCAACGATCCCCATAAAGAAATGTGGTCTGGTAACTGATCTGGCATTCCCACGGCTCCAAAAAATATAGCATCATGTTTTCCGATCTGATCTTTCCAATTGTCTGGTAGCATTTTCCCATGCTTCTCATGATAATCACACGAAGCAAAATCAAATTCATCAAAGTGAATTTTGAACTGGTGTTGCTCAGCTACTTTTTTTAAAATTCGAATTCCTTCAGGAGTAACTTCTTTTCCTATTCCATCTCCTGCAATAGATGCTATTTTATATTCTTTCATAAGTTTGCCTTTCTAAATGTTATAATTATTTAATCAATAAACTTTTTAAGATTTGGTTTAAAATAATTAGGACCTTTCATTACTTTTCCAGCCTCATTATAAATAGGCTTACCATTTTCTCCTAATTTACTCATATTTGATGTCTGAACCTCTTCAAAACATTTGTCCAAATTAATACCAAATGCATGTCCAGCTCCATAGGTAACATAAAGAATATCTGTTAAGGCATCTGCAACTTCTTTCAAATTCTTTTCTTCCAAGGCAACCTTTAGCTCTTCTAGCTCTTCTCTAATAAGTTCATATCTTAAATCTTGTATTTTTTGCTCTGGAAAAGAAGGTTTGGTTTCTACTTTTTGACCAAACGTTTCCATAAATATTTTGACTTTATTAAAATTACTCATAATTAATATATATATGAAAATTTTTTTTATTTTTTTATTTATTGTATCTTTATCCACAGTGGTGAATTCTTTTGAAAATCCAAAAATTAAAATAGAGAATTTTTTTATTAATAAGTATGAGGTTACGATTAAAGAATTTGAACAATTTACTAAGAAAAATAATTATATAACATTGGCAGAAAAAAATGGTGGTGGATATGAATGGGGTGCTGGATGGGAAAAGAGAGATGGTTGGAACTACAAAAGCCCCTACGGAAGTGCACCAAAAAGCTTATTAGAGCCTGCTGTTCACATTAATAGATTTGAAGCTGAAAAATATTGCCAGTCAATCAATGGAAGATTACCAACTTTTAAAGAGTGGAAGATATCTGCCTATAAACAAATTTTATCTTCTCAACTATTTGAAATAAACAAAACCTATAAATATCCGAGCGGTAATGAGCCCAAGAATATGAACTCTCAGGGTGTGCTTGGTTACAACAAGCATGTTGATGTAACTACTCTGCCAGAAGGAATTAATGGACTGGTTGCTATGGGAGGTAATGTTTGGGAATGGGTTGCTGATGCTAAAGGAGACAAATCCTTAACTGCAGGTGCATCTTGGTGGTATGGAGCAAGCATGACAAAAGTAACAGGCGCTCAGTACAAACCTTCAAACTTTTATGCAATTTATGTTGGTTTTAGGTGTGCATTTGATAAATAAAGAAAATGAACAAAATAACTATTTATACAAAAGACTACTGTCCATTTTGTACAAAAGCGAAATCTTTGCTTACATTAAAAAAAATTCAGTTTGTAGAAATTAATCTTAATCAAAACCCAGATAGATTTAACGAGATGTTAGAAAAATCTGATGGGGCAAGAACTGTTCCCCAAATATTTGCAGGTGACAATTATATTGGTGATTGTGATAAAATTTACCAATTAGATTCGGAAAATCAGTTAAATAAATTACTAGGAATTTAAGCAGTGTCTCTTCTGTTTTTGAGTTTTGTCGCAGGTATTGTCAGTTTTTTATCTCCCTGCGTCCTTCCATTAATACCAGGATATTTATCCTTTATTTGTGGCACTGATTTAGAAAAACTTCAAAAAAAATCAAAATATTTTATATTAGAAAAATCTTTACTTTTTGTACTTGGCTTTTCTATTATTTTTATTCTTTTAGGTGCATCTTCTACTTTTTTTGGATCTTTTCTTTTAAATAAATCACATATATTTTCTAATGTAATTGCAATTATCATTATTTTTTTTGGTTTGTATCTGCTTGGTATTATAAAATTTAATTTTTTGAATAATGAATTTAAATTTTATATATCGAAATATTCAAATAGCTTTTTCTTTCCTCTCATCGTAGGAATGGGATTTGCTTTTGGGTGGACCCCGTGTATTGGCCCTATTCTAGGATCTATTTTAGCTTTAGCTTCTTTGGAAAATACTTTAATTCAAGGAATATTTCTTTTAATCACTTATTCCATTGGACTAGGAATTCCTTTTGTTCTTGCTGGATATTATATGGGAAATTTTCTCATATTTTCTAAAAAGGCTAAAAAATTTATTTCTAACATTCAAAAGATTTCTGGATTGATTTTAATAGTTACTGGTATTTTAATCCTGACTTCTAAACTTCAATCTATTGGCTTTTACTTGCTAGAAGCTTTACCATTTCTTGGAAAATTAGGCTGATCAAAATAAAAAAGTAAAAATCCAGAAACTAACTAAACCCGAAACTATAGTTAAAATAATATTATTAAAAAAATACCCGAATATTACTGCAATCAAAAATCCCAAAATTTGTGGACTATTACTATTTAGAAAATAACCTTCTTGATCTAAAAAAATTGCAGGAAAAATTATAGCTGGAAATACAGCAGAAGGGACATACTTTAATACTTCTTTAGATGTCTTGCTTAATGTTTTTGGATTTATGAAAGTTATCATAGAGTATCTTGTTAAAAAAGTAACCACTCCAGCTATTAAAACCCAAAACCAAATCATATTAAAATTTTTTAAATTTAGTAATTAAAATATAAGAAACTCCCAAAGCTAAAAAGGCAGAAACAATAATATAAATTTTAAAAGGAAAATCATAAAGGGTAAGAGAAGCTAGGCCTGATACTGCAATGACAATTAAATGATCCTTTTTTCTTAATTCAGAAATAATTAATGATAAAAAAGTTAAAGGTATTGCAAATGTTAAGCCTAACTGTTCGGGAACTATATTTCCTAAAGTAATTCCAGCCAAGGTCGATAACTGCCACAAAAACCAAAGGGTAAAGCCAGACCCAAGCATATGAAAATGGGCATTTTTTTTCTTATAATTTTTTTTAAAATACGAAAGAGAAACGCTAAAAGCTTGGTCGGTCATTAAGTAACCCAAAAGAATCTTCCAATAACAATTTAATTTGTTCAAATACTGCGAAAGAACTGCCCCATAAAGAAAGTGTCTTGAATTAATAACTGCAACAGAGCTAATCATAACCAATGGAGAAGCTCCAGCAGAAAAAAGTTGAGCAAATGCAATTTGGGAAGATCCAGCAAAGATAATAAATGACATACAAAATGCCACTAGGGGGCTTAAGCCAATTTCGATGGCTATCACTCCATAAATAACTCCAAAAGGTATTACTGGAATGGTAAGGGGGATTACGTCTAAAAAACCTTTTTTTAAAATCTGTAATTTTTTCACTAGATTAAACTATTTTTATCACTTGCTGATGAATGGATAAAATCAAATAGTATAAATTAATTATTCCATAGCTCATTCAATCTTTCCTCTCTTTTGCAGGCTTTTTTATAAGCCAAATACCGAAAGAAATTTTTCTCATAAAAATCTTGGTGATAATTTTCAGCTTTGTAAAATTCATTAAATTTTTTTAAAATAATAAAAGTTTTTCTTTTGAATTTAGTTTCAATTTCTAGAATTTTTCTATCGATGATTTTTTTTTGGTTTAAATCCTGATAAAGAATACCTGAACGATAGCTGTAACCCTTATCACAAAACTGTCCTTCAGAATCAAAGGGATCAATACTTTTAAAATAGGCATCTACTAATGTTGTGTATGGTATTACATTAGAATCATAAACTACCTCTACCGATTCTAGATGCCCGGTATTTTCCTGAACTACCTGTTTGTAAGTTGGGTTTTTCACATGACCTCCAGAATATCCTGAGGTTGTTACCTTCACTCCC
>Ga0302121_10001578_pt1 | contig 10708 bp, 9 predicted proteins | sample CB21_surface_MG_FD_203120 | JGI IMG/M metagenome (GOLD analysis project Ga0302121, IMG submission 203120) | Marine microbial communities from Western Arctic Ocean, Canada - CB21_surface | ecosystem: Environmental > Aquatic > Marine > Oceanic | place: Canada: Western Arctic Ocean | collected... | reverse complement strand
ACTCCAAAGTAGTTTTACTTCAGCTTCTAGCGTATCTAAGCTAAACCTAAAATAATTAGGCATTGATGGAATTTCATTCTTGATCCCTTTGCCTTCAACGATAAACAAAGGAACTAAAAAGTCATTTGGTGTAATCAACGTTTCCCTTACCAGGCTACGAATTGATTCATTTGATCGTAACCGTCTATTTCGTTTTATTGGATACATATTAAACCCAGTTTTTAGGGGTTTTTAAAACCCGTATTAATTGTTCTTCTTTGCTATTAGGTTCAGGTTGGTGATCGTAAACCCATTGAACTTTTGGAGGTAAGCTCATTAAAATACTTTCAATCCTCCCATTTGTTTTTAATCCAAAAAGAGTGCCTTTATCGTGCACTAAATTAAATTCAACATACCTACCTCTTCTTATTTCTTGCCAGTTTTGCTCTTCTTTTGTAAAAGGTAATTGAACTCTTTTTTCCAAAATAGGGACATAGGCTTCTAGAAAGCTATCTCCAACTTCTTTTACAAAGTCATACCACTGTAACATGCTCATTTCTTGAGAGGTTTTACAATAATCAAAAAATAACCCGCCAATCCCTCTAGCTTCATCACGATGGCTATTATGAAAATACGTGTCACAGCGATTTTTATAAGTTGAATAAAAATCAGGATTGTGCTTATCGCAAGCTGCTTTACATATTTGGTGAAAGTGAACTGCATCTTCTTCAAAAAGATAATAAGGAGTCAAGTCTTGACCCCCTCCAAACCACTGATCTATTACAGTTCCCTGTTCGTCGTACATTTCAAAATACCGCCAGTTGGCATGTACCGTAGGGGCCATAGGGTTTTTTGGATGTAAGACTAAGCTTAAGCCACAGGCAAAAAAATCAACATCCTTTACTTTAAAATAAGCCTGCATGGATGCCGGAAGTTTGCCATGCACCCCAGAAATATTAACGCCTCCTTTTTCAAAGACCTCTCCATTTTCTATAATGCGAGTACGTCCGCCACCCCCTTCAGGCCTTTTCCAAATATCTTCTTTGAAGGCTGCAGATCCATCTATCATTTCAAGTTTTGAAGTGATTGTGTCTTGCAGCTCATGAATATATTTAAAAAAACGATCTTTCATCAGGCGCGGTATTCTTTTACAGCATCAATAAATGCTTTTGCATTATCTATTGGAATATTTGGCAGGATGCCATGACCAAGGTTTACTATGTATTTATCTTTTCCAAATTCATCAATCATTTGGTGAACCATCTTTTTGATTTCTGCAGGCGGAGACAGTAATCTTGATGGGTCAAAATTCCCTTGAAGCGTTATGTTTCCTCCGGTCAAATAGCGAGCATTTCGTGCTGAACAAGTCCAGTCAACTCCTAGTGCAGAAGCTCCAGATTTTGCCATATCCCCCAAGGCAAACCAACATCCTTTACCAAAGGCAATTACAGGAATCTCTTCTTTTAAAGCCTCTATGATTTGATTGATATATTGCCATGAAAATTCTTGGTAATCGGTTGGCGAAAGCATACCGCCCCAAGAGTCAAATATTTGAACCGCATTTACTCCAGCCTTGACTTTTTCTTTAAGATAGGCAATAGTAGTATCTGTGATTTTTTGTAGTAATTGATGTGCTGCCATTGGATTGGTGAAACAAAACTCTTTCGCTTTATCAAAGTTTTTACTTCCTTGTCCTTGAACACAATAACATAAAATAGTCCATGGCGATCCGGCAAATCCAATTAAAGGGATATCATTATTTAGTAATTCTTTAGTCGCTTTAATAGCTTGGTACACATAGTCTAATTCTACGGTTACATCTGGAAAAACTACATTATCAACGTCTTTTTGTGTGCGTATAGGGTTTGGTAAATAAGGGCCAAAATTTGGTTTCATTTGAACCTCTATGTTCATGGCTTGTGGAATGACTAAAATATCACAGAACAAAATAGCAGCATCCATTCCGTATCTTCTTATGGGTTGAACCGTTATTTCACTTGCTAACTCAGGAGTACGACAACGGGTAAAAAAATCATATTTTTCTCGAATGGCAATGAATTCAGGCAAATAACGGCCCGCTTGACGCATCATCCAGACAGGAGGGCGCTCTACCGTCTCCCCATTGAGTGCTTTTAAGAATAAGTCATTTTTTATCATAACATTTTAGATATAATTTTGATTGACAAGCTCGATTACACTTTCTACTGTAGGTATTTTTGCAACCCTTACTTGTTTGAAGTGTTTTCTTGCTTCTTTAGCTGTGCTCTCACCAATGCAATAAGCGGTACAGCTAGGTTTATTTTTTTCTAAAAAACTTTGAATAGTAGAAGGGCTGTAAAACATGACCCCTTCTATAGAGTCCGCTAGCTTAGGCGCTTCTAGCTTGGTGCTGTAGGCTTCAATTTCTTGAACCTTAATATTATTTTCATGCAAAATAGCCGGCAGATCATCCATTCGAATATCACTGCAAAAATAGCTAACTTCAGAGCCGTCCATGAACTCGACTAAGTGGTTTGCCAGCGCTTTGGCATTTTTTTCTGTATGCTTCACAGGACCAATTTTTTGTTCAACAAGACGTTTTGTTCGTCTGCCTACACAGTAAATAGTTTCAAAATTTAAATCTTCAACAGGGAAATTTGTTAGTATAGCATCAACTCCATTTTTGCTTGTTATAACCACGTTTTTGTGCGTTGCCTTCATTACAATAGGCTTTATACGGTTGGCTGCAGTTTTTATAAAGTCAGAGCTTTCTACATTAAGTTTATTGTTAAATAAGTCTTTTTGCCCAGGGCTTAATAATTTTGATGAAAATATAGTTGTAGCTCCTTCTATTTTAGCGGTTGTTCCAATTAAGTTCTTGCCACCACGACTCAAGACAAACTCTACACAATCATCAACAAGTGTGTGGTGCTCCCCAAGCTTTGCCGTTCGTTTTGCTTCAATTTTTTTAGTACCATCAGGGCTTAAAACAATACCGTGAAAGTGAATTTCTTCTTCCTTAATGTATGCGAGTGCTCCAATTGGAGCGCTACAGCCACCCTCTAGTTTGTTTAGGAATCGGCGTTCGATCGCTGTTAATATTTCTGTTTCCTCGTGGTTTAGTACAGCACACGCTTCAAGAGATTCTGTATTTGATTTCAGTGTTGCTATCATTATAGCGCCTTGAGCAGGGGCGGGAACCATCCACTCTAGATTGACAGAATCTTCAGGGGTTAGGCCTAAGCGGCCCAAACCAGCAGCGGCAAAAATAGCGCCATTCCAATCACTTTCTTCTAGTTTTTCTAAACGAGTATTTATATTTCCCCTTATCCCTACTGTGGTATGTGTGGGGTATCTGTTTAGCCATTGGGCTTGACGTCTTAAGCTACCCGTTGCAATAATGGCGTCTTTTTGAGCCAAAAACTCTTCATTTGTTTTAAACACTAGAGTATCTCTAATATTTCCTCGTTTTAAAACCGCTGCCTGAACGATGCCTTCAGGTAAAGCGGTAGGAACATCTTTAAGCGAGTGTACTGCAATATCAATTTCTTCATTAATCAAAGCAATATCTAACGTTCGCGTAAAAACTCCCGTGATTCCTAGTTCATAAATCGGTTGATTTAGAACTAAATCTCCAGTTGACTTTACAGGAACGAGTACGGTTTGGTGCCCTAGGTGCTCTAGTTGTGACTGCACAGTTTTGGCTTGCCAAAGAGCTAGGTCGCTATCCCGCGTTCCAATTCGAATAATTTTAGACATATTTTTTAGAATCTAATTGAAACACCTTTTTGATTAACTTAATACTATCATCTGACGATAAAGAATCGTCTTTAAGATGGTGTGCAAAATGGTTGGTAATTTTTTGAACTATGTTAGCACTTATTAATTCCGCTTGCGCTTCATTAAATTCGTTTATTTTTTTTCGCTGGCTATCAACTTCAGCCGAAGCAAATACTTGTAATTTTTCTTTCAGCGCTTTGATAGTGGGTGCAAATTTTCTGTTTTCCAACCAAGCTTCAAAATCTGCCTTTATTTCAGCGATAATACTTTCTGCTACTGGGATAAATTGTTTTCTATTTTCTAAAGTTTCATCCGTCATTTGAGACAAATGATCTAAGTGAACCAAGCTTACCATTGGTAATTCTGTTACGTTATCATCCACATTTTTAGGGATAGAAAGGTCAAGGATTAGTAATGGTTTTTTATTTTGAATGAGATACTTATCTATTGTTGGGTTTTGTGCTCCAGTGGCTACAATTAGAATATCGGATTTGATAATTTCTTCTTGAAGTTGGCTGTAGTCTTTTGCAAGCACCTTGAATTTCCCCGCAATTTTATCTGCTTTGTTACGCGTTCTATTTATGAGGGTAATGTGCTCATTTTTGGTATGCTTTATTAAATTTTCACAAGTGTTTCTTCCTATTTTCCCAGTTCCAAAAAGTAAAATGTTTTTCGAAGAAATAGCTTCAATTTTTTTCTTTATGTATTGAACAGATGCAAAAGACACTGATGTTGCTCCAGAAGAAAGTTTTGTTTCAGTTTTTATTCGTTTACTCGCTTGAATTACTGCATTAATTAAACGTTCAAGAAATGCATCTAAAAGGCTGTGTTTTTTTGAGATTTTAGCACTTAACTTCAGTTGACTAATGATTTCAAAATCTCCTAGAATTTGGCTATCTAAGCCTGCACCGACTCTAAACATGTGCTGAATAGCATCACTATTTTTATAGACATAGCAAACGCTTTGGAAGTCTTCAACAGTTCCTTTTGTGTTGTCGCACAACAGCTTTATTAGTTCAAAAGGATGTGCGGCAAATCCATAGATTTCGGTTCGGTTGCATGTAGAGGTGGCAACAATACTTTCAACCCCACTAGACTTGGCTTGAATTAATAAGTTTGTTTTAGCAGTGTGATCTAGGCTAAATTCACCCCTAAGTTGGGCGTCTGCTTTTTTGTAGCTAAGGCCAATGACATAAAAACAGGTACTAGCAGGTTCATTAGAATTCTCCATTATATACGGGGATATATTCCTACAAAAGTAGGGGCTTTCATTTTTAAAAAATAACGCTATAAGAACTTTATTTGTCGTTTGGAGGTTTACAGGCATAATTTAGTTATTTTTGAATAATTTCTTATTTTTGCAGAAGATAAACGTCGTAAAATTTAAATTTTATTTATAATGAATCTAAATAATAGTCAAATCCAAACTGCGTTAACAAAGCCAAAAAACATCGCTAAAGGGTCATTTTTAGAAACTATGATTGAGTCAGGTTTTGTTGTGATGACTCATCAAAATGAATCCTCTGAAATTCAACTTCTTGAAAAAGAGATAGATAGTTCTTTTATTCAGTTTCATTTCTGCTTGAAAGGCCAGTGTCAATTTGTATTTAATAATGGAACTTACCAGCTTAATATCTCAGAAGAAAATTCATTATTATTGTATAACCCTCAAAGAGATCTACCTATACATCTACAGGTGGACCCCAATACTTGGGTGGTCTCGGTTTTGATTTCAATTAAAAAATTCCATGGTTTATTTTCACATGAAGCGGACTATATTACTTTTTTAAGTGAAGGAAATCAGGATAAAAAATACTATAAAGACGGACATATATCGCCATCTACGGCGATAGTTTTAAATCAACTTATCAATTACAACTTAAACTCAACGATCAAGTCTTTATATTTTAAAGGGAAGGCTTATGAGTTGTTAAGTTTGTATTTCAACAGAGGTGAAGATGCCAATGTCGAACAATGCCCCTTTCTTATTGATGAATCAAACGTAGTTAAAATTCGTCAAGCTAAAGACATTATGATTGATCGAATATTGGAGCCTCCAACATTAGCAGTCTTAGCTTCAGAGATTGATTTGAGTTTGAAGAAGTTGAAAGAAGGCTTTAAGCAAATTTATGGAACCACGGTCTTCGGATTTTTATTTGATTACAAAATGGAAGTCGCTCGCAAGCTTTTAGAGTCTGGCGCTCATAATGTTAATGAAGTAGGTCTTAAAGTAGGTTATAGTACGGCAAGTCATTTTATTTCAGCATTTAAAAAACAATATGGGACAACCCCAAAAAAATATATTCAATCCCTAAATTAATAACCATGAAAGGAGTTTTATTAGTAAACTTAGGCTCACCAGACAGCCCAACACCCAAAGATGTCAAAAAATACTTAGGAGAATTTCTAATGGATGAACGTGTTATTGATGTTCCAAAATGGGCACGAACGTTATTAGTTAAAGGAATTATTTTAAATACTCGTCCTAAAATATCAGCCAAAGCTTATAATAAAATTTGGTGGGAAGAAGGATCTCCTTTAATTGTTTTATCTGAACGCTTAGAAAATAAGCTAAAGAAAGAAGTTGAAGTGCCAACAGCACTTGCGATGCGTTATGGCAGCATGACTATTAAAAATGGGCTCCAAAAGCTCGTAGACCAAGGAGTGAATGAGGTATTAATAATTCCATTATACCCACAGTTTGCTATGGCTACTACTGAAACAATATTGGTGTTGTCAAAAAAGCTAAGAGATCAATATTTTCCAGAACTGAAATTATCAGATTTACCACCTTTTTATAATAACCCTGAGTATATCAAAGTTTTATCTAATACGATAAAAGTCTCCTTAAAAGGGAAAACTTATGAGCATTTACTTTTTTCTTACCATGGAATTCCTGAACGTCACATTCGTAAAAGCGACATTACTAAATCGCATTGTAAGATAGATAAGTCTTGCTGTGTAACACCATCAGAAGCTCACACATATTGCTATAAACACCAGTGCCTGGAGGTTACTCGTTTAGTAGGTAAAGAGTTGGGTCTTGAAGAATCCGCCTATTCAACTTCCTTTCAGTCTCGCTTAGGTTTTGACCCCTGGTTGCGCCCATACACCGACCGAACTATTGAACGTTTAGGGAAAGAAGGGACGAAGTCGATGGCTATTGCAACTCCGGCATTTGTGAGTGATTGTCTAGAAACACTTGAAGAAATTGCAATGGAAGGGGAGGAGATATTTCACGAAGTTGGAGGTAAAGATTTTACAACGATCCCGTGCTTGAATGACGATCCTGCTTGGGTCTCTCTTTTAGCTAAATGGGTCACTGAATGGTCTTCACAATAATACAGCTTAATGAATCAATCCACTTCAAATAGCTTTGGCTCCGAATCTATCGGCAAACTATTGATCAAACAGGCGGTTCCCGCTTCTATTGGTATCTTAGTTATGTCGCTTAATATTTTAGTTGATACTATTTTTGTAGGCCACTGGATTGGTTCGCAAGCAATTGCTGCCATTAACGTTGTACTACCGGTTTCATTTTTTATTGCTGCTTTGGGAATGGCGATTGGAATCGGGGGCTCATCAATAATTTCCAGAGCTCTAGGAGCTAGTGAGAAATCTAAAGCATTAAAAACATTTGGGAATCAAGTTACCATGACCATTATTCTGACCTTAACGTTGGTTTTTTTCGGTTTGTATTATATTGATAACATTATCCCAGTCTTTGGAGGCAAGGGAACTATTTTTGAACCCGCTAAAATATATTACCAAATTGTTTTATACGGAGTTCCTTTTCTGGCATTATCAATGATGGGAAACACGATTATTAGAGCAGAGGGCAAACCGAAGTATGCTATGTACGCTATGATGATACCTTCTATTACAAATCTTGTGTTAGATATTCTTCTTATTAATGTGATGGATATGGGGATGATTGGTGCAGCCTGGGCAACAACAGGCTCTTATATGCTTTGTTTTATATTTATTTTTTGGTTTTTCATTTCAAAAAACTCTGAAATGAAAATTTCGCTTGTTCATTTTAAGCTTCAAAGATCAATTGTGTCGGAAATTAGTAATTTAGGATCGGTAACGCTTTCAAGACAAGCTATTGTTAGCATCACCTATTTACTGATGAATAATATTTTATTTGATTTTGGCGGTGAAACCTCCGTAACATCCTACGCTATTGTATCTAGAATGCTAATGTTTGCTTTGTTTCCTATTTTTGGAATTACACAAGGATTTATCCCTATTGCCGGATATAATTATGGTGCTCAAAATTATGATCGAGTTAAGCAAGCCATTAGAATAGCAATCATCTATGCAATGGTAATGGCCTCACTTGTCTTTGTGCTACTTATTGGCTTTCCAGAACTGATAACACGAATGTTTACCACCGACCCACTTGTAATAGAAAAAACTCCTACGGCCATGCGTTGGGTATTTGCAGCAACGCCAATTATTGCTGTTCAGTTAATAGGCGCGGCCTATTTTCAAGCAGCGGGAAAGGCCATACCTGCCCTATTATTAACGCTGTCTAGGCAAGGATTTTTCTTCATTCCTCTAATTTTCATACTTCCTTTATGGTATGGCGAGCTTGGTGTATGGATGGCATTTCCAGTTTCGGACGTACTATCTACCTTGGTAACAGCATATATACTATACAGAGAAGTATCAGTGAAATTAACTTTAAAAACATAATTATGGACTATTATAACTATATCAAATCTCTTCACCTTATTTTTGTAATCACTTGGTTTGCAGGCCTATTTTATGTCCCCCGCATCTTTATTTATCACATAGAAGCGACAAAAAAAACAGTTACAGAAAAGGAAATATTAACTACTCAATTAAAATTAATGGCCAAACGCTTATGGTATATTATTACATGGCCATCGGCTATTTTGGCGATCATCTTTGGTAGCTGGCTTTTGGTCCTTGCGCCCTATTGGTTAGAGCAACCTTGGATGCATGCTAAGCTAGGTTTCGTATTCCTTCTAGTCGTTTACCAACTTAAAACTCATTTCATTTTCAAAGATTTACAAGCGGATAAAATAAATTATAGCTCAAATTTTATGCGTGTTTGGAATGAAGGCGCCACCCTGATTCTTTTTGCAGTCGTATTTTTAGTATTACTAAAAAGCACTCTAAATATGGCATATGGTTTGTTGGGGCTTGTTGGTTTAGCGGCGCTTTTAATGCTCGGAATAAAATTATACAAAAGAACACGTTCATAGTGACTAAATAATTTAACGACGTGTTATTTTTCTTTATATTTAACAAAAGTATACTTCTATGCTAAAGCGCAAGCTGTCCTTAAGGTCTCGTATTTTTCTCTTCATGATTATGTTAGTTGTGTTGGCCTCTATTCTTATTGCGGCAGTTACCATTGTTCAATATAGAGAGCAATCTCAAGATTACCACCGCCAGCGATTAGAGCGCAAGGAAGCCCAGCTTATCTCGAGTATAAACTACGTCTTAAAAGAGACCACTTGGGAGGTAAAAATGGAGAACTTGTATCTAATTTTTAAGGACAAGATATACGAGATAGCTAATATTCATAATGTAAGTTTTAATTTATATGACCTTGAAGGAAATTTGATAAAAATGTCCAAACCAATGGGTGAAAACACGAGAATTGATAGCTATTTATCTGCGAAGATACTCAATCAGCTTAATCAAAGTGTTAATAAGCGTTATGTAGAGAAAAATAAACGTTTAGGAGGTAATTACCGCTCTTCTTATGTAATGCTTACAGATAATAACGCCAAACCTTTAGGCATATTAAACGTTCCTTATTTTGATGACGACAGTTTAAATGATGCACAACTCAATGAGTTTCTAATTCGATTAAGCTACGCCTATATCATAATGATTTTAGTTGCTATTGCATTTGCTTATTTTGTGTCTAAATACATTACTAAATCTTTACAAACGATACGTGAAAAAATGAAAGGGACTCGTTTGGAAAAAAGCAATCAAAAAATAAAATTAGTTGGAGCTAGTCTTGAAGTTTCTGCGCTAGTAGAGTCTTACAATAGTATGATTGATGATTTAGAGGAAAGTGCAAGAAAACTGGCTACTAGCGAACGCAAACAAGCCTGGCGAGAAATGGCGAAGCAAGTTGCTCATGAAATCAAAAACCCGTTAACTCCAATGCGATTAAGTGTCCAGAGTTTTCAACAAAAATTTGACCCAGAAGACCCTGGCGTCCATAAAAAAGTAGATGAATACTCAAAAACACTCATTCAACAAATTGATACACTTAGCTCAATTGCCTCTGCTTTTTCAAACTTTGCAAAAATGCCAGTGCAAAAACTAGAGCTTTTAAACGTGGTAGAAGTTGTTGAACTCGCGCTGGACATATTCCCTGATAGCGACATCGAATTTATGTCAAATGAATCTCAAATTAATGTCAACTTTGACCGCTCTCAACTTATTAGAATCATCACAAACCTAGTCAAGAATGCTATTCAGTCTATTCCTAGTGATCGTTCACCACAAATTAGTGTTATTATTTCTTCGAATGATACAGATGTAGTTATACAGGTTAAAGATAATGGTAATGGAATCACTGAGTCTATAGAACGTAAAATTTTTGAGCCAAGATTCACCACTAAAACCAGCGGTATGGGCCTTGGACTGCCAATGATAAAAAACATTATTGAAACGTATAACGGAAGTATTTCTTTCTCAACTCTTATTGGAGAGGGGAGTGAGTTCACGGTCCAGTTTCCTAAACACAGTTAAAATGAATTATAATAATATTATTAGTGATTTTAGTGATGGAGTCACGACCATTACAATAAACAGGCCTACAAAACTCAACGCGTTAAATAGAGTTACTATTTTGGAGTTAAATGCTGCTTTCAAAGCTGCAGAAAGTGATTTTGACACTCAGGTAATAATTATTACCGGTGGAGGCGAAAAGGCATTTGTAGCAGGAGCCGATATTAGTGAGTTTGCCCAT
>Ga0302121_10001571_pt1 | contig 10741 bp, 9 predicted proteins | sample CB21_surface_MG_FD_203120 | JGI IMG/M metagenome (GOLD analysis project Ga0302121, IMG submission 203120) | Marine microbial communities from Western Arctic Ocean, Canada - CB21_surface | ecosystem: Environmental > Aquatic > Marine > Oceanic | place: Canada: Western Arctic Ocean | collected... | reverse complement strand
AAGTTGATAATTCTATTTATCAGGTATCAGAAAGAGCTCTAGATACTGCCGCTCAGCGGTCATTCATTTAGAGTGGGCGCAGCACTAGATCTATTAGAACAAGGTGAGCCGCTTGAAAGAATAATGCTCAGAGGGGGCTGGCAGACGGATTCGACCGCCATGAAATATCTGCGAGATTGGTGCATCTACAACTAAAAATGAATTGTGCTCTAGTGCCAATAAGGCTCAGAGACTAAAAAGTCTATTCGCTCAACTCCTTCACATACACCACAGAATCAGCACCTTTATGTACTTGGATTTCTTTAACAGGAATAGACCCCATCTTCGTATAAAAAGCATGAGCCCTATCCAAATTACTCCCGACAACAATGCTAAAACTACTAGCACCCTCTGTTCTGAAATGAGAGCAAAGAGCTTTGAATAAATTCTCAGCATGACCACCGCCCTGATAAGCCGGATTAACCACAATAGAAAGGAGTTCTTGTTTAGGTAAATCGGATGACATATCACTGTCTTTACTTATTAAAAGTACTTCTATAATTTTATACATCTTGGAAGGCGATAAAATACAAGATTTGAGAGAGTAAATTAATCGAAGAGGTTTCAATAGAAGCTGCTTATATATCCGCCCCAACCCACGAGTTCCTGTCACAAAGCCCACAACGCTGCTATCGACGCGCTCTACTAGCAATACGCTTTTACTATCCGTGTCGATTGCCTCGTAGAGCAAAGTGAGAAATGGAACACCTAAAGTCGCTAAAAAGCCCTGATTAATATTATCGCAATGAAGGCTGGCGATTGCTCTATAGTCACTAATGTTCAGTTTATGGGGTTTTACATCCATTTATCTAATTCTTCTGGAGGAGAAGGTAAGTCTTTGAATAGTTTCCAGACCAAACCGGAACTAAAACCTAACACGACCCATATTGTGAGACCAATAAGACTGAAATAAGAAACAATATTTTGATGAGAGACATACCAATCCTCCAGAGATCCTTTATAGGGCATGACAATCTCATCATAGAACTTGTCCGGATCATTATTTGTATACATCATATCTTCCTCATTCCGAAATATGATAGATCCAATACCAGACAGGCCTGGTCGGACTTTGATTATTTCATTCTGCGATAATAGTGGAAATGCGTCAAAGCAGCGCTGAGTCTGAGGACGCGGCCCAATAACACTCATATCACCATTAAATATATTGATGAGTTGAGGTAACTCATTGATTTTTGTTTTACGGAGAAATCCACCCATCGGGAGCACACGCGGATCATTCTTGACAGTGACAGTGCCTGTACCCATGTTAGGACTATCTTTAAGCATGGTAGCAAATTTATAGAGCTTAAAATGCTTACCTCCTCGCCCGACACGGCTCTGCGGGAAAAAAATCTCTCCCTCTCCAGTCACTCTTAAAGTAACCATCAGAGGCAGTAAAAGAGGTGAAAGTAAAATCAGCGCCATGCCCGAAAAAACAATATCAAAGAATCGCTGCATACTCACATTCTCCCATCTAAATATTTACCTGTCTCTTTGTGGTCGAAGTCAGGGATCATTTCATTGAATAGATCAACTATTGGTGCCTTTTCCCAGACTGTTTGAGCGCGAAGCTCATAGATCACTTCTAAGAAATTATCCAGCATATCCGAACTGAAGTTAGCTTCGTTTTTAATCACCCCTAAATTCTGAAATCGATTCATGTCAAGAATTTCGTTGTCTGTAAAAAATTCTTCAAAATCTTTTTCACCTGAGGTGTCTGATTTGAAGAAATAACACGGCCATCGCTTGGAAGCGATTAATTCATCAGATCGGTCTCTTGCTTCCTCTTCAGTTGAGCAATGATAAGGTTCGTAGCCAAGGTTCTCTATATAGCGCTCAGCAATGTCAGAAAAAGTAGTCAAATGAAGCTGTTCACTTAACTTTGGGAAAAATATATCTCTATTTTCGCCAAGGAGGCATGACATTAGACATAGTTCTCCAGATTCCTGAGGAGTTACAAAATATCGTCTAACATCATTTGGAGCTGAAATAGGCTGCCGTTTAGCAAAACGTTGGTTAAACCCATGTAGTAGTGAACCATCAGAGAAAGCGACATTAGCGAACCGGGCGGTTGAAATTTCCATCGACTCGCTTTCACGCATCAGAAACATTTCCATGATGCGCTTACTCGCACCCATCATATTCACCGGATTAGCCGCTTTATCGGTTGATACGCAAAAATACTTCTTAGCGCCCTGCGCTTTAGCCATTTGAAGTGTCTTAATGGTATTAAGGATATTGACCTCAATAAGACGCATCAACGTAAAAGGATCTTTTTCACTCCGCACATGCTTAAGCGCCGAAAGATTAAGAACGTAGTCATACCCCTCACTAGCATTCATGAGCGCTCTATATTCATTACTACCGCAATCAAGAGCGAAGGTGCGAAAATCACCGTCAATGTAACCGAGAGTACTCCGAATATCTCTTACAAGTTCTACCATGTTGTTTTCACTTATATCAACAACATGAAGCGCAAGAGGATTCCTCTTAAATATCTCACGCGTAACAGCCTGGCCAATAGAACCTGCGCCGCCTATCACCAAGAAACGGCTATTTGAAACCAATGTCTCTAGTTCTTTTCTGTGAATAGAAATATCGTCATCAAACAGTGGCGCCGTCCGACCAATTAGTTTTAATATGTCCATGGTAACTATTACTTATCCAGTTTTTTTAAGGCTCCATCAGGAACACTTGAGGGTATATTGACTACTCGATCTTCTAGCCAAAGAGAGTTTTCAAGACCGTCTGTTTGACAATCTTTGAACATTGGGAGTTTCGACATCAGCGTCCAAATTGGACGAGTCATAATATTATTATCATTAGTCATCTTTAAGAATTCATCGCGATCTGATCTGGAATCGAGAATTATGGCATTGAGCCAGTGATTTGCATTGTTTCCATTAATTGCTTTCACAAAATCAACATCTCTTTCATAAAAAAAGGCATCCCATTGATCAGCTAATTGCGCTTTTACCGTCAAAAATTCGTCTAGACGCTCCATTTGAGCACAACCTAAGGCTGCATTTAGATTGGGCATACGATAATTATAACCTGTCTCATCATGCACAAACTCGTATGGATGCGGAACCTTTGCAGTGGTCGTAATGTACTTCGCTCGCTTAGCCAGTTCAGAGTCATCAGTAATAATCATGCCTCCGCCACCTGTCGTAATCACCTTATTCCCATTGAAACTCAGTGTTGCCATTGAACCAAAAGTACCAGTATGGCGATTGCCTACATAACTACCCAAGGACTCAGCAGCATCCTCTATCAAAGCAATGTCCCAATCGGCACAAATCTCGGCAATCTCATCTATTCGACAGGGAAATCCAAAAGTATGCATGGGTAGACAGGCAGATATTTTTTTTCCTGAGAGTGTATTGTACGTACCATCCACTCTCTTCTCAGCAGTCTTCTCGAGAAAAACCTGCAATGCAGCTGGACTCAGACCCATCGTATCAAGATCTACATCGATAAAAAGTGGTTTAGCGCCTGCGTAACTAATAGCATTACACGTAGCAATAAAAGTAAGGGGCTGAGATATCACCTCGTCCCCAGGTTTGACTCCTGCAAGCTCAATTGCCACATGAAGAGCGGCAGTCCCGTTAACTGTAGCTACTGCATACTTTGAGCCTGTGAATTCGGCCACTTTTTCTTCGAACTCAGTTACCTTTACACCGACCGAAGAGACGAAATTTGAATCGATACAATCAATTAAATACTGTTTCTCATTACCATTAAAAAGGGGCCTATGTAGAGGAATAAATTCATCGCCATAGATCTCGCGAACCATATCGCATGTTGCAGCAGCTAGATTCTCAATACTATAAAACATAATTTTTTCCCTCGTGAAACATATTTGCAAGCCGTGACGATTAATACGGTGATAATTCATAAGACCCATACATGGCAAGTTTTTTACGGTGCCATCTCTAGATTTTAGAAAATATCAGCTAGGAACAAACATACCATCCTTGAACTATTGATAAATTAGAAAGCTTAAAAACAATACCTATTTGAGTCATAAAATTAACTAAGAATAAATTTGGCTAGATCTAAATAGGTCCGGTCTCGATCAAACAATTCCTCTGCAAGATCAAGCGCATTTGAGCTATGCTGTTCAAGCGTTTTATTATTAGAATACCTTTGAAACGCGAAATAGAGTGATTCAGAGTTTCCCTCCAGATACTCGGTCCCTGCCTTCCATTTTTCAAGTAGCTGTCCCAACTCGCCACCGAGACAGCTTATCATAGGTAAGCTGGCAGCTGCATATTCACCAGCTTTATAAGGACAGGCAACAAGGCTGTCTGGCCGATTTGCAACAAGGGCAATATGAGCGGAAAGTAAAAGCTCACTGATGGCATCTTTTCTTAAATATCCATGGAACACAACCCGAGATATTGAGGGAGCCAAACCGGAGACAGAGTCTAGTGTTTTACCTCTAGTTACATAACCTGAAGCCTCAGTAGATGTTAACAGACCTAGATCCTTACATCTTGCTTTTAGCATTTCTAACTGAGGACCGACCCCAGCAAAATGTATCTGAAAAGGGAATATATTCTCATTTTTCCACAATCTGGCTGTATCTATTATTGTTTGCAGATCATAACCGGAACCCATTGAACCTAGATACACTGCCCGAAGCGGTATATTTTGCGACCGTTCAATGGCACGTATTGAGTTGTTGATTGGTTGGTTTAGAGTAGAAACTACTTGATAGGAAGTATCTTTATCAAAATTATTTTTTCGATCAAAACGAGATAAGTCCGTACCGTGATAGCAAAGGTATAATGGCTTCTGCCGAGGAGACTCTTCCGTCAAGCTCTTCCTCATTTTTGTTTGACTTTGCAAATACCTCTTAGCAAGATCTAAATAACTTTGCCCGACACCGCTGATTTTGTCGGCGCCTAGATATGCTCGTTTTGCACGTCGATGCATCGTAGAAAATACTATCGGACCGAGATACTTACGCATCGGCTTCGGGAGCACTTGATAGAACACCTCAGGCCAAGCATCCATGATATCCACGACCACCTCGCAAGGTGAAGTTAGGTTAGTATGTCCCACTGTCAGCTTCCTGCTTTCAATCTTAATTAAGTGGTCTCTTATCTGGAAAGCACTCTCTGCAACGCCTAGCGGAGGGAGGGAGACTATAATTCGATCAGGGGCATTGAGTTCTCCACTTTCCAGACCAGCTATCGCGTCGTGAAGAAAACCTTCAGCAAAACATTTGTGATTTCTGAGTCGTGCTAGGCTGATATTTTTCGTATAAGCTGGGGTCTTAACGAGTCGTATACTGAAACCATCAACGTCTTCGCATGATTCTCTCTTAGTTTTACTTAGATGAGCAAAGTCGGAGGACCACCAAATAACGCTATGTCCTTGCTCTGCAAACGTCCTGCAAAGTGACCAATAGCGGAGAGGCACATCAGACTCGTTCGGCAGTTGATCAAATGGATTTACCACCCAGATATTCATATTATAAAATGCCTTATCTAATTTTTTAATAAATGCTATAGGATTGTTGACCCTTGAACAAAATATCACACCGTAACTTTTATTTAGACTTGAGTTTCAGTTAGTAACTTAATAAAAGCAATCTTAGTATATATAAAATTTACTAGGGATTCGATATTTCTTTGACGTTATATCCAATAGCGCAACCGACTTAAAAACTATTCAGTTGTTCTGTATTTTGAGCAGGACTTCTAAAAAAATGTATATAATTTGAAGAATACTGAGGTTAACTGTGCATAAAACAGAGGCAATGATATAAACCTCGCTCGAAATGATTCGGTTTTCGCTCGAAACGAAGGTGGCTTCCTATCTCAGCATTGTTCCAGTGAGCAAACCTTGGGCCCCTCAGTAGTCTATGTAATAAATTATGGTCAACCGAAATTTTCACAAAAGGCTCACTAAGTAAATCTGTCTCATTCATAATTTTAGGTTGGCTATTTACCTTCAAATTAAATCTAATTTTTTCACTCTGAATCACTAACGTAGTTTTAGATGTAAAACCTATTTGTTTTGCCTTTGAATTAAATCTCTCACATGCTTGGTCTATTAAATCAGGTAATTCTTCATCGTCCCATTCATCGGAATCGTGAGGAAAACTTTTCTGCGATATATAAATCAAGAACTCTTCGTAGCTTTTGATGTAGTTTTTAGACCCTTTTTGTGTCTCAAGGTTGTCGACTCTGAGAGAATCCATTTGTCTCAAATCAAACCCTCTAGAGTAATCCGAAACATGCTCAGAGAGAAAATCCACAGCCTCCTTAACGGACGGAACCCCTCTTAACTCTGTTAAATTAGACAGTCTGGACCCAAGTATATATGTTCCCGCAAATGGGATGTAAGCTCTTGGTTTAACTAAATCGATAAACTCTATAGCTTTGTTCAAGAACTGGATTTTTTTATCTTCGGCAGCCACTCTTTGGTCTGTAATATTATCAAATTTGAAACACTGAGGGAATGGACCTGCTCCAGCATACCCTACACACAAAACATCAACACAAATCTTGTCAAGGTTATTTTTCCTTATCGTTGATTCCGCAAGTTCAAAAGGACAATCATTGGTATTCAGAATTGATTCATTGTTATGTTGAAATAACGCCAAAGTATCAATCTGAGAACTGCCAAATTGTGTTTCTACAGGCGCGCAACCCATAAACTTCCCACACAACTCAGGGTCACAATTATCAGCAGCGAAAATTGTTAGGGAACCTCCATTCTCGAAGAGATAAGGCTGCCCGTGATTGCACTCTATTACTTCGAAACCAAAAACTTTCTCAAGCTTAAATTTTAAAAACTGCGACTCATAACGATGGATGAGGACTGGTACTTTTTTAGGGAGCGCTTTAAATGTGTCCTCACTTAAATGATCTGGATGGATATGAGATACATAGATGTAATCATACTCTAGAGATTCTATTGAGTGCTTTGGAAATGGTGGATAATGATACCAACTACCATAGTATTCCCCGTCAGTTAACCAAGGATCAGTTAAAATCCTTACGTCACCAAGCTGGATTATCTGAGTTGAACTTTGAAGGTGAGTTATCTTCATTAATTGTCTCCTATGTTTAAATATGAACCATTACAGTATAGAAGAGGATCAGGCTGTTCTCGATCATTTAAAATAACTTTGTCCACAGACACTATTATAATCATATGGGTAGCGTGATTCGTTATATTGACAAAGTTATCTTTCATACGATTTTTCTCTTGAAATAATATTTTATTGGCGGCAGCTTTTAGCGTGAAACATCATTTATCATTAATCCTCATCGCTACCTTAACTAAAGATTTAAATAGTTATTCAACCTTTTAACTTGATTAATTTTAGAAACCTCTAGTTGCTGTAAGAGTCAAGTTGACTTTGGTCTACCGAAAACTCCTGAACTCCATAATCTTTCGTTGCATACACTACGCACAACATTAATCTTGGTGCAATCTCAGGTGACTCCCCTTTATGAAAGCCAAATGTATCCGCGGCGAGTCCAGCTCCAGCTGATCCATACATTGGACTAATTGATTCGACTCCAAACCTTTTTGCTATCGCGTTATCAAGATGGCGGTTTATTCTTAAATTCTCTTTAAAAATTTGATCTGCTAGAGTGGGTTTGTGAGAACCTCTAACATAAATATGAGGCCCCCCACCCTTCTCGACATCAGTCAAGTAGAAGAAAAATTTAACAAACCCCCAAGCATCCACGTCTCTGTGATAAAAGTGAGCTTCTTTTGCCCTCGTAGCATCATCCACATCAGCCGGAAATGTCCACCACAGCTGTGTAGCAATATTTCTAGCACCTTTACCAAGATATTTGGTAGCTATATCCTCAAGTAAAGGTGAGTTTATAACTTCGCTAAAAGCTTCTTCATTTTGGAAATTAAAATATTTTGCTATAAGGATATCTTTGTTTAATTTCTTCTGGCATTCATCCTTTTCGTAAAGATGAAAACCATGTTTAGGGTTTCCGTAAGCATAACATGGAGCGTTATTTGCGAAAGAAAAAATATCAATCAGACTTTTGTCACTTAATCTTAATTTTTCACAGAAACCATCTTTATTAAGATCAGTTACTATTTCATCCACAGAAACGCCATCACGTAGTTGTATTCCATCAGTCATTTCAGACTGGACCTTATCTGATTGTGAATTTTTAGAAATACGATTGAAGAAAAGAAAAATTCTTTTCAATAGAAATATCCTGGCAAATAATTTCATCAACACATAATCATATTTATTTTTGAATAGGATCTTAGCCTTTTTAAATACAAACAATTTTTTAATTTTTTTAACCGTCATTGACAACTCCTCTAGTTAAGCATTGCCTTGCTTCGTGAAGCTTATTTATTACCACCCTACATAGCAAAAGGCAATTTAAAAAAACATAGTAATATATTATAACTCCTATTTTTTGTTTATCTTAAAATGGTTGAATCGGTGGCAGCCCAGACTTTTTTTCTTAGTAAGTAGGATATAACGAGCATATAAATAAACCCACTCGGCCAGTAGTCAAGAATTCTGTTAGAAGCAAAAAATAGGACTAAAACAAATAAGACATATGCAGCAAAATTGCTTACTGGGTTCTTTTCTCTCAGACCTATTAATATCATATAGATGTGACTGACAAAAAATAGAATCATCATGGGGACTCCCAAAGTGACGGCCATGGCAACATAGAAACCGTCACCTGAATAAAAAGGCATGAAATCTGGATGGCCAAAAATGATGGCCCACGGATGATCACTCAATAATTCGAGGCCTTGCATAGTGTATGCTCCTCGACCAGCAATCGACCCAACTTCTTCAATGTCGCCGCCAAAAAATACCAAACTCAAAGCCGCCTCTAACTTCAAGTAAACATGTTGTAAAGGACCGACTTTTCCTTCCAAATCCCAAAACTGGCTAAAATTAAATACAAGTATCATAACACTCACTATTATAACTAGAGCGCCAAAAGGATTTTTCCAAAGATTAATGATTAGATTTTGCAAAACAAGAGCTGAGCCTATACTCGCGCAAGCCATAGAGCCAGTACCCCATGTTGAAAGCAATAAAATATTTGACAATAGGGGTTTTCTAAAAATAAATCGTAATCCTAAGCCAGCTACTATCAAATGAAGTCCGAAAGTATTTGCATTACCCATACCTCCAAGCAGAGTCCCGACTAAGCTGAACCCAAATCCCCTGAGAATTAGATCTACCACCAACTGAAAACAGACTACACATGTGATTATTTTAGCTAAATATTCGAGAGTAAGTCGACCTTTTTCTCCACTAAAATCAACGCAAAGTAGAGGTGCAAAAAGCAGTAGATTCAATGCCATAAAGTAAGGATTAGAATAAATAAAGGGAGTTACAGCAAAAATTGTTGCTAGATAATATAAAAGTGGAAGCTTAACTATTAAGTTGTGCTTTAGAGCTCGTAATGCAAAGGATCTGAAAAGGGCTCCATATACAATAAATAGCGAAACTATTTTAAGCAGTGATCTTTGCAAGCCACCACCTTGAATGTAGAGCACGCCGTTATCTACAGTCACATTAATCCAATATATTTGAAATAAGGTGGACATTAAAACAGTCACGCCCAAAACTAATAGATAATTAGGCTTTTCAAGCTGATTTTTTTTTATCTTCGCACTCCTTCTAATTTGCGGTACTTCGAGTTAAACAACGTGCAAGTAAGTTACACGTGGTTTGACTAGACCTTTTCTCAAAATGTTAAATTACTCTTCACAGATAATAGTTTATTCCGAATATTTACCATGAGTTTTTACTTTGCGAAGAAAAATCGACAAGCTCGCTTTATCTAACTTTAGTAAGAGCTCCCTTTTAATAAAAAACCAGCTTGCAAGCTGGGCCAAAATAATGCCTGATCGACTAATATTTCTAACAGCAGCCTGGGAAGCTGAGTTGTTCGGATTTAAGCTCCTAAAACTAGAATAAGTGTTTTTATGCCTTGTCAAAGCGATACTGGGGGTCTTGAATGACTCAATCTCAATTGGTCTCCAGCAATCTGTCAATACATCCAAGGTATTAGAAAGACCATTAATCGATTGTTCTTCAAGAAGCACTCTCTTAAACAGTGAAAGCTCATCATCAGTGATATAAACATCTTGATTATGGCGAGTATCATAGAACTTATACCCAAGATTTGTTTCATCTCTCAACATCATCACTTCATTAACAAACTTAATTTTTCCTGAAAGGGCTAAATACGTCTGATCTAACAACTCTTGTGTGCTTTCCAGACCTAATTTAAGTTGCAGTCTGATACTCTCTATTAATTGAGAATTGCGTCGAGTAGAAAAATATACAGGGCTACACCCTACCAAAAGCATTGACATTAAAATTGATATTCGTCGACACGGATCTTCGAAGTATATGTCATTAACACTCACGAAATCTCTAAAGTGACTCAGCCTATTTAAGCCGAATATCGGACGAGCAAGAGTAATAAATCTTCCGATATAAGAGGAATAACTTGGGTTTTGCATTAAAAATTCTTCAGAGTCGGAAATATAAGATGGGAGAAAAACATCTTCATCATTCCCAAAGGTAATTAATTCATCCGCTGGACAAGATTCCAAAAAATTGAGGACTCTATCTAAAAAAGAAATATTAGAATCAAACTTGATATAAGATATTCTGTCTGACTGCTCTGTGTGTTTTTTGTTCCACTCAGCGTGA
>Ga0302121_10001570_pt1 | contig 10741 bp, 8 predicted proteins | sample CB21_surface_MG_FD_203120 | JGI IMG/M metagenome (GOLD analysis project Ga0302121, IMG submission 203120) | Marine microbial communities from Western Arctic Ocean, Canada - CB21_surface | ecosystem: Environmental > Aquatic > Marine > Oceanic | place: Canada: Western Arctic Ocean | collected... | reverse complement strand
CTTCTCTGCGCGAGCGCGAGCTGGTGGACGCGCTCGCGGACGTGAAAGCCGCGGCGCTCGCGTCGCGGGCGAGCGCGTCGCTGGGGCGGTGGCGCCTCGCTGTGGCGATTCAAAAGGCGAACGCAAAAGTTTTCGAAAAGACGCAGACGCTGCAGGAAATGCTTAGGGACCAGGCACACGAATTCGACACCGAAAAAAGTAGCCGAAGGGCTGAACTGCGCGCGGTGCTTGACGCGGACTGTGCGTTGCAAAAAACACACCGTGAAACGCAACTAAAACTCGCCGAGGCGGATGAAAACGTGGAGGTTTTGACCGAAGCGCTGGGCGCGGCGAGTCGTGAAAAATGGGAAACTACTTGGCGCCTCGCCGCCAAGGCGGCTTTGGGAAACAAACGCGCAAGTGACTCGCGGCGGAAGCTGCGACGCGTGATGCTGGGTGGGTTGGGAGGTAAAGATGAAGGCGCGGAAATGACTATTGAGAATGCGGAAATGTTGCTGACGCGCGACGAAAATGATGACGCGAATGCGCACCTTCGCGACGAGCGGAAGGATGCGTTGACTAAGGAGCTACGTGCGGAGTTAACGGTGTCCATCCAAATCGAGCTAAGAAAAGCGTTACGGCCGATCGTGGAGGCCCAGGTTCGGGCCGAGGCGCGGGACGACTTGGCGAGGGAAACGAAACAAGTCGCCGGGTACAAACGGATGGCGGCATTTGGGCGCGGGTTCGATCCAGCAAAAATGGCGAAAAGCGCCGAAGCGAACGAACCCAACGAAAAAATATGTGTCGCTGTCGCGAACTACCCTGCATCCCTGCGCGCAGCGCACCACACTCACGACGACCTGGCATCCACGAACTGGAAGAAGGAGGGTGTTCCCCTCGACTCAAGCATCGCGGCTGCGGCTGCGCTTGCTTTTTCGCGAAAGAAACGGCTTTCCGAGCCTCGGAAAAGCGAGACTAAAAACACTAAAAGCGACATTTTGTCGCAGCTCGCGGCGCGAACCGTGGAAGCGGTGGCGCACCATCGCTCGCGGCTGAACCCACTGAAAGGCGCGAACGTGATGGAGCTCGTGGCGCTGCACGAGTTGGCGGCGTCGAGGCTAATTGCGCATACGGAGGGGCTGGTGCACGAAGCGGAGCACATGTTCTTTGACCCGTTCCTGGGTGAAAACGGTTGTGCCGGGGCAATCGACTCGGCATCGACCACGCAAGCTTTCAACCGCGGTCCTCCTCATCTCGCGCCGACCGCGCTGACGCCTGGCCAGACATGCGCGAGGGTGGTGGTTCCGTGTGTTGACATCACTGCTGGACACGCCATGCCCGGTACGGCCCCGCGAGTCACGCGCGACGCGAGGACGGGAACGAAGGATGTGTCGATGTGGGACGCGTGGTACCGGTGAGTAGGTGAGGTGATACATGGACTATGTCGTAAAGTTAAATGATTGAAAGGCAACCGTTGTTGCCGAAGTCGGTTTTGGGCGAAAAACTTACTGAAAAACGTTCGCTGACTATGACATCTACCTAGCACACCTGTGTCACCTCTTCAACGCGTGCCACGTTTCCAGTCGTCGTGTTGTTTCACTTGCAGTCGTCAAACCCGAAGTAGCCGCGGATGGTGAACGGCTCTTGCTTGATCTCGGGCTCCTGTTTGACCTCGGGCTCCTGCTTGACCTCGGGCTCCTGCTGGATCTGCGAAGAACTCGGCTCACCCTTGCGTGCCTTCTTACACGACGCGCAGCGGTGTTTCAGCTTGCCGTGGGGGCAGGGGTTGCACGCCGCGCAGTTGTTTTCCCGCTTGCCGTGGGGGCAGGGGTTGCACGCCGCGCAGTTCTGTTTCCGCTTGCCGTGGGGGCAGGGGTTGCAGTCTGCGCAGTTCCCTTTCAGCTTCCGTGGGGGCAACGGTTGCACTGCGCGCAGCTGCCTTTCTGCTTGCCGTGCGGGCAGGGGTTGCAGTCCGCGCAGAAGTATTTCACCTTGCCGTGCGGACACGAGTTGCAGTCCACACAGAAGCGTTTCAGCTTGCCGTGCGGGCAGGGGTCGCACTCCACGCAGCTGTCTTTCTGCTTCCCGTGCGAACACCGCTTCCGTGCCATGACTTACGATCGGTAGCCTCTCGCCCACCCCTCCGTGTGCGCTGTTCTGCGCTTCGAGAGGGCCGTCGTTGCTTTTTTGAGGCGACGTTTTCGTTTCCGATATTTTTTTACTTCATGTCGAGCAAACCCTTTGGGTTCTTCGTCGGAATCGGATCTGGGTCGTCGTGCACCTGTGCACGCGCACGGCACGGCACGGCACCCGGAAGCCTCACTTTTGTCCGCAAACCGCACCGTTAACGTCCACGCGTCGACGCGCCCAGGGTGTCGGGGCTCTCGCCTTGTGACGCACCTGCGACCCTGCTGGCATCGCGAAGGATTTCGGGCACCCCGTTTCAGCGGTGCTAACGTGTTTGGTCTCGTCACCGCGGTTCCCGACGCACCGCACCGGCAGGACACGCCCTGACCCCGGCCAGGGCTCGTACCGCTCGTACGTGTGACCGATAGGGTTTTCGTTTGTGACCCGGAGTACTCGTCCGTACCAACAACTTCCCGACCCACCCCGGACATCGCTGGCTGTTTACGCACACAAACCACAATGAGCACCCCCGCGCGAAAGCGCCTGATGCGCGATTTCAAGCGCCTGCAGAAGGTGCGTGTTTCCGACTGAACACTAGTTTCATTCAACGGACGTACTTCACACTAGTAACGTTTACCAGTACTTGCGGCTCTTACAAATACATCACAAACGCACTGTTTGCCCATACAGTACACCCTATACTCGTCGACTCGCGACTGACCCAAAATCTTTTCCATCCAAAGGATCCGCCCGCCGGGATTTCGGGAACCCCGACGGAGGCGAACATCATGTTTTGGCACGCGGTAATTTTCGGGCCAGAAGACACGCCGTGGGAGGGCGGGACGTTCAAACTGTCGCTGACCTTTTCCGAGGACTACCCGAACAAAGCCCCGGTTGTGAAGTTCGAATCTAAAATGTTCCACCCCAACATCTACGCGGACGGCGGCATTTGGTACGTACACGTTTTTTTTTGAGAAGAGCCGGATGGATGACTGTTTGCCTGTGACCAGAGCTCCGACGACCGTGTGTCCTCTTTTTTGAGAAGAGCCGGATGGGTGACTGTTTGCCTGTGACCAGAGCTCCGACGACCGTGTGTCCTCTCCTGGCTTCGAACCGAGGACTACCTCTAGTATGAAACCACGTCTAACCACGTCTGACCACCTACACCGGACATTACTGACTGTTTGCCCCGTCTTACTTTTACCAATTCCGGAACGCCCCGTACACCAAAAAACAGTTTGGACATTCTTCAAAACCAGTGGTCCCCAATCTACGACGTCAGCGCGGTGCTAACGAGCATCCAGGTGCGGGGCTTTCCCAAACACCACCCACCGCGTCTGCGCATGACCATACCCGTCCTGAAGAAGGGACGGTTATTACAGGGACTGTTCCGCTGGATTACGTACTCGTACCGATCCCTCATACCCATCACGACCGACTGACCCTTTCGGCGTTAATCGCACAAGTCTTTGCTTTGCGACCCTAACCCGAACTCGCCCGCGAACAGCGAAGCCGCGCGGTTGTTCAGCGAATCGAAACGCGAGTATAACAAAAAAGTGCAGGAGGTCGTGGAACGCAGCTGGACCGAAGCGCCGTGAGGAGAGCGGGGTGGTTGCTTTTGTGATTCGAGTCGTTGAACGAATTTGGCTTTCTGGAGTAGTACCTCTCTGGGGGGGTAAAATACAGTCATATACCCCAACCTCTTCGTCAACCCTCTCTCAAGGGTACGTTGCCTTTGCCTCTTTTGTTAACAGACTCGATTCAATGAACCAGATGCACCACAGGTCACTTTTCTGGCTCAGTACCTCTCTATCCCAACCCTAAAACCCCGAACAGCCTTCACTCCCCTACGCAGTCGCGTCCTCACCTGCGCGGCGGCGGCGGCGGCGCTCCCATGGGCGGCGCGCCCGCGGGCAGCCTTCCCGGCGGCGGCGGCGGCGGCGGCGGCGCCGCGTACCCCCCCGTGCCATACCCTGGTTGCGCGTACCCCCCCGTGTTTCCCCGAGCAGCCCCCCCCCCCCCCGCGTTCATGAATATCTGAAGCGTAAACGTCTTCGCGTCCGGCGCCCAGTGCGGGACGAGGGCGCGTTGACCACACGCGTTTTCGATTTCCAGGTTTGGCACTGGCGCGAGAGGTAAAAACACGTGTCAGGGTTGACGGGCATTCGGGGGGGTAACGCGACGGGGAACGGCTTTGAGGGAACGGCTTCGAGGGAACGGCTTTGAGGGAACGGCTTTGAGGGAACGGCTTCGAGGGAACGGCTTCGAGGGAACGGCTTCGAGGGAACGGCTTTGAGGGAACGGCTTTGAGGGAACGGCTTTGAGGGAACGGCTTTGCGGGAACGGTTTTGAGGGAACGGCTTTGAGGGAACGGCTTTGAGGGAACGGCTTTGAGGGAACGGGGGCCGTACCTTTAAACGCGATTGTTTCGTACGGTTCCGCCGCGATTAACAAGTACTGCGAATGCGCAAAAAAAGTGGTCAACGTCGTGGACGGTACGGGTATGGGCCAACAGTGGTGTGTGTGATTCAAGGAAAGCCCGCCTCCGCGCACCTGGTACGCGGTACCACACGTCACCACCGGCTCGACTTTCTGTTCGTACTGGCTCATCACCCGGTGCCGAGGGGTAACCGCGGCGTCTATTTCCGGGTAGTCGATTTGAAAAAGCAAACTGCGTCGCGAACTTCGCCGGCAGTACTGTTTCGTCACCCGGTACCCGGGCTTGCCGATCTTCACCGTTTTCCGCGGCTGCGTCTTCGACTTGCGCGCCGCAAGCAAAGCCACCGGCCCGTTCACCGACTCGTGTTGATCCCGCGCCGCGCGTTTCACCAAGTTCACCTGGTGCCGTTTACCCTGGGTGTGCGCCAGGTAGTTACCCTCGTTGCCGTGCACGGTTAAACAAAGCTTGCACTCGTACGACCCCGAGTGGTTCCGCATGAAGTACGGGTCTTTCGCCAGATCGATGGTTTCCAGGGCCAATCGCCTTAAACGCTCGCGCCGATCGATGGCTTCGTTCTGGGTGCGGGAGACGGGGGTGGAGTCAGTCGTCGCATCAACGCCGTGAGTGCGAGGACACGTGGGACGGTGACAACGACGGTGCGGCGAACACGGCGTTTGCGGCACGTCTCGACGCGGTCGGATCAAGGTCCGCGTAATGACAAACGTGTCCGTGATGCACGAGACGAACCGCCAATCGCAGGTGTCACGCGCGGTCGGCGGACGCGGCGGGAAAACCGACGGATGGAGATTGCGGGCGATTGGGTGTGTTGACGAGTGGCCATACCTGCGCGGACGCCACGCCGGCGCTGCCGACCTTGCTCCCGTGCTCCCGCGCGTCCATGAACGACATGGCGCCGTAAAGGTGGCGTACGGCGCGTGGGCCGCGGGCGGGGCGGCGCTGGGGAGTCTGCGAGGAAGGCTCGCGACCGTGTGCGCTGTTGTGCGGCACCAGGCACGTCACCCCGTTTCACCCATGAAAGACGCCAGCAGCAGATCTGTTGCCGCCGCGGAACTGCAGTGGATAGGTCTGCAATCCTCGCGATCGTCGGCCCGCGCGTCCGTATTCGGACACGCACGACCTTGTGTGTCCTCCCGCCCCGCGATGGTCTTCGCCATGGCCTCGGTGTGCTCGATCGCCGGTACCTCGCGCGTCGCGGGTCACACGCGCGGCGTGCCTCGCGTCACCGCCGCGACCAGTGGAGGGCGACCGGTTGCCTTTCCGGCACGCACCTCGCGTGCGCACAGCGCGACGCGCGTGGCGGTACCGCGCGGGTGCGCGGTACCGTTGGGTTTGGCGATGACGCAGCTGCCGCGCGGCTCGTTACTCGCGGCGAGGGCGAGAAAGGGTAAGATAGCCGTGCCCGAGCCCGTGGTGGAGGATGAGGATGATGAGGATGAGGAGGCGGATGCGTTCGATCGTGACGCCGACGCCGACGCCGACGACGCCGACGACGCGGACGACGCCGATTTCCTCACGGAAAACGAGCAAACGGCTGACGACACGGAGTTCGCGGAGGTTGAGGAAACCAGGGACGCGAGGGAGCTTCTTCCCAAGTCCACAAAAGGCATCAAGAAAAAAACGCAGGTACAAGTAATGGAGGATGACGTCGGCGCGTTGCGAACCGCAGTTGGGTACGTGCAAAGCGCCGTTCAGAACCCGGCGGTGCGGAACGGCGGAATTCTCGTGGGTTGTGTTCTGGCTGGCAGTTTTTCTTTGTCCGCCTACAACGTGTACATGCGGTACAACAGCAACAAGAGCAAACGGAAACGCCAGGTTAACAAAAACGTGGTGGTGGTGGAGCGGCTGCGGGATTTCTTCCCCCAAAACCGGTAAGCGCCTTTCCCAATCACCACGTCTCCCTGAATGCCCATACTCGTACCAGAAGGAAGTATTCCCTCTGACTGTTTTTCCATACATCGCGATATACAAGACTGACACTTTCGGCGTTTATCTCCAGGGACTCGCTCACCAAAGGCCACGTCGCCGGTTTGGTGGGCAAAACCGGGTTCGCGCCGGCCGAGATTTTCAGGAAGTACGTCAGGTACAAGCTCAATGAAGAGCCGTTTACGGTTGATTTCGTAGCAGACGTGCTTGCGCTGCGGCGCGCCTGCGAGTTGGACGGGGACACGGCGATGAACGTGCTGTTAGAAACGGGAACGCGCATCGTGAAGAAGTACGGCATCTTGATGCGCGACGTCAGGTAAGTATTTCCCAATCACCAAATTCCAACGACTGTTTGCCCATACAAGACTGACACTTTCTTTTACTTATCACAGCGCCATGTCGAGCGAAGCGGCGTTGAAACGGAAAATCGACGGCGCGAGCATGTTTGTGAAGGTGATGTTCCTCGCGGATCTTGAGGAATTCGTACCAGCAGAGCAAGGCAAAGAGGTGAAGCAACGGCTAAAGGAGATTTTTGGCGCCACGGATGAGGATTACGAAAAGCTGAAAATCACTAGTCTTGGAAACGCGGACGTCGACGTCCTAAACGCCATGATCGGCGCGAAGAAGGGGAAGGACGGGGATGAGGACAAGGGAGGAGAGGGAGCCTCGGCGTAGATACACCACGTAAAAATAAACCATCGGCGGTGGTCTTGTAAGCCTACCCGACTGTCATAAAAAACTCAAACCTAAACCTAATCAAACTAAACTAAAGTAACAGTGACCACACGGTGTCCCAAAATCACTCTCTTCAAAACCAAAAGTTCACGCTGAAGCTCGGCGTCAGCGCGCGTACGTAGTGCCACCACCCACACGGGATGAACAGGGTTTCGTCTGGGGCGAGGATTAAAAACGTTCCTTTTTTTTGCGCGTCGGCGAACAACGGATATTTCGTAACGTCCGCGGCTTCGCACTGCACCGGCGAAACTGTGCTTGTGACAGAAAAGGGTCAGTCTTGTATTGGGCGATTTATGGGCAAACAGTGTACGTACGGACAATCGGCAAACAGTGCGCCTGGATTTGGGAAATACCACACACACGCACACTGATTCACCGAACCGTTTCCGTTTCGGGTTTCGCAATACACCTCCTTTGCGACGCTCGGGGGAAACAGGCACACCAGTTTGTATCCACACACCTGGCAAAGCAAGTTCTCCGCGCCGTCCGTGTGCAGGTGCGTTACCGTGCCGGCCGTTCCGAGCCACGCGTTCACCGCGCTGATCCGTCCAAAACAATACTCCGGAACTGAAAAGTGCGTTTGTAGTTCTTGCGCCTGGTGAAGCAACGAGTGCTGCGAGACGTACGCTATACGATTTTTATCCGTCTCCGCCTCCGCCTCTCCATCTGATTCTTCCGAAAAGTACTCGCCCAGAAACGTGGATAAAAGAGAGTAGGTCGTCGTCTGGTCCGCGTCAATGCCGCTGTAATTTTGCACGCCCTTCTCCACGGGAACCGGCGCGGCGCCGTGTTTAGTCGCGAGTTTTTGCAAATCCCTAACCTCGGACGAAAGGGTCCAGCCGTCCCGTAATTGCACGCCAGCGATGACAACCGGTTTGTTTCGCGAAACGTACTCGTTGTAGAATTTGATCGAGGTTAGGTGCTGGCAGTCAACTCGGTCCGCGGTTTTGAGCAGGCTCATTCCTCGCGAGACGAAACCATCGGTAAGAACGTCCACGGTGGTTTTCAAGGGATCGTCCATAACAATCGGAAGTCGCCGCAAACGTTTCGGTAGCGAGGTTCTGGAGTTACCACGCAAGTGTGTTTCATCGGACTCGTTGATACCGTCGCGCGGTCGTTTCACCGACGACTCGTGGTCGCCAATCATTCGCGATTGCCTTTCGGTTTCAAGGAAACTCTTTCCCTCGAACCGCGCGCACGCGGAACAAGCCGCCACTACGCGTGCGCCGATCCAGTTTCTTCCGACTGTTTGCCTGTTGCTGTTGTCGCTGTTCCTGGAACCACCAATCTCAACCTCAACCGGCGGGTCATCCACAAGCAACGCGCACTCCGCGAGAAGCACGGACGCTTCCGCGGCGGCCATTGCGGCTACGTACGCGTCGTGGAACGCGTCGTTGAGTGAATCGTCGCTCGTCGTTTTTGTTTTTGTTTTTTCTTCGGCTGTTTCTAAATTCATCCGCGCCGCCGTAGACGCGTCCAGCGCCCGGTCCGCCTTGACCGCTCTTGCGAGCAAAATGGACGCGTTTACGTGTGTTACTACCATCACGTCGCGAGGTTGTATCACCCCGAGCGCACGCACGGCGGCGTTTATCACCCCCGACGCGTTTTCGATGGTCTGCGCCTTCGCCATCGCCGCGAGCGACTCCGCGATTGTGCCGAGGTTTCGTTGGCGCATCTCTTTGACCAACGGCGGGACCCGTCCTTCCAGGTTCAGGCTTGTTGTCAAATACGCGGTGCTGGGAATATGAACCGGTTCGTCCGCGGTCGCCATGGAAACCGCCCCGGGTGACTCATGGAAGCACCAGCACTCGCGTGTCTGCGTGAAGAACGGGTGTGTGGAGGCGCGAGGCGGTGGGGCGCTTTGCGGCTTCGATGGATGCGCGCGCGACGCATCTCCATCGTCGTCGTCGCCGAACAACGCCCACGCATCCGCCATCGTCCCGGCCCGGTCTCGAGTCGGAACGAGGTGATACCCGGTGGAAACCTACAGGGCACCGAAACGGTTCCTCCACGGAAACCCGGACAATAGACCCCGGCGCGGCGCGTCGAACGCCGCGCCAATGTGAATGTTGTGGTTTTCTTATGAGTAAAGAATTGCTGCGGATTTTGTTCGCAATCTCATCTCACCGATATTTTGACGTGACCTTCGCCGCGCCCGCCCGCCACTCGCGGGTCACTCCGCGGCGGCGGCGGTCGGTGCGTGCGAGCGGGTTAGATTGCCGGGTGACTGCCGGGCGATGACCGACGATGTCACAATCATCGACGTGCAGTACGACAAGCTCATCGAGTGGCTCGTGGATCGCAAGAAAATCGGGAAAGACTGGCGTGCGAAACTCGCGGTGGTCCATTTGAAGCTGTCGGACTTGGCGCGAGCGTTACCCGGACGGTTAACAAGCGCCAGCGGGGTGGGCGTGCCTGACCCTAGTCTCACTGACACCTCGGGTGAACCCGCCCGGTGGGATTACCACCGCGCGCGGCTGGTTCGCGACCTGATCGTGGCCGGCGCGGATCTGACAGGATCTGAAAAAGTCGACGGCACGGATTCATCCGAGGCGGCGGATCGTACCGACGGCCCCGGGGCGGGCGGCACCGTGGCCGTCGCACCGGACACAGGGGACGATCCGCAAGATGGGGCGTTTCACAAACAAGAAGACAGCGCAGACGTTGCCCAACCAACCCAAAAGCCCACCCGCGGTTATTTCGGCCGGCTCGCCGGCGCCGCGAAGGCGTGGGACGACATCGTGAAGACTTACGAAAAAGAGTGTCTGCATTTATCAGAAGCCGGGCTTTTGTTAGTCAAAGTCACGGAATACGACGCGCCGTACTACGCTAATCAGTCAGCGAAAATGGTAAAGCAACTCAGCGATCTGGACCGACGGGAGGTTGAACTCAAACGAAGCGCGAGGGCGGCGCGGGCGAGGTTCGCGAAAAAGTGCAAAGACGTCGGCGTGGCGCGCGAAACGACCGATTTCGCGGCGGCGATTGCGGAACTGACCAAAGGCCTGGACGGCGTATTCGAACAAGCCGCGACGTTGGCCAAAGGAAAAGAAATAGGCCAGGCCGCGGAGCACTACGCGCGGTGGACACAGTGGGCGCACGTTCCGAAAACAGTCGGTGTTGAAAAACAACAGGTCACGTTTGCGACGTTGCTGCCGGCGCTGTGGCGCCTGCGATTGATGTCGGACGCGGAGTGCGACGCGTTCCGGGATGAGTGCGGCTTGGAATTCCGGGAAGAAGACAGCGAAGTGTCGACTTCCACCGAAACCGACGCACCGGGAATCGTCGCGCCTCCTGTTGGGGGTATCGACTGGGACCTAGGCGTTGCCGCTGTGGACGTGGGGGTCGTCGAGCCTCCTGCGGGGAGTATCGACTGGGACCTGGGCGGCGCGGGCGACGAAAACGAAACCAACGAGACCGACGTCGTTGAAATTCAATGGGACTTCAGTGACGTGGTGAGCATTGAACAAGACGACGTCGACTTGGCAGGTGGTGCGGAACCCGTGGAAATCGACTGGG
>Ga0302121_10001565_pt1 | contig 10761 bp, 10 predicted proteins | sample CB21_surface_MG_FD_203120 | JGI IMG/M metagenome (GOLD analysis project Ga0302121, IMG submission 203120) | Marine microbial communities from Western Arctic Ocean, Canada - CB21_surface | ecosystem: Environmental > Aquatic > Marine > Oceanic | place: Canada: Western Arctic Ocean | collected... | reverse complement strand
TTCGCAGAGTGTTACGAAGTTCATCTCCATATTTCTCTGCAACCTGTAATTCATCTTGTAGTTCTCTATTTAGTTCTGCGTTTTTTATGATATCACCCCGCAAAGTTTCAACACTCTGTTCGCTGATTTGAACCGCAGTTTCAAGTTTTGCATTATTCTCAGTGAGTGTAGCAATACGTTGCTGAGTATCCTTATAATACATATACCCACCATAGCCTACAGCCCCAAGTACACCCATAATAATGAGGAATAAATAAATTTTAATCATATTTTAATTTCTCCTGTCATCTATTTAGACGACTCGATCCCATGTTATTGGTATTTATGCACCAGCACCATGCAATGTTTTCAAGGTTGATCCAGCTGCGTTTTTAATTAACAGGGTTGATAGAGTTTTAAGTTCTGCTGAACCAACGGCATCATTGGCAATATGCTCTTCATCAATAGAATCCGCTGCGTAATGTTCACTATCAATAGCATCATCAGCAATCTTAGTACCATCAATGATATCAGCGGAAAGATGCGCTCTATCGATACTACCGTCTATGTATTCATCACTATCGATGGAGTTTGCTGGCATAACTGGTATTTGAGAGAATGTCACAACACCATTAGATGCAATCGCAATGGCATCTGCATCACCAGCAGAACCAATGTTACCAGCATTAGGAATAACAATGTTTCCAGCGAACACTGCATCTTTATCATCTTGTAGAGTTAGTGCAGTAGAAAGTGTACCAGCCTGTGTTTTGGTTTGGAATACTAGTTCACCGGAAGCCTGACCTGTTGTGTATTTTTGGTTAATTTTTGCAACTTTTGTAAACGCACCACCGTTATCCGCAACAAATGTGATGCCAGCATTTCTAACGGCACTTGTTGCATCGCCAACAATCTGCAACACACCAGCGCCGGTCGATCCAATACCACCGATAGCGAGGGTGAAATTGCCATCAGATGCTGGATTAGTAGCCAAACCATTCATGGCTATGTGTGTAGGCGTAATTAAGTCTGCAATCAGATTGTTGCCAACATATAGACTCTTCGCAACGCCTAGTCCGCCGTCAGTGTGTATGCTGCCTGTGGTGCCGGAGGTGCTGTCGGTTGTGTCGTCTACTGAGATAGCGCCAGTTGTAGTAAGGTTTCTTATACCTGTGTAATCTTTATTGGAATCTAATATGACTGCTTTAGAAGCTACTGCCGTACCTACTGCGGTTGAACCAATATCAAGAGCATTAAGTTCTCCAACCACAGCAGTAATACCGTCCAATGCATTTAATTCAGCAGCCGTTGATGTAACGGCAGTTGAGTTTAGAACTAATTTACCATCACCAACAATAATTTGATTATTGAATGTAGCAGAACCAGCGGCACTACCATCAATCGTCAAGAAGGTTGTATCTGCACCACCGTCTGTACCTTTGAGAATAATATCACTGTCGTTTGCAGCAGCATCAATTGTAATGTTACCAGAACTTGTTGATAAAACAACTGCTGCATCACCAGCAGCAATATCATCAGCAGCAGTTGCACCGGCAGCAGCAGCCCAAGAAATATCTGTGCCATCTGATGATAATACTTGTCCATTGCTCCCGGCTGTTAGTACAGCAGGGTCACCACTTGCATCACCATATATAATTTTGCCCCGTGCAATTCCAGCCATCTTCGCAAGTGTAATTTGGTTATCTGCAATGTGGGCAGTATCAATACTTCCATCTACATACTGGTCACTATCAACGGAGTTAGCAGACATATGAGCAACGTCAATACTTCCGTCAGTATAATGTTCACTATCAATAGCATCATCAGCAATCTTAGTTGCATCTATAATATCAGCGGCAAGATGTGCCCTATCGATACTTCCATCTATATACTCATCACTGTCAATGGAGTTTGCTGGCATAACTGGTATTTGACTAAAGGTTACTACACCGTTAGAAGCGATTGCGATAGAGTCAGTGTCACCAGCAGAACCAATGTTACCAGCATTAGGAATAACAATGTTTCCACCTGTGGTCATTGTGCCAGCACCAGTGTAAGTTCCACTCACATCAAGGTTTGCGTTTACATCCACTAGAGTTGCATTGAGTTCAATCTCATCTGTGGCGTTAATGTCAAGTATTGCATTACTAGGTGCGCCAATGTTTTGACTTGCATCGTTGAACTGTATTACACTTGTACCATTTAACAACAATCCTGTATCAGCAACGTGTGTAAGGGTTACATCACTGTCGGCACCAAAATGTATAACTGCTGCATCACTAAGGAGGATTAAGTCATCACCTATGACTGCATCTAAGGCCACCGATAGACCACCATCAGTCTGCAATGAACCATCTGTTGTAGAAGTTGCAGCAGTGCTGTCATCGGTTTTGATGATTCCACTAGCGGTTATGGCAGCAGTTGTTGTAGCGCCAGCGATATCAACTACACCTGAGAAGTCACCAGTTGCAGCATCAATTTCACCAGTGATGGTTAAGTTTCTTATACCCGTATAATCTTTACTTGAATCTAGGATAACTGCTTTACTTGCGATAGCAGTACCAATAGCAGTTGAACCTAAATCCAGTGCGTTAATCTCTCCAGCAACGGCTGTAACACTTGTTAAGTCTGTCGGGGCAAGTGTGATGTTAGCACTACCATCAAAAGACACTCCAGCAATAGTTCTAGCAGTAGTTAGAGTTGCAGCACTTCCTGTTGTGTTCTGATTGCCAGCACTATTCACACCCGGTAGATTAATATTAGCACTACCGTCAAATGATACACCACCGATAGTTCTAGCAGTTGCAAGTGCAGTTGCTGTATCTGCGTTACCTGTTAATGCACCAATGTGTGTAGTTGCTGTGAGGTTTCTTATACCTGTATAATCTTTACTAGAGTCTAGAACAACTGCTTTACTTGCGATAGCAGTACCAACAGCAGTGCTACCCAAATCCAGTGCGTTAATCTCTCCAACCACAACCGTTGCGCCATCCAGAATATTGAGTTCTTCTGGAGTGGATGTGATCGCAGTAGTTGTAACTGCTGCAAGCAAGGGGATGTAACCACTCTGGTTAAGCAATCTTTGTGTGCGGTCAGCAGTTGGGTCAATAATTGTAAGGGTTGTTTCGTGATCATCAGCAGTTGCGCCTTCAAACACAACAGCGTTTGCTGCTTCCATAGTAACAGTGTCAACCTGAGTAGTTGTTCCTGCTACAACAAGATTTGGAACAAGTAATGTTCCTGTGCTTGGGTTGTAACGCAATGCACCTGTATCATCCAACAGAGCATTCGACTCATTGTTGAAGACCACAGGGAAGTTTGTGTTTGCAGTGCTATCGGAGACTGTAGCAGTAGTAGCAAGTGTGGCTAGTGCAACAGCAATATTTGCAGAACCATCAAATGAGGTTCCACCGATAGTTCTGGCTGTCGTTAGAGTTGCAGCACTACCAGATGTATTTTGGTTACCAGCACTATTTACGCCGGGTAGATTAATATTAGCTGAACCATTAAATGATACACCACCAATTGTTCTAGCAGTGGCAAGTACAGTTGCTGTATCAGCATTACCTGTTACATCACCTGTAACAGCGCCAGTTAATGTTCCAACAAATCCAGTTGCAGTTACTTTACCAGTGCTTGGGTTGTATGTTAGTGTGCCGTCTGATTCTAGACCTAAATTACCACCATCAACATCTCCACCAGCAGTAAAGATAAGAGCATTGTTCTCATTTGTAGATTCGTTATCTGTTATGGTTACTGTTGTTGCTAATGTTGCAAGTGCAACATCAATATTTGCAGAACCATTAAATGAGGTTCCACCAATTGTTCTAGCTGTGGTTAGAGTTGCAGCAGAACCACTTGTATTCTGATTACCAGCGGTATTTACGCCGGGAAGGTCAATGTTAGCACTACCATTGAATGACACACCACCAATAGTTCTGGCTGTCGTTAGAGTTGCAGCACTTCCTGTTGTGTTCTGATTGCCAGCACTATTGACACCCGGTAGATTAATGTTAGCAGAACCATTAAACGAAACCCCACCGATAGTTCTAGCAGTAGCAAGTACAGTTGCCGTATCTGCATTACCTGTAACATCACCTGTAACAGCGCCAACAAATGTTGTAGCAGTAACAGTAGAGTTGAATGTAGCAGAACCAGCAGCACTACCATCAATGGTTAAGAAGGTTGTGTCAGCACCACCATCAGTTCCTTTAAGAATAATATCACTGTCGTTAGCAGCAGCGTCAATTGTGATATTACCCGAACTTGTTGTTAGAAGAATTGCTGCATCACCGGCAGTAATATCATCGGCAGCAGCACTCGCATCAGCCGCATCAATATATGTTTTAATCCTAGATGCAGTAACTTTCCTGTTTGTACCACCAGCACCATCATCGATGATAAACAAATCAGCATCAGCAATCGCTGCGCCAATATCAGTTGCACCATCTATGTCAAGACCTGTGATATTACCAGTAAGGACTGTTTCACCTTTCCATTTACCATCACTGGAACTATATACAAGGCCTTTACCATCTACCTTAGCGGTAGCTCTATCAACATCGTCTAAGAATTCAAGTCGAGTTTCACCAGACCCAGCACCGGACATTTGTAATGATCCAATCTGTTGTGCAATGAATGATCTAAAACTATCAAATTCTTTTCGGATTGAAGAAATCTGATCAACTTCTTCTTTGACTTGAGTTTTTTTACTCATGTTATCAAGATTATGGATAACACCTGAAATTATATCGTTTTGTGGTTCAATAATTTGTTGAGGCTCTTCACTCTCAACAACAAGTTCTTCGGGAATTATCTCTTCTGGCTCAAGTTCTTCCACAAAATCTATGGGTTCAATTATGGCAGGAATTTCTTTATCAGAGCCAAGCGAATTCAATAAGTTGGAAAATACATTTAACTTATTTTGGTCATCAGATGATAATCTTGTATTGTCAAAATCTTCTTCAACGGAAACTTCTTTGGTTTCTTGTAAAGCTTCTTCTAATTGAAGAAAAAGCCCAGACAATCCACTTTCGGGATCATTTATCTGTTCTTTTATTTTTTGACGTACATCATCTTTCTCTTTAGATAATGCGCTAAAAAACTCTGAAAGGCCAGATGGATTTTTGGTATTTTCATCTTCCACCTTCATAAACCCCCACAATAATTCAATTAGTCAATATACATATTAAGTTCATACTTACTACCAGTATTATAAACTTGAATATGAACATTCTGTTTCTTGTTTGTTCCAAGAATGTACTTATTGGTCTTACCACTACTTGGTTTTCTTGGACCAGTTGCAACCTTGCTATCAATCTCAGCAGGGTCTACTGTCACGCCTTTACTCTTTGCGAACTTGTATGCGTGTTGCATTGCGCCAGAGAAGTCTTTGTGATACAGTTCGTATCCAGTAGCAGACTTTGCAGCATTTACAGGTTGAATATCTGCAACAGGTTTTACGGTATCATAAGCTTGTCCATATGCAGCCTCTTTGACTTTTTCAATGAACTTACTTTTATTCTTTGCATTCTCTCTTGCGAGGCGCCGCGCTTCCAGGCGGGCCCGATGCGCCCGATAAGATTTAGTACGAGCATCCATTACTTGACGATCAATAAGAGTCTGCTTCTTTTTCTTGACTGCATCAGGGGGCATAGAAACATTCCCACTACCAGCATTGTTGGCAGGAGCATCTTCTCCTAATCCAGTATACGGCGATACCTCTATCCAACTTTTCATTTTATGTCCTCCAGACTAATGTAAATTTTTTCTTTCGTTTTAATATGAATAATGGGAAAAATCTCTACACCAAGAATTGTATCTATTGGGGGTTGATCATCATACGCAACGACTTTATCACCAATCTTTGCCTGTAATTCTTCCTCTTCACTATTTAGAATATCATTAACTAGAACATACTCTCCCTTGGGGAGTACCTCTCCAAATCCAATGACTTCCTCTAAAATTGTGTTGTCTATCTCATAGCCCTCTTCCTTGAGATATTTCATAAATTCCTTCTCAAACATATCAGGATCATCAACAGATTCCTTGAATGTGTCTTTGAGTAGAAATAGGGCAGCAGCATAGGTTCCTAACTTAGTTCTAAGACCAGGCACCTTTTGAAATATTTTCTTGATATTGAATACTAGTTTATGAAGAATTGTGTATGCAGATTGCTCTGTATCAGTTATAAGTTGGGTAGGTTGCATGCCACGAGAAACAGTCTTCCTCATTACGCGATTACCATCCTTATCGATAATACCCAACTTAAAAGCTGGCATCTTATCAAAGGGTGTTACAAGCAGTTTTATAAATCTGTATGTAACAAATAGGTCTATCGCTCTTCCCATTAGATTTTCCTTAATATTTCTAGAGCATTATCATCTAAACCAATTTCAATTAGTTCATCTTCTCTAATCATATTTAGGAAAAATAGAAATGACCTAAGAGTGCTGAGATATTCTTTTTGCGTCTTAAAAAGTAAAAGGGTGACGCAGGCCTCATTTCCAAACAGGTTTCTTAAAATAATTATATGATTAAGAAGCAACCGCTCTTTTAGTTTACCGCTTATAGTATACTTCTTTAGGAGACGTTTAATATACTTAAACCTCTTCATATCATCATGAAACTCTTTTTCCCCCTCACACTGAGGATTTTCATAATGTTTAATAGCATACATTATAAAATTGTCAGATGTTATTTTTTCATACATACTACTTAATAGAAGCAGTCAACTTACACGAATTGTCCTCTTGCATTTCATAATTTAGTGCTAGTGAAAGCCCGCCTTCTACTTGATGTGAGATACCGTCATCTACTTCAAATTCATCATAAGGGGTATTTACACCTTTACCAAAACGACCACCAAAACTGGTCAAAGGTAATTCAAAGGAACCGCTTGCACCTTCCATCATAGGGACTTCATCAAAAGTGAGTCCAAGTTTACTAAGAGAATTTCTTAATTGAGCAACAACCTGCTCTGGAATCATTGTACCGTCATGAGTCTTACTGGTAACTGTACCAACAAGTCTATTCAATGCAACCCGAACAGCGGGGTCAGCATAATTTCCCTTTTGTGTATCCTGTGTAAGAGTTGCAACGGTAGTCATAAATGTCGCTTCATCTAATGCGAATTTTTTAAATGTTTTCATTTTATTATTCCTTTGGTTCTACATCACAAGGGATAAAATCTCTATCCTTTGGTTCTACATCACAGGGGATAAAATCTCTAATTTGTTCTTCAAGAAATTGTTCTTTTTGTTCTTTTTTATTAAACTTTTTATTAATAACATTAAGAGGTTGACCAACCCAATGTTCCCAATTAATCTCTTTCAAAATTTCAGACATTTAATTCCCCCCATTTATAAAAAAAATGATGGGGGGGGACAAAACCCCCCCACACCAAAGTAATACACTATTAAGAAAGTGTTGGTCCTGTAGTCAACTCAACCGCTGTATTAGCAGAGTTAGCAATCCAATACCAAGCAGCACCTGTCCAGAGACAAGTTGCACTATCGCCAATCGTATTAAACGTAGCAATATTACCTGCACCGCCCGGAGTTGTTAGAGTAACAACAGGGGGGTTTGTCACTGCTTCTTTAGCAATGAACGTGTGAATCTGACCAGTTACCGTACCGTCAGCAAGAGTAACAACACAAGCAGCATCTGCACCACCAAGAAGGTGAATACCTTTTGTAAGTGTAGCTGCACCGCTAACAATGATGTTTTCTACTGTGTTTGTTGCAAGAGGAACCGGATTAAGGTTCAAAAAGTTTGCAACAGAAATCTTCTTATTGATTGGTGTTCCCGTAGGATCATCAATCACATGCAACAGATCAGCAGACGCGATTCCAGTGGAAAGGTCTGTGAGAGCTGTAATTTTCTTATCTGCCATTTTAGTTTCTCCTTATAAAAACCCACATTATTGTGGGAATGTTACTGTAGATATTAGTCCTCTTTAGAACTATTCTCTACATCACTAACAGTTGAATCTTCAACTGCTTCATCATTATCTAATTCTTTAGCGAAGGCATCACACTGTTGAAATGCACCCATTAGTGCGTTCAGCAATGCAGTGTCCTCAAATTTCTTCTTATCATATTCGGCCACTCTAGCACGAACATTTTCAATATCTTTCGCAATAACTTCTTTGCGTTCATTAATCTTTTCAATATCAATCATAATTTCTCCTTTTCACTTCTTGATAACGTATAGTTATTTATAACACTTATGCAGCAGCAATAGTAATTCCTGTCAACACAGAAGCAGTACCACTACTTGATCCAGCCTGAGTATACAGAGCAAGACCAGATGTAAAGTCTTCCAAGTCAAGTTTAGAACCTTCATCCGTATCTGCGGCGCTTGCATTAAGAAGGATTACATCGTCACCGTCACTATCCTCTGTGCCTTGTTCAAGCAAGATATCACCACCCAGTGTTTCACCAACTCTGGCAATTCCAGTAACATCAGTACGACTAGCAAACTCAGCGCCAGCAATACTGAAGTCAATACTTTCTGCGTTGAGTTCTTCAGCACCATTTGTAGATGCAAGAAGTACGACATCATTCGCGACTGTAATTGCCTCACTAACTGTAACCAATATCTGAGAAGCAACCGCTGTGATGGTAAGAGTATTGTCTGTCGAAAGACCTGTATTGCCATCAGAGTCAGTGATTGCAGCAGCATCACCCGACACATCTTTAACTGTAATTACCTGTCCAACTGCGAGTGTTGCACCAGAAACACCATTAATTGCCAACTGATCTGATTGTGTTAATGCACCATTAACAGTTGCAGTTGCAGCAGCAGTACCATTAAGAATTAGACGGTCACCAAGTGTAGGTGCCGCAGCAGTTCCCGACTCTTGACGCATAGCAAGAGAAGAACGACCATCTTCTTCATCAAGTGTAGCAGTACCATCAAAAACAATTGCTGACTTATTAAATCCAATATAACCAGCTGCTGCATTTGTAGTAACTCGACCACGGAATGTCAGTTGGTTGGTTCCCGAACCAGAGAAGTATTGTGCAGCGATTGTGCTGTCAGAAGCCATGTCTGCGATACCCAAACGAGCCAACAGAATGTATGCTTTGTTGGTAACAGTCTGGTTATTTGTCCAAGCAGCAGATGTAACATCAACTGCCTCATCAAATGTAATTGTGATATCAAACAGTCCGGCATCACCAACCGTTGCGTCTGTCCAATCCATACCAATGACAGAAGCATTACCCATCGCCTCTGCAAGATTTTTAATACAGACCAGAACCTCTGGCATTGCGTCAGCATTATCGTTACCTGATGCTGCGAGGCCGGGAGATAATCCCCACCCCCCCTTAACTGCGATAAGGTGTTCTCTTGCACCTGTCGATCCAGAAGCGTTACTATCTACTGGTAGAAACTTTGGTTTGTCGTCATCGGCTGTGGTTATTCCCCATAATGGCATTTTATTCTCCTTTATTCTTCTAGGTAGGAGGCAGAAATGTAAGTATCTCTGCTTTATTCGCCCCAGAATCTATTATTGTTCTATTTATATTATTTGAAACCTATACGTTTCAATTCAGCAATGGTTTTACCAACTTCTATGTGGTGAACACCTATACCACCTTTAGATTCCCATTCTACAATGTTCTTCTTATAATCATCAATTAATATGTTTGGTTTCCCATCAGTAGTTGCGAATTTCTGTTTATCTTCTCGTTTTACCAGATTTATACGACTTTTTTTCCAACTGGTATTTTTAGCTAACCACTTCATTTTACCAGTTCTTGATGAGGGATCATGCCCAGAGTAAGCAGATAAAACGTATGGATCATATTTTGCAATAAACTGATACAGACGTTTGGCACTAGGCATCCAATCAAGGTTTTCCCAGAAACCTTTAGTCTGGTTGATTTTATTCCAACGCTCATCTTTATCAGTAGATGCAAAGTCACCACCAATAACTTCCTCAGCTCGGCCGATAAAGTTACATAGAACCTGATCCATATCACAATAGATTTCTGGGAGATCATCTTTAGATGCTTCCATTAACTCCAATAAATTTTTCATTTCAGCCAATCTTAGGTTTTGTATCCACTTTAGCAACTTTTCCGCCTGTCATGGTCTTTGATCCCGAAACAGGTTTGAGCTCCTCATCTTCTTCATCATAGTCTTCTTTAGAGGATTTGTCATGCTTCTTCTCATCCAAACCCCAAACCTTTGCGAGTGCTTCCTTCATTGAAGCAACCTTGAAGTCACGAGCTTGTGCCCACTCAGGGTCAGTCTCGCCGGGAGTGACATCCAATGCATAGTCACGATAACGGTCTGTACCGACTTCCATTGCAGGAATGTCTTCAGCAACTCCGAAACCTTCATCAATTGGTTTCTTTTTCATAGCGGCAGAAACAACAGGAATCCAAGATTTTCTAATTCCTTTTTTATGTTTCAAAATATTTTTATCAATAATAGATTTCAATCCATTCATATCAGGACGACCAATTTCTGGAAGTGTTTCATCATGACCATCTGGAAAAAACATACGCAAACGATAACCATCTTCTTTATTACCAATCACTTTAGCACTTTTAGGAGCAACTGTAGGGTCAATTTTTGCTTCATCAACTTCAACTGCTTCTTGGACATCATATTTTTTACCAGCAACTACGAAAGTTTTTTCACCCTTGTCTTTGGCAGCCTTTAGTGCCATTCCAAATGCGTTACCTTCTTTTTTTGCACCCTTCTTACGAAGTTTTGCAAGATCAGAACCTTCAATCTCTCCATCACCATCAACGTCAAGTTTTTTTT
>Ga0302121_10001563_pt1 | contig 10765 bp, 10 predicted proteins | sample CB21_surface_MG_FD_203120 | JGI IMG/M metagenome (GOLD analysis project Ga0302121, IMG submission 203120) | Marine microbial communities from Western Arctic Ocean, Canada - CB21_surface | ecosystem: Environmental > Aquatic > Marine > Oceanic | place: Canada: Western Arctic Ocean | collected... | reverse complement strand
GCAGATCATGGTAATGATCCGACATGGCGGGGGACGGATCATACCCGCGAGCAGGTTCCAGTTCTTGTCCATTGGCATAACTTGCGTAAAGGGGGTATGGCAGGCCAAACCATTCAGTTCCAGGATGTGGCGGCCACTGTGGCTTCGCATTTGGCTGTACCCGCGTTCGGTGCGGGCAGGAGTTTTTTATGAGCTGGAAATCATTTCCGAAGGTTGAATTGCATTTGCATCTTGAGGGCGCTGCTGACCCAGCTTTTGTGCGAGGATTGGCAGCCGAAAAATCTATCGATATCCGTAGCATATTTGATGGTAATGGAGCCTATAAATATAATGGGTTCAGGGAATTTCTTGCAGTCTATGAAGCGGCTACACTGGCTATAAAAAACCCAGAAGATTTTAAGCGTCTTACTCAATCTGTTTTAGAAAACCTCGCTGAACATAATGTGGTTTATGCTGAAACCTTTGTGTCTCCGGATTTTTGTGGCGGCCGTGACTTGGGCGCGTGGTCCGAGTATTTAGCCGCGATGCAAGAGGCGCATGTGGATGGGGTTACCCTGAAAGGTATCGTTACCTGTATTCGTCACTTTGGCCCCGATAAGGCACGAGAAACAGCTCGTTGTGCTGCCAAAACTGCTGGTGATTGGTTGGTTGGTTTTGGAATGGCTGGTGCGGAAGATGCAGGTACTGCCGGCGATTTTTCTTATGCGTTTGATATGGCTAGGGACGCGGGGCTACGATTGACCAGTCACGCGGGCGAATGGGGGGGGCGCAGTCGATTTGGGACACGCTTCAGGACCTTAATGTTGAGCGTATTGGCCACGGGGTGCACGCTATTAACGATCCCAAATTGGTAGACTATTTGGCAGAGACTGGTATTGTTCTTGAAGTGAACCCTGGCTCAAATGTGGCGCTGGGTGTTTACCCAAGTTTGGCTGAACATCCGATTGCCAAACTTCGAGACGCTGGGGTTAAGGTAACTGTGAGTACAGATGATCCTCCATTCTTCAATACCACAATGACTAGTGAATTTGAACAATTGGCAAGCGTTTTTGGCTGGGGCGTTGATGATTTTAAACAGTTGAACCAAACCGCATTGGAGGCAGCGTTTTGTGATGCAGCCACCAAAGACCTAATTTCTAAAAGATTGGAAACCGTATGACCCTAACCGTTGTTGATCACCCGCTCGTGCAGCATAAGCTGACGCTGATGCGTAAAAAATCTACGCCTACAAACCAGTTCCGACAATTGCTGCGCGAGATCAGCCATCTAGTTGCATATGAGATAACGCGTAATTTGCCATTGGAAAACCGGGCGATTGAGACACCAATGACTACGATGCAGGCTCCAGTTTTAGCTGGTAAAAAGCTGGCTTTGGTATCGATTCTACGAGCTGGAAACGGACTTTTGGACGGTATTCTGGAGTTGATCCCCTCGGCGCGTGTGGGGTTTGTGGGCCTGTACCGCGATGAAAAAACGCTGAAGCCAGTACAATATTATTTCAAAGTGCCTGACGATCTAGCGCATCGTATCGTGATAGCGGTAGACCCGATGCTGGCCACCGGTAATTCAAGTGTAGCTGCGGTTGATTTGCTGAAGGGTGCGGGAGCCAAAAATATAAAGTTTCTTTGCCTGCTTGCGTCTCCTGAGGGCATTATACGGATGCAAGAGGCGCATCCAGACGTGGACATAGTAACAGCGGCTGTAGACGAAAAGCTGAGCGATATTGGTTATATCTTGCCAGGTCTTGGAGATGCGGGTGACCGGATGTTTGGGACGAAATAATGTATTGGGAATATTCATATTAATTGTGCGCTGATTGTCTCAAAGTAGAAAAGGGAGAAATAGATAGTTAAGCTTCATACTTTATTAAATTTAATCAGGCTTTTAGTGGAGATGAGTTTACATATCTGAGCAAATCGCTTGCAGGCTCAACCAAGCTCCATCAGTCAAAACTGGATAGGGAGATCCTGCGAGAAATGGATCTTGTGCAATTAAGCCTTGGCCCTCGGTACCAGCTTTGACGCGGGCAAAAGGGCTGCTACTTATTTTTGCAGTTGAGAATAAGTTCAAGAGAGCTGTTTGCGGCGACGGTGTTTGGGGCTGTGACAAAGCGATCTTAGCTAACTGGTCAACTTGGGTCTTTGACAGATTGTTTGATGCAACCAGGCTTAGGGAGGTGAATGGCCCAGCCTGCTCGAGATACGCTCGCAATGGGTCCTGATGATCAAAAGCAGCAAGTGCCGATAAAATATAACCTGCAGTCACGGCGGGATCATCTGACGTGGTTAACATATTTTCAAACAAAATAACTTTACCTCCCGGCAGTGTAATAGGGAGCGTCCGTTGGCCTGGTAGGACCAAAAGACGCAAAGTTCTGTCTGTGTTTAAGCGGTCTGCCAATTTCTGAACGGTGTGGTTACCTTCTGGGCTGGAGCAATAGGGCCCGGCCAATTGCCCAATGCGCTGGGCTAACGCATCTCCGAGTTGCACCCGTTTAACCTGGGGCATCACTGTGCTGGCGTAACTGGTTATAGCTTTTGGGCCCCAAATTGCTGAAATCATGCCAATAATTATCACTATGACTAACGCTAATATCAAGCGCAATCGGCCGGGGTGCGGGCGGTTGCGCTCAATAGCTTTATGAACTTTAGCAAGGGCCTCCAACATAACACGGTCAGAAATTTCAAGGCTTTCATCAGAGTCAGATCCAGGGCGCAATATTGACGTATCGCCCGTATGCTTTTGTAGATTTATCGCTGCAAGGGACCAATGTGCCAGCGCGCGATTTTGCATATCTGTTAATACAATGGTGGCGTCGCCGAAGGAGACGGCCACCTCACGCCTTTGCTCAGCAGGCCCACTGCGCCAAAGGCCAGTACATTCCAGCCGATCATATTCTTTAAGTGCTGTCATTTGGGCCTACTCTGCCTTTTTTAAGGCACAATAAGGCGATCCACCAGGCTTCGCAATAAATTCCAAACTTAGGACTATTTAGAGCGTCTTTGTGCTTAAGTTGTTTTTGCAATGACTCGGAGTTCAAATTTTTGTACTTTGCCAGTTGAGGTTTTGGGCAGGTCTTGAAAAACTACCCGCTTTGGTGTTTTGAAGCTTGCCAACTTGCTGCGTACAAAGCTGATAACCTCGGCTTCAGTTGCAGATTTACCTGCTAGTAGTTCTACAAAAGCACATGGTACTTCTCCCCATTTATCGTCTGGTTTAGCCACAACTGCACACAGGCTGACAGCTGGGTGCTCCATTATCGCGCCTTCGACCTCGATGCTTGAGATGTTTTCGCCACCTGAGATAATAATATCTTTCATCCGATCTGCTATTTGCATCATGCCGCCGGGATGCTGCACTGCAATGTCTTCGGAGTGAAAAAAACCACCTGCAAAGGATTTGGCTGTGGCTTCAGGGTTTTTATAATAGCCTTTCATTACAGAATTCCCACGCATTACGATTTCGCCTTGGGTGGTGCCGTCCATTGGAATTTGTGTGCCTAAGCTGTCCACAACTGTGGTGATGTCCATCATCGGCATGGCCACGCCTTGGCGCGCTTTAATGGCGGATTGAATCACCTCTGGCAAACTGTCCCATGCCTTATCCCAAAGAGATTCTACTACATGCCCATAGGTCTCTGTAAGTCCGTAAACTTGAGTTACGTTAAACCCCAATTTACTAACCCCCGCCAACGTAGCGGGGGCAGGTGGAGCGCCTGCAGTGAAGATTTCCACTGGGTGATCAAAGGCCCTGCGGTGTAGCGTTTTGGCATTCACAATCATGTTTAGCACAATGGGTGCACCACCAAAATGTGACACGCCTTCATCACCGATTCCGTTGTATATTACCTTTGCCGAGATGTCTCTACAGCCTACTACAGTGCCGCCCAATAATGGCATCATCCAGGTGTGGTTCCAGCCGTTGCAATGAAACAGTGGTACAATGGCCATGAAGACAGGCCTTAAGGTCATTCGCCAACTGATCGGGGTGCCCATAGTCATCAAATAGGCGCCGCGATGGTGGTAAACTACACCCTTGGGCCGGCCCGTGGTGCCGGATGTGTAATTGAGTGCAAGGCTTTCCCATTCATCACTGGGCATAACCCAAGTGTAGCCTGCATTGCCTTGGTCTAAGAACTCTTCATATTCGGGGTGACGGCCACTGGCGGCATACCCGGCTTCAGGGTCTGCAACTTCGATGATCTGTGGTGCTGGGCCATCCATTGTGGTGAGGGCTGCTTCTACGGATGATAAAAATTGCGTGTCGACCATAACCACTTTGGCTTCACCATGGTCAAAGATATAAGCAATTGTGCCCACGTCCAACCTAGTATTGATGGTGTTAAGGACTGCACCGCATGCAGGTACGCCAAAACTGGCTTCGATTTGTGCTGTGGTGTTTGGGAGCAGGGTGGCCACAACATCACCCGGCATAACGCCGATGCTGGCAAGCCCACTGGCCAATTTAGTAACTCTAGCATGATATTGTTGGTAAGTCGCGCGGTGAGATCCGTAAACTACAGCGGTTTGTTCGGCAAATACAGTGGCAGCTCGCTGCAAATGTGACAGCGGTGTCAGAGGTACGTAATTTGCCGTGCACTTGTCCAAGCCTGTTTCGTCTGCCATCCATCCCATGTCGCAATTCTCCTTTTTAAGGGCCACTATCGCGCTTGCGGGAATGATTTCAAGAGGTCATGCATAACGAATGGACCAAAAAACAAATACAGTTGCGTCAATTTTTTTCATGGTTACTGGAATGGCCATTTTGGGGACCATCGACAATTTTATGAAATTCATCGCAGTGGAAATAAGTCTTTGGCAATTTCACTTTGTGCGCAGCTTGATTTCCGTACCTGTAATTGTGATTTTTGGGCTGCTGGCGGGCTGGGATTTGAAGCCTAAGCGGCTTTGGCCGGTTCTGGGGCGTAATATGTTTTTGACGGGTGCGATGTTTGTTTATTTTGGATGTTTGGGCTTTTTCCCAATAGCTGCTGTGGCCGCAGGGCTGTTCACAGCGCCGGTTTTGGTTATGTTCATTGATGCCATTTGGTCGCGCCGCGCCATTGGCCCCATTCGGCTAGCGACCGCTTTCGTTGGTTTTATCGGTACAATCTTGGTGTTGAAGCCGGATGTTGGCGGATTGAGCTGGGCCAACCTGATCCCTGTCTCTGCTGGGTTGATGTATGCCTTTGGTAATGTCGCCACCCGAAAATGGTGTGAGGGCGAAAGCGCAGTCTCGTTGCTGTGGTCTTATATGTTTTTAATGCTGATCTTTGGAGGCTTGGGGGTGGTCTATCTGTATTTCAATCCTGGCGACCCAAGCAACTATCTCACCCGTGGTTGGGTTTGGCCATCTGTTGGCGTTTGGGTGTGGATTTGGTTGCAAGCGGTGTTCTCACTCGTGGGGATTGGCTTTATTATGAAGGCCTATCTGATTGGCGAAGTGACCTATGTGTCGATCTTTGAATATTCTATGCTCATTTTTGCTAGTATAGCGGCTTGGGTGTTGTTTGGCGATCTGTTGGAGCCATTGGGCTTTATAGGCATTGGATTGATCATAATTACTGGAATTTTGATCTCCATCCGCTCTAAAAATACCATCTGATGCGCCGCAAGTTTGGCTGGGCATCAGATGAGTGATTAGGCTGCGAACTTGTCGTAAAACGTATCGCTTTCTTCGGCCATCTCGCGCAACAAATCGGGTGCTGCGAAACGTGGGCCATAGGTAGCTTCCAATTCATCACAGCGGGCAACCGCATATCTCGTTCCCAGCATATCGAACCAAGACAATGGTCCACCAGACCAGGGCGCAAAGCCCCAGCCTAAAATAGCCCCCACATCGCCCTCGCGTACATCCATCAGAACACCCTCTTGCAAGGCGCGCACCGCTTCTAGAGTTTGAGCAAACATAAGTCTGTGCTGCACTTCGATCAGGTCGAGATCTGCGCCCTCTTTGGTGTATTGATCCCGCAGGCCTTGCCATATGCCCACTCGCTTGCCGCGTACATCGTATTCATAAAAACCCGCCGAGGATTTACGTCCCAACCGGCCTTGATCAAACAGCCAAAACAAAACCTCATCAGCTTGGTCATTTTCGTAATCCGCACCCATGGCCGCTTTGGTGGCCTCGGCGATTTTCACGCCTAAATCAATCGAGGTTTCATCGTTCAGCTGAAGGGGCCCCAGTGGCATACCCATTAATTTGGCGGCATTTTCAATCAACGCGGGTTCTACGCCTTCTTTCACCATGCGTATGCCTTCGTTAATGTAGGGAATGATGCAGCGATTCGCGTAAAAAAACCTTGCATCGTTGACAACGATGGGTGTTTTGCGGATTTGGCGCACATAATCCAAAGCCTTAGCCACCGCCCGATCTCCGGTGTCTTGGCCTTTGATGATCTCTACCAGAAGCATTTTCTCGACTGGGCTGAAGAAGTGAATTCCGATAAATTGCTCCGGCCTTGTGCTGGCCTTGGCTAAATCTGAGATCGGAAGGGTAGAGGTATTGGTTGCAAAAATACAATCTTTACCGATCACCATCTCCACATTCTGGGTAACCTCAGCTTTGACGGCCGGGTCTTCAAATACCGCTTCAATGATTAGGTCACAATCGACCAAGGCTTTATAATCAGTCGTGGCATTGATCCGAGCGAGCAATACCTTCTTTTGCTCTGGCGTGCTCCTTTTGCGTATAATCCCTTTGTCACAATGTGCTTCTACATAGGCTTTGCCTTTGTTGGCAGCTTCTTGGTTTTGATCTATCAATACGACATCAATGCCTGCCTGAGCGGAGACTAAGGCGATACCTGCACCCATCATGCCAGCTCCGATAATACCGGCTTTTCGTACGGATTGGTCCGTCACATCGACAGGCCGCACGGCGCCCTTTTCCAACGCGCCCTTATTGATAAATAAACTGTGGATCATGTTGGTTGACGAAGGGTCCAACAATACTGAAGTGAAGTGCCGGGCTTCGATTTTCAAAGCTGTGTCAAAGGATACCAACGCTCCCTCATATACTGCACTTAGCATGGCTTTGGCTGCTGGATAAACGCCCATTGTTTGACCGTTAACCATAGCAGAGGCTCCAATAAAAGTTATGAACCCAACTGGATGATAGGGGGCGCCACCTGGCATTTTATAGCCAGGGGCATCCCAGGGCTTGACTAAATCTGCATCCCGAGACTGCATGATCCATGCTTTGGCAGTTTGTAAAGCTTCGTTGCTGATGGCATCGATAATGCCAGCAGCCAAAGCTTTGGCTGGCGTGCTCAATTTACCTTCCAGCAGAAATGGGCTAGCGGCTAAGGCGCCCATTTTACGCACCAAGCGCGTAGTCCCGCCCGCACCTGGGAAGATCCCAACCTTAATTTCTGGCAGGCCAATTTTGGCCTTTGGATTGTCTGTGGCAATGATGTGATGGCATGCTAATGGGATTTCCAGGCCAATGCCCAGCGCTGTACCGGGAAGTACTGCAACAAAGGGTTTGCCACCTTTTTTGGTTTTGAAATCCATGCCTGCAAGTTCGATTTTACGCAAAATTTGATGAATTTGCATGACCATGTCGAAACAGCCCTGCGCTGGATTTGCAGGGTTTTTGTTCTTAATTTTAGAAATTACTGCGAGATCCATGCCAGCCGCAAAGTCAGCTTTGGCAGAGGTGATGATCACGCCTTTTACAGTCTCATCTGTGATACAGCTATCGACTATGGCGTTTAGGTCAACGAACCCCTGTTCAGTCATCACATTCATCGGTCGACTAACACAATCCCAGGTGACTGTGGTGACGCCGTCAGCGTCTTGAGTTGTGGTAAAATCAGACATAGAAATCCTTGTTAAATTGGATCTTATTGGGGAAACCTGTCGCAGTGGCCCAAGGCGTTTATCATCGAATTGATTATCTACATTTATTACATAAATATCAATATTTTAGTGTGTTCACAGGCATTATTTGTTGGGCATCACGCTGGAAAATATTTGGGTTGGATTGGTGCCTATAATTGTTTCTTTCTCCGTACTGCCATCGCAATCACCTTGTGTATGTTTTAGGTGATTTATGAAATTACAAAGGGTTAGCGGCAGTCTGTCAAATTAATCTATGAGATCCTCATAATTTTAATACATTAAATACGTTCAATGATGGTGGCGGCACCCATCCCTGACGCGACGCAAAGAGTTGCCAGCCCGATGCCTTTGCCAGCGCGCTCCAATTCATCGAGCAAAGTGCCGATGATGATAGCGCCCGTGGCCCCCAAGGGGTGACCCATGGCTATAGAACCACCGTTCACATTAACCTTGCTATCATCGACATTGAAGGCCTGCATGAAACGTAGAACAACTGCAGCAAAAGCTTCATTTACCTCAAACAGGTCAATATCCGAAATGGACATGCCATTATCTGCCAGAACTTTTTCGGTGACTGGCACGGGCCCTGTGAGCATGATTGTGGGGTCGGTGCCAATTTTAGCGGTGCCGCGGATCACAGCGCGGGGTTTCAAGCCATGGGCTTTGCCATAGTCTTTAGAGCCAATTAAAAGACCAGCCGCACCATCGACGATTCCGGAGGAATTTCCGGCGTGGTGAATATGGTTTATCCTCTCCAGGTGAGGGTATTTCATCAAGGCAACCCTATCAAAGCCTGGCATAGTTTCGCCTATGTCTTTGAAGGATGGTTTCAGCCCACCAAGTGATTGCAAGTTTGTGCCAGGGCGGAGATATTCATCACGCTCCAAAATGGAAAGGCCATTGAGATCATGTACAGCAATCACAGAACTATCAAAGCGGTGGCCCGCCCAAGCTGCTGCAGCGCGTCTTTGGCTTTTGACTGCTAACATGTCGGCATCTTCGCGCGAAAATCCGTATTCTGTGGCAACGATATCAGCGGAGATACCCTGCGGCACAAAATGGTGTGCCATCGCAATTGATGGATCGACGGCAATCGCAGCCCCATCGCTGCCCATCGGCACGCGGCTCATCATCTCAACACCACCAGCGATATAGGCTTCCACTACGCCGCCTCTGATTTGATTTGCGGCCAGATTAACCGCCTCCATACCGCTGGCGCAAAAGCGATTGATAGACAGGCCGGGGATGCTTTGATCAAGATCTGATGCCAGTACTGCTGTGCGTGCTAAACATCCACCTTGCTCCATCACCTGGGTAGCATTGCCCCAGATCACATCTTCCACCGCATGGCCGTCTAAGCCATTGCGCTGCTGCAACGCATTAAGTATTAAGGCTGACAGACGTGCTGCCGTCACCTCATTCAGGCTACCATTGTTGCGCCCTTTGCCACGTGGGGTGCGAACTGAATCATAAATGTATGCATCGGTCATTGTAAGTTCCCTTATGCGCGGTCTGATGGATTGCCCGGCATTAAATCATATGGGTGCTTCCACCCTGGCGTAGCTTCGATCTGGCCTAACCATGCATCAATATTTGGCCAACTTTTGCGGACAAACCCGTAAGGCTCAGGGTAAAAAAGGTAGCCGCAATTGGCGATATCAGCGATAGTCATTGTCTTGCCGACAACCCACGTGCGGCCTTCCAGATGGGTATCAAGAGTTTTCAGTGCACCCATTACGCGGCCCTGTAAGAATTTGATTGCTGCAATGGGTTGTTTGTCTTCTGGTAGAAAGTTCATCAAAAATCGGGTCACGCCGGCTTGGGAAGACATTTTATGGTTATCAAATAATACCCAGCGCAGCACTTCATATTTATCTTCTGGCGCACCGCCTAACTTTCCGGTTTGATCGACCACCCATTGTTGAATGGCACCAGATTGCGACAGAGTGAAATTACCATGAACTAATACTGGTGCTTCCGCCATTACGTTCAGGTCATGATATTCAGCGCTGCGAGCTGCGCCTGCAAAAAAATCAACAAAAATAGGTTTCCAGTTCATACCTGCAAGTTCAAGGGTCAAAGCCGCTTTATACGCATTTCCACTTTCCCCGAAGCAATGTAGTTTAACAGTCATATTAACTCCTAATTTCGTTTCAGTTGGCAATGGTTGGGCGATTTGAATATCTTCATATAGGTACGCCTATTTTGCATGAAATGCATTACACGGGTCTACAAATATTTTACTATTTTGCTATTTAGGCAGTTCCGAGGAAACCGATTGTATCATGTCTGATAGTTCTGTGACGGCATCAGAAATGTCTTTTTGCTGCTGCTTCAAAGCTTCAAGTTTGCCCCGCGCTATGGGCACCCAAGCCTGCATCTGAGCAGTGCTGCCTTCGTTATCATAAATTTGGAGCCATTGACGTAATTCTTCAAGGCTAAACCCGAAGCGTCTACCGCGCATTATTAAGGTCATCCGGGCAACTTCCCGCGCGTTGTAGAAACGAGAACGGCTCACACGTTCTGGTTGCAACAGTTCAATGTATTCGTAATACCGCAACGTTCTGGGCGTCACATCAAATTCAGCACACATCTGTTTGAACGATAAATTATCTTTTTGCATAGTTCCCCCACTATAAACTTATTCTTCTGCGCTGGAGGGTCAAGTAGTCAGTTCATGAAACTAGGTGCAAAAAAATAAAACCCGTAACCCACCGCGAGGGCAGGGACTGCTGAATAGCCAGTGGCCACTATGCCTGCCCGCGGGTTGAGTGCTATTGCTGGAAATAAGGCGTCGCCATCGTTAGATATCGCGTTGCCGATCAAGGCAGCAAAGGGAACGACGCCGTTTATGTATAGTGTTGCGATTAGTACTTGAGGCCCGCAGCCAAGAATAAAGCCGACTAACACACCCAGTAAAG
>Ga0302121_10001549_pt1 | contig 10817 bp, 13 predicted proteins | sample CB21_surface_MG_FD_203120 | JGI IMG/M metagenome (GOLD analysis project Ga0302121, IMG submission 203120) | Marine microbial communities from Western Arctic Ocean, Canada - CB21_surface | ecosystem: Environmental > Aquatic > Marine > Oceanic | place: Canada: Western Arctic Ocean | collected... | reverse complement strand
CTGATGCAGCTATCGGGCGCCGTGAAGGCGGAATATGACGCCATGCCGCCCACCAGACGGCCGGCGGAGATCATAATCGACAGTAACGGGTTCGGGGCTGGCGTGTTGGATCGCCTGCGCGAGCTGGGCTTGCCGGCGCGTGGCTTGAATGTGTCGGAGCGCGCGGTGGCGAAGCAGACGTATTTGAACTTGCGCGCGGAGCTGTGGTTTAAGTGCAAGACGTGGCTGGAGGGCATGGACGTGTCGCTGCCCAAGGATGACGCGCTGTATGCCGAGCTGGCGGGGCCGCGTTATATGTTTACGTCGTCGGGCAAGATACAGGTGGAGAGCAAGGAGAGCATGAAAAAGCGCGGCATCCGTTCCCCGGACCGCGCTGATGCTGTGTGCTTGGCTTTGGCTAATGACCACACGACCATGGCGTTTGGCGTCGCGTCCGCCGGGTCGTGGGCTAAGCCACTCCGGCGGAATATTCGTGGCGTAGTTTAGAGTTTTAAAAAGCGGCAGAGTTTTTTGTCTTTCTTGATTTCGTTTTGCACGTTTGCCTTGGCGTCGATCATCTCCGCCTCGGTGATGTCTCGGGCAAAATACTTGGCTTGGCTAAGCGCCTTTGCGGACAGCTCGTTGCAGTCGGCGGTGATTGCGAGGTACAGGGCCAGCTCTACGGCCTGCTGCGTGGTTTCTAGTTTGGTGTGCATTTCATTCTCCTTTGTGTGTGGGGGCCGCAGCCCCCGTTTGGTTATGCAGCGATTGGGTTCACTTCAAAGGCATAAAGTTTTTCGTTTGAGCTTGGCAAGTTTTCCAAGCTGTCTGTGTGGATTGCAATGGTGCTTTGAATGTAGACTTTTTCGTCTGGGTGGAAGCCAGCAGGGCTGACAAGGTCTTTGTTGTTGATGACAACGTAGCGCGTAGAAACAACCATAAGATCAGCGGCCATTGTATCTTTAAAGTCTTTCAGCTCATTGAATGCGTTATTCAAGGTAAGGTCCAGCGTCTTAAATTCCTCTACCAATGTATCAGTGATCGCGTCATTTATTTCATCGTATGACAAGACGTCATCTTTATTAACCTTTGCGCCCCTCAAGTCATCAAGAATTCCAGACATGCGGACGCTGTCGGCTTTAGATTTTGCAATCTGTTCTGGAGTGGCATCAGCCAGCATTACTTCAAGCTCTTCGATACGCGCTTTGATTTGTGATTTATTCGGTGTCATGTTCGTATTCCTTTGTGTGTGTCTCTCTATATAAGTTAACTATACGTTAACATCACAGACTACAACCCCCTATAACGTAAAAAACTGGCCCCCGGTAAACTTTTTTGTTATCCTGCGAATGTTAGCGGCTACCCTCCCACCCGGCCGCTGAACCTTCGGGTTCCCCCGCGCGCTGGGCCTCCCCCTTGTGCGCGGGGTTACGCTTTCGACGTATTTGTTGTATTATCGTGGGAAACGAAGGGCGAGGCAGGCACATGGGTATTTGGGACGACATTAAAATGGGTTTTGGCGGCGCGCCTAAAACCCAAGACTACCGCGACCGCACGGCCGCCACTATGGCCAACAATTCACGAAATTCCGAGGCTATGCGTGGAATGGGCCAACGGGCTCAAGACGCAAACGCCCAGCGCGTGTCAGACAGGTACATGAGCCAGACGTCCAACGGCGGACGTGGGGGCATTTTAGGCGGCGCATTCAACAAAGATCCACGCGCCCGCGACCGCAGCACATTCCGCAACCCCGGCAAGCAGGAGGGCTTCTTCGGCTACGACGGGTTTCTGCGTCCCAAGACTGGCAACGTATTCACCGACTTAAATCGCTTCATGCCCATGGGCCTGATAGCTGGAGCCATAAACTCCGCCACCACGAAACCCGTGGACAGCGGCGCGTCATACACGATGAACACGCAGCGCGGCGTCGGCCCCGGAACGGGCACAGCCCCACGCCCCAGCCCGCAGCAACGTCTTTCGGGCTACGCTGCGCCGCAGGTCGACACGAGCTACCTTAACGATCAGCCGCCAGTCATGCCCATGACGTCGATGAGCCCGCTCAACTTTACCAACACCGAGGAGGACACGTTCTTCGACTTGTCGCAGCCCGACAGCGCATTTTCTGGCGTGCCACCGAGCCAGCGTCCCGGAGCAGTGACCGGGACCGTAAGCGACATGGGGCCGCTGATGGATGACTTGCCGCTTGGTCCTCAATCATTTTTAGGCGGCGCCATAGACGCCCCCGCCGACTTTTTCGCCTCCGCTGACGGAGGAGTTTCTGTTGACGACGCCGAGTTCCAAGAGTGGCTGGCTACAAATAGCGGCAAACAGATGCAGCAGTGGGAAGAGAGCAACCCCGGATTTGCGCGTCGCATGTACGATACCGCAAAACGCATCAAAGCAGGAAAATTTTAATGCCGGGACTAGACTTCCAATCGCTTCTGGCGGCCATCCAGCGTCAGGAAAGTAGCAGAGACCCAGTACACGACGGCCCCACAGACGACTTGAATAAGCTCGTCAGCCCCACCGGCGCGCGTGGCGTAATGCAGGTCGAGGTGCCGACCGCAATGAAGCCGGGCTACGAGAGGAGCGGCGCGCAAAATATATTTGACGTGGCCAAGGAGATGGGGTTTGGCACTTTTGATCAGACTGAAGAGGCCGCCATCGAGCTGCTCGACACGCCCGAGATCAACAAAGAGTTTGCCAGCCGCTATTTGGAGGCGCTGCTGGTAGAATTTGATGGCAACGTAGATCAGGCCGTCGCGGCTTATACTGCCGGCCCCGGCGCGGTAAAGAGGGGCGACCGTAAATACGATAATCTGCCGCACAACGACGACCGTAAATATGTCGACAGCGTGCGCCAGTATTACAATCAGAGCGCTGGCGATAATTACCCCGTCACCATGTCCCCGCGCCCACAAATGCGACCAAAAGGGCTACTCGGTTAATGGATTACAGACAATATGTCCCACCGGGCCTGCGCGGCCCACTAGATGACATACTGGGCATGGGCAAGGTCGTCGGAACCGGCGCCTCAAACTTGCTCAGCGCTATCCAGCAAGACCCGCTTGCCGTCAATCAGGCGATCGGCGACAGCATGGTCGGAGGTATACAAAGCGCCGTCACTGACCCGATTGGCACCGTTAAGGGTGTTTACGATGAAACCACGACCACCGCGAAAAACGCGCTTACCAAAAGTGCGGCCGATTACTTGCGGGAAATGTTTGGCGTAGAGCCCAAAGACGCGAAGCCCGAGATGATAACTGCGTCCAACGACGCAAGGTCTGCCGATCAGGCCGCGTTGCTCGCAATGTTAATCCCTGGGACTAAGGCATTGAAAGCAGGCGCAAAAGCTGCCGGAAATGTCGACTACGGCGGCCTCGCTGCCGACCTTACCTATGGCGGTAAGTCGATTGTTCAAGGCGACGGCCAAGGTCTACTTGAAGCATTCCAACGCGGCGGCGAAGGAAAATCAGTCGGAGCAGCGGCAGCCGGAGATAGGTTCGAGGTCAAAGGCTCAGACTTTTTTGACGCGGCGCGCGGTGGCAAGGGTAAAGACCCAGCGCTGTACACGCCATTTTCTGGCATCAAGCACGCAACGCCACCGGCGCTGTGGACAGCAAGTGGACAGCGGCAAGGCAATTTACTCGATAGCGTTATGATAGACCCGTCTGAGTTACTCGGAAAAAATATGTATTTTGCCACAGGAGATCGCACGACAAACCAAGACCTCGTACAAGAGGTTAACGATTATTTATTGAGAAACGGCGGCCAGAAAACATACGGTGGCCCAAGATATATGGACCAAGTTGACCGAGGCGTTTGGGCATCAGAGGCAAACCCAATGAAGGCAAAGTCAAACGCATGGATTGAGGCTAATAAACGCAACGAAGATTACATTGCTGCCTATATGCCTATGGGCGAAAGGTCTGGCGACTTTTCCAAGCATATGTCTGACGTATATGGAGGCATGATTGCCACTGGAGCAAATTCGGCTCGCTGGACCCGTAACGTCGGAAAAATTGATGATGCAATTGCCAAAAAATTTCCAAAGATAAAAGATCGGCCTAGTTTTAGCTCTCCAGCGTTTCCAGAATGGCTGTCTAGCCAAAAAGGCGGCGTCCGCGCTTCTTTGATAAAATTCTTTGACAGCAGTCAAATGCAAAAGCTCGGCGTGCCAGAAGTCGGCCCAGCTCGTTTTGCGATCACGCAACCTGAGCTTATGCTGTCAGACACTGCAAGTATCGGCTATCGGTTTGGAACTCCAAAGCGCGGCGCTGTATCTGAAAGAACAGACCTTCACCCATCATATAATGCAGAACTCGCAATGGAGCCCGGAACGACAAGTTCAACACTTGGCTTCGATCTTCCGTGGATTATTGGCGCGCGCGACAGCGCACTGCCAAAAGCCGCTTCGTTTGCCAGAGAAAAGGGCATACTAGATCTCAAGGCAAAACCAAAAGACGTCAAATCTTATATGGGCAATCCAAACATAAATCAGCGTATCGACGGCCAGTGGGTCGACGAAGCCAGTTTGTACAGAGACATTTTGCAATCACAGGGTCGAGCTGGCGCTGACGATTATGTTATGAGCCTTTTGAAATCGTATATGGCTAAGTGATGATGTCCCTGACCTCATTTACAACATCGTCAATCATTCCGACGATCTCGTCCGGCAAATCTTCTTGGCTTGTCCAGAGCATCATCACGACAGCTTCAACGCTACGGCGTATGGCTTCTAATTCGCTTTCCATGTGCACACCCTCCATTTTAGTGCATAATACAGGAGAGATTGTTAACACAACCGCAACCGCGTTGCAAGAAGGGCCACACGATGGACTATGACATGAACAATATGGCCTCCGAGCTCGAGGCTGAGATGAACCCGGACGTTATGGACGAGGTGGAGCTACAGAGCATCGTAGGCCGCGAGATCGAGGACGCGATTGACTTTATCGACAACTACGTCAGCCCGAACCGCGCCACCGCGACCCAATACTACCGCGGCGAGCCGTTCGGCAACGAGGAAGAGGGCCGCAGCCAAGTCGTCAGCATGGACGTGCGCGATACCGTACAGGCGATCATGCCGTCGCTGATGCGCGTATTCCACGGCTCCGACGAGAGTGTGTCCTACATCCCGACCGGCCCCGAGGACGTCGAAAACGCGCAGCAGGCGACAGACTACGCCAACTTCGTACTAAATCGCGACAACGACGGTTTTCTGGTGATGCACAGCGCGTTCAAGGATGCGCTGATCCGCAAGGTAGGCATCATCAAGTGTTTCTGGGAGGACAAGACTGAAGTCGAGACTTTCCACATGACTGGCCTTGACGACGCGGCGCTGGCGGCACTCGCAGCCGAACCCGACGCAGAAATAACTGTGCAAAGCTCTGAAACTGTCGGCGAGCCGCAAATTGATCCCCAGACTGGCCAATTCATTATGCCGCCGATGATCCACGACGTCACAGTCGAGTATGTTCGCCCGGACGGCCGTGTTCAGGTAGAAGCCGTGCCGCCGGAAGAGTTCTTGATCTCACGCGAGGCTAAGTCCATCGCGGACGCGTCATACGTTGGCCACCGCCGGATTATCACGGTGTCTGAGCTCGTGTCCATGGGCTACGCCGAGGAAGACGTCGAGAAACTTGCATCCGCCCACGACGACATGAGCATGAACGTGGAGCGCCGCACGCGCAACCCGGCACTGTCAAACGAAATGAACGCCCGCAACGACGACGCCATGCGCAAGGTGGCATACGTCGAGAGTTACATCCGCGTCGACCACGACGGCGACGGCATTGCCGAGCTGCGCAAGATCTGCACCGCCGGCGACGGTAACAAGGTGCTGCGCAACGAGGCAGTCGAAATGGCGCCGTTCTGTTCATTCTGCCCAGAACCAGAAGCGCATGACTTTTTTGGACTTTCCGTTGCCGACGTGGTCATGGATATCCAGCGCATCAAGTCTAGCGTAATGCGAAACACGCTCGACAGCTTGGCGATGTCCATTCATCCGCGCATCGCAGTGGTTGAGGGCATGGTAAACATGGAAGACGCAATGTCGACCGAAGTCGGCTCGATCATCCGCCAGCGCGCCGTGGGGCAAATCACGCCTCTGGCAATGCCATTTGTGGGTCAGCAGGCGTTCCCGGTCTTGCAATACATGGACGAGGTCAAGGAGGCGCGTACAGGCGTTTCTAAGGCGTCAATGGGTTTAGACGCAGCAGCGCTCCAAAGCTCCACTGCCGGCGCTGTAAACGCCACTGTGGCGGCCGCACAGCAGCACATAGAGCTGATCGCGCGGATCTTCGCAGAGACTGGCATGAAAGACTTGTTCAAGATTATGCTGCAGCTCATTACGACGCATCAGGATCAGGCCCGCATGGTCCGCCTGCGCAATAAATTCGTGCAAATCGATCCACGCGCGTGGGACGCCAAAATGGACGTCTCAGTCAACGTGGCCTTGGGCCGTGGCACCGACACCGAGCGCATGATGATGATGCGCCAAATTGGCGAGATGCAAAAGGAAGCCATGGCGACGCTGGGCCAGCAAAACCCGCTGACCGACATCTCCAAGCTATCCAACACGCTCAAGTCTATGACCGAGCTGGCTGGCTTCAAGGACACGTCGCAGTTCTGGAACGACCCGGCAGACTTCCAGCCGCCGCCGCCAGACAACAAGCCCGACATCAACGAGCAGCTAATCCAAGTGCAAATTCAGCAGATCCAAGCGGACATGCAAAAAAAGGCCGCCGAGCTTCAGTTGAAGCGCGAGGAGATGATTATGGAAGACGACCGCAAGCGCGACGAGCTCGAAGCCGAGCTATTTGTAAAGGCGGAGGAAATGCAGGCAAAATATGGCACGCAGCTCAACGTGGAGAAAATCCGCTCCGAGCTGGCTATCAACCGCGAAATAATGCGCGGGCAAGTCGACGTAATCAGGGAGGGTACGCGTGAAGACTAAGCAGCAAATAATCGAGGACGGGCACCAAGCTGCCCGCCTCCTTTACGATACTGACCTCAGCCGATTTATGGATGAAGTCGAACAGAATTGCTGGACGGAGTTTAAGGCAACTGCGGCCAGCGACAAGGACAGTCGGGAGGCTGTCTACATGCAACTGCGCGGCGTAGAAATGGTTCGCCAGACGCTGCGTGCAATGGTGGACAATGGCTCTATTGAAAACAAGTCAAAATAGGGGCATAATAGGAGAGTAAGCTATGACGGAAAGCAACACCCCAAATGGGATTGGTTTGTCACAAGCACAACATGCAATCAGCGCCATGATGGCACCCTCGCAAGAGGACAATGCTCCAGAGGCTGATGCGCTACAGGCTGAAGACACGGAAATCGTGGATGACGCCGAAATGCTGGATGACGCAAACGAGGAGCAATCCTTGGACGCAGAGGACAGCGATCTTGATGGCGAGGAATACGAGGAAGAGGACCAAGACCAATCTGATGACATTCTTTCTGCTACGGTTGAAGTGGATGGCGAAGAGATTACGGTTGAGGAAGTCCGAAACGGATATCTGAGGCATAGGGATTACACCCGCAAGACGCAGGCGCTGGCCGAGGAGCGAAACGCTTTTACCGGACAGGTCGCCGAGTTGGACCGGGAACGTGCACAATACGCTGAGCTGCTGCCGCAAATCGCACAGCAGATCCAGCAATCGGTACAGGCCGAGCCAGATTGGGATACTCTGTATGATACAGACCCTGCTTTGGCCGCGAAGGCTGAACGCCAGTGGCGGAAACAGTTAGAGCAGAAGCAAGTGCAGATGCAGGCTGTGACGCAAGAGCAGGCGCGCATGCAGGAGTTGCAGCAACAACGTATGCAACATGCAAAAGCGCAGTTCGTGGATCACCAGAGGGAGGTTCTCCCAGACCTGATCCCCGAATGGAGAGACGCAAAGGTGGCCGCAGAGGAAGCGGGCCAAATACGCGAATTTCTACTCACCTCCGGCTTTAACGAGCGGGACATTGACGAAATGAACAGCGCAATGGTCGTTAAGATGGCCAGACTGGCAATGCTACAGTCGCGTGGAGCAACTCGAGCTGACAAGGCTAAAGCTAAGCCAAAGCCAGCGAAAGGCAGCAAGACGTTACGGGCAGGGTCACGCGGCACGCAACCGAAGCCGACGAACAGTGCACGAGAAGCGCAACAGCGCGTAAAGCAAACCGGCCGCGTCAATGACGCCGCAGCCGCCATCAAAGCCTTATTGTAGGAGAAATATACAATGGCAATCGTAGGTAATACATTTACTTCTTTCAGCGCGAAAGGTATTCGCGAAGAATTATCGAACATAATCAGCAACATAAGCCCAGAAGACGTGCCGCTGCAATCTAACATCGGATCAGAAAATGTGTCTAACACATATTTTGAGTGGCAGACTGACAGCTTGGCAGCCGCCAGCACTACAGCCGTCCTCGACGGTGACGACGTTGCGTCTTTTGACGCCACCGCCGCCACCACGCGCGTAGGCAACTACACGCAGATCAGTCGTCGTACTCTGATCGTTGCAGATAACCTTGCAAATCAAGACCTTGCAGGCCGCAACGACGAAGTTAGCTTCCAGATGGCTAAACGCGGCAAAGAGCTAAAGCGCGACATCGAAGCCGTTCTGTGCGACAACAACGCTAAAGTGGCAGGCAACACTACCACTGCACGCGAAACTGCGGGCCTCGGCGCGTGGATCACTACCAACTCCAACAAAGCTGGCGACGGTACAGATCCAACTGCGGCAGACGGTTCCGACCCTCGCAACGACGGCACGCAGCGCGACTTGACTGAGGCAATGGTAAAAGACGCCATGCAGCAGGCATTCATCGAAGGCGGCACCCCGTCGCTCTTGATGGTTGGTCCGTACAACAAGACTGTTGTATCTGGGTTCGCCGGTATCGCCGCACAGCGCTACCAAGCACCATCAGACAGCCCGACCACAATCATCGGCGCGGCTGACGTCTATCTATCTGATTTTGGTACACTTTCCGTCGTACCAAACCGCTTCCAACGTGAGCGGGATGCTTTCTTGCTGGACCCAGAGTACGCATCAGTATGCTACCTGCGCCCAATCCAAGCGGTAGATCTTGCCAAGACAGGCGATGCCGAGAAGAAAATGATAATCGCAGAATTTGGACTAAAAATTTCCAACGAAGCCGCCCACGCTGGCGTGTTCGATCTGAACGTATCTTAATAAAGATGGGGCGGCTTCGGTCGCCCCAACTGACTTGGAGGGAACCATGAAAAGATTATTCAGCCACGACGAAGCCACCGGCATTACGAAATACTGGCACGTCACCGGCGAGGGGCAATTTGTCGTCGAAACGGTGCAGCGGGCTGATGCGATTTTAGACGCAAACAAGCGGGCGTTTAACGACGCCGGGGAGCGCTGGGGCGAGAAAATGAACAGGGTGGCCTCGATCCCGCTTTCAGTGTATTATGACTTAAAGCGCAAAGGCATCGCAGATGACCCTGACCGCATGAAAAAATGGATGAACGACCTCGACAATCGGGCATTTAGGACAAGAGGCGGAACGCTGTGAGCATTACGACATACGCTGAGCTAAAGTCGGCACTGGCAGACTGGCTAAACCGAGACGATTTGGCTTCGGTTATTCCGACGTTTATCTCGTTGGCCGAGGCTGACATCCAGCGGAACGTGCGGCACTGGCGTCAGGAGCGCCGCTCCAGAGCTAATTTTGTGACGCAGTACACTGCGCTGCCGGCGGACTACATTGAAGCGATCCGCTTCCTGATCACGACTGACGGCACGAGCTGGCTAAAGAAGACGAGCCAAGCCGGCATCATGGAATATCGCGAGAGCGGAGACGACACTCCGGGTCGCCCGCAATACTACGCAATCACCGGCGGCGAGATCGAGGTGTGGCCCACGCCCAACGCGAGCTACGAAGCCGAGTTGACTTACTTTGCCAAAATCCCACAGCTCACCGACGCAGTGACTACCAACTGGCTTCTGGAGCAATTTCCTGACGCCTATTTGTACGGGTCTTTGATCCACGCGGCCCCGTATCTCGACGAGGACGGTCGGGCGCAGATCTGGAGCTCGCTTTACAACAAGGCGCAGGACAGTATCAACGAAGAGAGCGAAAAGGCCAAGATCGATGGTGCGGCCCTGCGGGCCAAGCTGAAGTCATTCTGAACAACGGCAGCGCCGCAACATAAACGAGAGGGCCGTAATGAGCTTTTCAAACACATACGAAACCACAATACTGAATTGGACGTTCAACGCCTCTTCAGTTACCCGGCCCACCTCTTGGTACATCGGGCTGTTTACGTCTGACCCCGGAGAAGGGCAGGGGGGTGCAGAGCTTTCTGGCAGCGCATACGCGCGCCAGTCTGCTACGTTCACGGTAAGCGGCAATACGGCCACAACCAGCAACGTGATTGAGTACCCAGCCGCCACAGGTTCTTGGGGTACGATTACGCACATTGCGGTTTATGATGCTGCTACAAGTGGGACGCAAATTGCCTACGCGGCTTTGACAACATCGAAGACAATCGACACCGCTGACGTTCTTCGCATCCCGGCTGGTGATATTGATATAACTTTAGATTAAGGTGACGCATGGCGACCATTGTAACACGATCTGGTAAAGGTTCGTCATTAACTCACGCAGAGGTTGATGCCAACTTCAACAATTTAAACGATGACAAGCTGGAGCTATCAGGCGGCACACTTACGGGCAGCTTGGTTCTTAATGGTGATCCAAGCGCAAATCTACAGCCAGCCACCAAGCAATATGTGGACACGACTACAGCCACGGCGGCGCAAGGCACAAAAGCTGACACAGCATATGGTTGGGGCGATCATGCCTTGGCGGG
>Ga0302121_10001543_pt1 | contig 10841 bp, 10 predicted proteins | sample CB21_surface_MG_FD_203120 | JGI IMG/M metagenome (GOLD analysis project Ga0302121, IMG submission 203120) | Marine microbial communities from Western Arctic Ocean, Canada - CB21_surface | ecosystem: Environmental > Aquatic > Marine > Oceanic | place: Canada: Western Arctic Ocean | collected... | reverse complement strand
AAATCTCGGGTCAAGGCGTGGCAACCTATTCAGATGGCTCCGTTTACCAAGGCGCGTTTCTAGCAGATCTAGCACATGGGATTGGCATCACTACATATCCCGACGGCTCCACCTATGAGGGCGATTGGGAAGCTGGTGTCATCAACGGATCAGGCAAGGCAACCTACCCCAACGGCTTGGTCTATCAGGGTGGGTTTCAAAACGCCCAGAACCATGGCTACGGCGTTATGTCTTTTGGAGACAGTTACCGCTATGAAGGTAATTGGAAAGAAGGCAAACGCCATGGAGTCGGTCAAGCTACCTACAGAAATGGAACGACCTATAAGGGCAGATTTGCAGCCGGCCAACGCGCAGGCCAGGGTCACATCAAAATGAAGGATGGCTTTGAGTATTCCGGCGAGTGGCTTGCTGGTGAAATCCATGGCAGCGGCGTGGCCACCTATGCAAATGGCGACGTTTATAAGGGAAATTTTTTGGCGGGCCATCGTCAAGGGGGCGGCACTATGCGTTATGCATCAGGCGACGTTGCAAGTGGGACGTGGGTAGGCGGCACCTTAGAAAATGAGAGTGCGCCGTCTCCATCTGAGTAAGCCTTCAGCCACTTCGTCTGAAAGGCTGAAGCTGTATTACCAAGGTACCAAGACACCATTTTGATCAAAAAATTTACCCGTATCTTTCGCATTACGTCCTTCAATCACATTGTGCAGCATTACTGCTGCTTCCAACGCTGGCCGCGAGTTTTGGTTTGCAACAAATGGCTTTGTAAGCGGCGTTTCAACAGTCCCAGGGTGCAATGAAAAGCATGCGAGCAGTGGATGACTGCGCGCCAATTCAATGGCCGAGGTATGTACTATTTGGTTGAGCGCAGCTTTCGCAGCCCGGTAAGAAATCCACCCACCTAAGCGATTATCCCCAATAGACCCCACCCTAGCAGACAATACAGCCACTCGCGCCTGACGATCACGCGGTAGTAATCGTCCGACCTGGCTCAGGATTAACGCAGGGCCAATGGCATTGACTTGCATCTGATCCGCCATGCCATGGCCCGTGATCGCACGAATAGTTTTTTCTGGACCCACGCGCCCTATAGTCAAGGCGCCAGTAGCAATGATTACCGTATCAAAGGTTCCATTCAGCAAACTCAATGCTGACGGAATCGTCTCAGGTTGCGTAAAATCTATGCCTTGAGTTTGACGTGACAAACCTTTGCATTCCCAACCTTTGCGCAGGTATGCCTGCTCAAGCGCAGCGCCAATGCCGCCAGAACTTCCGATGATCAATATTTTTTTCATGGGTCAGAAGTAGTGCGCACATGTACCGCCGCCAAGCTTTATCAAAATCTTTTAAAGCAAAAGCCCATATTGTTCCATGGCTTGCTGACCTAAAACCGTTTTTTTACTTCCCATTTTCAAATACGCAGTTATAATAAATTATATGAAGATTTATTATGATCAGCTCTTACTTCTAACACTTAGCCTAGGCTGAGCGTGCTTTTCGGCGCGGGACGCTCACCTAAGCCCAGCGCCGGCCCAATCAAAATTTCCTAGTTAGAAGAAACAGTCCTATGACCCAAGATCGCGTTTTTATTTTTGATACTACTTTGCGTGATGGCGAACAAAGCCCAGGCGCTACGATGAACCATGCAGAAAAGCTGGAATTAGCCGAGATGCTTGATGATATGGGCGTAGATATTATTGAGGCCGGTTTTCCCGTTGCCTCAGAAGGTGATTTCAATGCCGTCCGTGAAATATCGAAGCGTAGCAAAAATGCCGTAATTTGTGGTTTGGCACGCGCCAACTTCAAAGATATTGACAGGTGCGCCGAAGCTGTGCGCCACGCAGCTCAGCCGCGCATTCACACCTTTATCGGAACCTCTCCATTGCATCGCGCTATTCCAAACTTAAGCCAAGATGAAATGGCCGAACGGATCCATGAAACCGTAAACCATGCGCGCAACCTATGTGACAATGTGCAATGGTCGCCGATGGATGCTACTCGGACGGAATATGATTATCTGTGCCGTACCATTGAGATCGCCATCAACGCAGGCGCAACGACGATTAACATACCCGACACTGTGGGCTATACGGCCCCACGTGAAAGTGCGGAGCTTATAGCCCGCTTGATTGCCGATGTAGCCGGCGCTGGTGATGTGATTTTTGCCACCCATTGTCATAATGACTTGGGCATGGCCACCGCAAACTCTTTAGCCGCCGTAGATGCGGGTGCAAGACAGATTGAATGTACAATCAATGGCCTAGGCGAACGCGCCGGGAATACGGCTTTGGAAGAAGTTGTGATGGCCATGAAGGTACGCAACGACATCATGCCCTACCGCACACAAATAGACAGCACCAAAATAATGGCTATCAGTCGCCGCGTGGCAACGGTGTCTGGCTTTGCGGTGCAATTTAACAAAGCCATTGTGGGCAAGAATGCCTTTGCACATGAAAGCGGAATACACCAAGATGGCATGCTGAAGAACGCTGAAACATTTGAGATCATGCGTCCGGAAGATGTTGGCCTGTCTGAAACTAGTTTGGTTATGGGCAAACATTCAGGCCGCGCGGCTTTGCGGTCCAAACTGAAAAACCTCGGCATTGAACTAGCAGACAATCAGCTGAACGATGTGTTTGTGCGGTTTAAAAATCTGGCAGATCGCAAAAAAGAAATTTTTGACGATGATCTGATAGCCTTAGTGCGCGCCGATACAGCAGATGAGCAATCTGACCACCTGAGCCTCAAATCTCTCCGCGTTGTCTGCGGCACTGAAGGCCCGCAAGAAGCGGCTTTGGAGCTTATGGTTGAGGGTTTATTACACGCTGTTACCGCTACTGGTGACGGACCAGTCGATGCTACTTTCAACGCCGTCAAGAAATCCTATCCCCATACCGCCCGGTTACAATTATACCAGGTGAGCGCAGTAACTGCAGGTACAGATGCACAGGCAACTGTAAGTGTGCGTATGGAGGAGGACGGTAAAATTTCGACTGGGCAATCAGCAGATACAGACACTGTGGTTGCATCGGCAAAAGCATATATTAACGCGTTAAACAGGCTGATCGTCCGCCGTAAAAAATCGGCGCCTGGCGAAGATATAAAGTCTATTTCTTACAAAGATGCAGGCTGATCCCCGCGCATTGACCATTTTCATCGCTTTTGAAGCATAAAAAGCGTACGACAGGGTCTTGGAAATAGATTACCTAAACCTTATAGGTATTTATAGCCTAGGCATAATTAGTCCTAGATTTTGATATATTGAGGCGTTGCTAATGTTTGGACTACGTAGTTTTTTTTCGTCAGATATGGCGATTGATTTGGGCACTGCAAATACACTCGTCTATGTCAAAGGCAAGGGTGTGATTTTAAACGAACCCTCAGTAGTGGCATACCAGGTCAAAAATGGTCAAAAAAAAGCTCTGGCATTTGGCGTAGATGCAAAAATGATGCTTGGCCGTACACCGGGATCTATTCAAGCTATTAGACCAATGCGTGATGGTGTCATTGCAGATTTTGATGTTGCGGAGGAAATGATCAAACATTTCATACGCAAAGTACACAAACGCACCACATTTCAAAACCAAAAATAATAGTGTGTGTACCGCATGGAGCTACGCCTGTTGAAAAACGTGCTATTAGACAATCTGTACTATCCGCTGGCGCTCGTCGCGCAGGACTTATTGCTGAGCCTATTGCCGCAGCAATAGGCGCAGGCATGCCAATCACTGATCCAACTGGTTCAATGGTTGTGGATATTGGGGGCGGAACAACCGAAGTGGCAGTTCTCTCACTGGCAGATATTGTTTATGCCCAATCTGTTCGTATGGGTGGCGACCGTATGGACGATGCCATTATCAGTTACTTGCGACGCCAACATAATCTTTTAGTTGGTGAAGCTACTGCCGAACGTATCAAAAAAACCATCGGCACAGCCCGAATGCCCGATAACGGTAAGGGCGCCGTGATGTCTATACGTGGTCGTGATTTGTTGAATGGTGTGCCAAAAGAAACTGAGATCAGCCAATCACAGGTTGCTGAGGCCCTTGCTGAAACCGTGCAGAAAATTTGTGATGGTGTAATGACAGCACTTGAAGTAACCCCGCCGGACCTAGCAGCAGACATTGTTGACAGAGGAGTGATGCTAACAGGTGGTGGTGCATTACTAGGTGAATTGGACTTGGAGCTACGTCAAAAAACCGGGTTAGCTGTATCTGTTGCAGATGAAAGCCTCAACTGCGTTGCTATAGGAACGGGCAAGGCCCTCGAATATGAAAAACAGCTTGCGCATGTGATCGATTACGACAGCTGAACTCTCAATACTTCAAGGCCCCTAGGGGAACATATGGAACGGGATCGCAACAATCCAGATCGGTACTCAACTGCCCTAGCGCGGTTGATATTTGGTGGATTGGTTATTCTTTTGGTTGGGTTATTTCTGTTATGGCGCATAGACAGCCCTAGAGTTGAGCGGGTCCGTATGGAAATCATAGACCGGGTGATCCCAAACTTTGCATGGGCGACCTACCCTCTAACCGAGGCTGTAAATTTAATACGATCAGCCAAAAGCTATGCGCGTATTTATCAACAGAACCAAGAATTAAGACGCGAATTACAACAAATGAAGGCCTGGAAAGAAGCTGCCCTTCAACAAGAACAAGAAAATGCAAGACTTCAAGACCTCAACAATGTGCGTCTTGATCCAAAATTCATTAAAATCACGGGCGTAGTCCTCGCCGATAGTGGAAGTCCGTTTAGAAAAACTGTACTGTTAAACATCGGAAAGCGCGATGGTATTATTGATGGCTGGGCCGCAATGGATGGCATTGGGTTGGTGGGCCGCATCGCTGGCGTGGGCGAGCGCACATCGCGCGTCATTTTACTCGGTGATACCGCAAGCCGTGTAGCTGTGACAATAGAGGCGAACGGGCAAACTGCCTTGTTAGTGGGCGACAACACCAGCAACCCACCCATCGAGTTTTTGGAAGACCCCGAAACAGTCCGACCAGGGGATCGAGTTGTGACATCAGGTGACGGCGGAGTTTTTCCACCTGGTATATTGGTCGGGCAAGTAACCAGAACTCAATCCGGCAGACTGCGTGTTCGGTTGGCCGCAGACATGAAAAGGCTCAAATTCTTGCTAGTCATAAGGCACAAACCGCGCGATACGATCTCAACTCCAGCCAGCCTGGTTGGCGCGCCACTGACAAGACCCGGGGTTAACTAATCGTGGAGGACCCCCCCCTTCGCATATTGCGCCTCAAACTTACTTATTTGCTAATTGTTATGTTGGAGGTCCTGCTTCAAACTTTGCCCACCCACACCTCTCTTTATCAATTTTCCATGCCAGATATTCCACTAGTAATCACCTTTGTTTGGATCATGCGGCGACCAGATGTGATGGACCCTATACTTATAACCTTAGCTTTTCTTTTTGCTGATATGATATTACAGCGCCCTCCCGGTATTTGGACTTTGATCGCTCTATGTGCTACCATGTTTCTGCGCTCCCGCACCATCTATTTTAAAGAGATCATTTTTTTTTATGAATGGTTAATCATTGCCATTGTTATTATTTTTAGTTTCACAGTACATCATTTCGTACTAATTCTTACCTTTTTACCAACCCATAATTTAGAGTTATTTGCCATGCAGGCCTTTCTAACTATAATGCTATACCCAATTTTTATATGGGTATTTCGTTCGATGTTACGTTTTTCGTTGTATAATACTTTGCAAAACAGACCCTGAAAGCAGTGCAATGAACCAAACCGCCCACGAAATCTTAAAGTCTGCAAATCAGCTATCCAGGCGCGCATTTCTGATCGGCTTCGTTCAAATTGGAATTATTATAGCCTTGGGCGCACGAATGCGCTTCTTGCAAGTTAAAGAGGCTAAAAAATACCGACTACTGGCTGAAGAAAACCGCATTAATGTGCATTTGCTCCCACCCGTCCGTGGCATAATGTTCGACCGCGATGGAAAAATCATTGCTGACAATGTCCCTAACTACCGTATCATTATGGTGCGCGAAAGCGCGACTGATGTGGAGACCGTTTTGGAGCAGCTGCAAAAATTAATCTACATTAAACCCACAGATCTAGAGAAGGCTCGGAAACAGCTCAAGCGACGCAGTGCATTTGTGCCTGTCACAATAACTGAAAACCTAAATTGGAAAAGTTTTGCAAAAGTTGCAGCCAATGCCCCAACTTTACCAGGCATTTCAACCGAAGTTGGCCTATCGCGCATCTATTCACAAAAGGAAAATCTGGCACATGTTATTGGCTACGTTGGCCCTGTGAGTGACCACTATTTGGAACGTACCCAAGATCCCGATCCGTTGTTGAAAATTCCACGGTTTCAAGTGGGTAAAACTGGCGTTGAAGCGCAAATTGAACAACAATTGCGTGGCTCAGCGGGCCACCAAAGTATTGAGGTAAATGCAGTTGGCCGCGTGATGCGAGAACTGGCGCGTGCAGAAGGCAAGCCAGGAGCAGCTGTCAAGCTGACTATCAACAGTGAAATTCAGAATTTTGCTCTAGAACGTATGGACGGGCTCTCAGCTAGTGCGGTGGTGATTGATTGTGAAAGTGGTGATCTTTTGGCGGTTGGCTCTAGCCCAAGTTTTGACCCGAACCTATTTGTCCATGGAATTTCGTCAGATGCCTACAATGGGCTTCGAAATAATGTGTTCGGCCCACTGCGGGCCAAAGCGGTACAAGGCACTTATGCACCGGCCTCCACTTTCAAAATGGTAACCGCACTTGCAGCTCTAGAAAGTGGTGTACTCCGATTAGACGAAACAGTTTTTTGTCCTGGGCACCTTGATGTAGCAGGCAATCGTTTTCACTGCTGGAAACGGCAAGGCCATGGAGCAATGAATGTGTCAGATAGCATTAGCCAGAGTTGCGATGTGTTTTTCTACGCCATTGGACAAAAAGTTGGGATTGACAAAATTTCAGATATGGCGCGGCGCTTTGGCCTTGGCCAGCAATACGACTTGCCGCTAAGCGCCGTAAGCCGCGGAGTGGTACCCACTCCTGACTGGAAGCAGCGGTCTTTCGATAAAGGCTGGCTTTTAGGCGACACTGTAAACGCTTCTATCGGGCAAGGTTACGTCCTAGCGTCGCCACTTCAGTTAGCGGTTATGGCAGCCCGACTAGGTACGGGTCGGACCGTGCAGCCAAGGTTGATCCAGAATATTAATGGTGAAGTTATGCCATTAGGGGGGGGCACTCAGTTGGATGTGGATCCTGTACACTTGGCCGTTGTCCAAAAAGCTATGTTTGAAGTTGCAAATACAAAGGATGGCACAGCGTTTAGTAAACGCATCACGACACAAGAACTTCGTATGGCAGGCAAAACGGGCACCGCACAGGTCAGGCGCATCACAGCAAAGGAACGCACAACTGGTGTGATCCCAAACGAAGACTTAACTTGGGGCCAACGCGATCATGCATTATTCGTGAATTATGCACCGCATGACAATCCAAAGATTTCGGTGGCTGTGGTGGTTGAACATGGCGGCAGCGGCAGCTCTGTAGCAGCTCCCATTGCAAGAGACATCACCCTATTTGCTCTTACTGGAAAAATGCCGGATCTTAAACATTACCCCACAGAGTTGCATAACAAAATAAAGCGTGAACAAAAAGAGTTGGCGCCAAGGCTGATTGACTGGAACAAAATCGGCACAAGTGAACGAGCCAAAACATGAGTTATTTAGAACACAATCTCTCAACGACGCCATTCGGGCTGAGCAAAGTTTTGGCTTTAAACTGGCCAATAATTTTCCTTCTTACCACTATTTCGGGTGTTGGGTTTGTAATGCTTTATTCAGTTTCAGGTGGTAGTTTAGAACGTTGGACACAGCCCCAGATGAATCGATTTTTTATGGGTATGACTGTCCTTTTTATAGTTGCGATGGTCCCCATTTGGTTTTGGCGCAACATGTCATTTCTTGCCTATAGTATTGCTTTTTTACTTTTGGTTGCGGTGGAATTTATTGGTGTAACTGGAATGGGCGCACAACGCTGGGTTGATCTTGGCTTTATGCGCCTCCAACCCTCAGAAATTATGAAAATTGCGCTAGTTTTGGTTTTAGCTGCCTATTATGATTGGTTACCGCTTGCACGCACATCAAAGCCACTATGGGTACTTTTTCCAATCTTACTGATCCTAACTCCAGTCTTTTTGGTTATGCGTCAACCCGATCTTGGCACGTCTTTACTGCTAATTATGGGTGGAGGAGCAATCATGTTTTTAGCTGGGGTCCACTGGGGTTATTTCGCGACGGTTATAGGATCAGGTTTTGGTTTAATCTTGGCCGTATTCCAAACCCGGGGCACCGCCTGGCAATTACTAAAAGATTACCAATACATCCGTATTGATACCTTTCTGGACCCTCAGCGCGACCCTTTGGGAGCAGGGTATCACATCACCCAGGCCAAAATTGCTTTGGGCTCAGGCGGCTGGACAGGGCGTGGATTCATGCAGGGCACCCAGTCGCGTCTTAATTTCCTGCCCGAAAAACATACAGATTTTATTTTCACAACCCTGTCTGAAGAATTTGGCTTTGTAGGGTCAATATCGTTAGTGGCACTTTATACTTTAGTTCTCATCTTCTGCATTTCCTCAGCACTCAATATGAAAGACCGTTTTTCCGCTCTTCTAACACTCGGGGTTGGCATTACCTTCTTTTTATATTTTGCGGTCAATATTGCCATGGTCATTGGCTTGGCGCCAGTTGTGGGTGTTCCCTTGCCATTGGTAAGCTACGGCGGATCAGCTATGCTAACTTTATTGTTAGGTTTTGGTCTAATGCAAAGCGCACATGTTCACCGTCCAAGGCCAAAGTATAAATGATAAATGTTTTTTTCGCGGCCCATCCTGAACAATTTTCTCTCTATGAGACACATCTAACGAGGTGTCTCAAAAAAGAAGGTATCGTGGCCAACCTGACCACGCATTGCGCCCCAGCAGATGTAGATTACATTATTTATGCCCCCAACAGCACGATCCAAGATCTAACACCATACACCCGTTGCAAAGCAGTGCTTAATCTTTGGGCTGGTGTGGAGACAATCGTCGGCAATAAAACCTTAACCCAGCCACTATGTAGGATGGTCGACTGCGGTTTACGGCAAGGCATGACTGAATGGGTCACAGGCCACACCCTGCGCTACCACCTTGAAATGGACAAACACATCGTAAATCCAAAAAAAGTCTGGGATGAAACGCATCCTTGCTTGGCCCAAGACCGGCCTATCACCATTTTAGGCATAGGTGCTTTAGGGGCCGCCTGTGGCAAGACACTAAACAGCCTTGGGTTCCCAGTTACGGGCTGGTCACGCTCACCCAAAACAGTGCAGGGCATCACTTGCTATCATGGGCCAGAAGGTCTTCACCGAGCACTTAAAACAGCTCAAATACTGATTTTATTACTACCAGACACGCCTCAAACCAAAAATGTGTTGAACGCGCAAACTTTGGCCCAAATGCCCAAGGGCAGTGTGGTCCTCAATCCAGGACGGGGACCTTTGATCGACGATGACGCTTTAGTCACAGCGTTACGGGGGGGGCAAATCTCTGCTGCATGCCTGGATGTGTTTCGAGTTGAGCCTTTACCACAAAATCACCCATATTGGACCCTGCCAAACGTTACAGTAACACCCCATATTGCGTCGGGAACTCGGGTGGCCACCGCAGCAGAGGTTGTTGTGAACAATATCGCGCGTGGAGAGCAGGGTCTACAATTTTTACATTTAGTGGATCGCACCGTAGGCTATTAGCATCACCGCAAGATTGGTGGCTGTCCGGGTACGGTTCCAGGCCCAGGACGATCGACAGCGACTTCAGGTGCCGGTAAATCAAACCGCAGACCGATCTTGAGCAACTTTTCAACCATGATATGGTTTTGCGCTAAATAACTGACATCCCAAGCAGCACCATCTTGCTCAGAAAACTGCAAATACTCCTGCACTAATTTCGCCAGGTCCGCTTGGGCATCAGGCATCGAACCCACAAAACATAGCATTGGGTTTTTATTGTCACTAGTGCCAGTGGCCTCAACCAGAACAACATATTCCGCGAGCCCTTGCGCGGCAGTCAGCTTGACCGACAGTGCATCAAGGGCTTTGGGCGAGAGCATAGGCGGCGGCGAGACTTGAGTGATCTGCTGAAGCATTTCATTGGGTCTCTCATTCAAGGATTGCGCCAACCAACGCAAAGTTTCCAGTTCAAAAACATAACCAATTGCAGTGGTGCCTGGGTTAAGCGCAATACCCGTATTTTGATCAGCTAGCATTTGAACTAAAGCACGGCCAGAGACCGAAAGATATTCAACCTCACCACCAATAGACTCAGAAAGCCGCAATTCCGTATCATAAATTGCAACATACTCTTGCTCGTGCAATTGTACCGTCTTTGGCGTCACTTCCTCATTAGATGTGGCATGCTCAAGAGCCAAAAATACCTCTGCATCAACCAAGCGCTCCATCACCGCTGAAAACCGCGTTGTGTCATCAGGTGTGGCCTCTAACATAACAATTGCTCGCTCAAGGGGTGTCATGCGTAGTCTCTCTCGCTTCTTTAATCTAGTTTTGAAAACCAGAATTAGCTCGGTCTCAAACCAAAGGTTGCGTTTAATCCGTTCTTTATTACCCTGAGTAGGGTGCGGCAGCAAAAAAAATACGCATTAACTTACACGCATGCGGCTCTTTATATTTGTTCTTTTAAGAAAATGCTATTCACTTACATAATGACGCCCAAATAAGTAAAAGGGTGTTTTTGAAAGCTAAAAAATATCAACTTGGTTACGAGCGACCCGCTAGCGCCATTCCATCACG
>Ga0302121_10001542_pt1 | contig 10849 bp, 7 predicted proteins | sample CB21_surface_MG_FD_203120 | JGI IMG/M metagenome (GOLD analysis project Ga0302121, IMG submission 203120) | Marine microbial communities from Western Arctic Ocean, Canada - CB21_surface | ecosystem: Environmental > Aquatic > Marine > Oceanic | place: Canada: Western Arctic Ocean | collected... | reverse complement strand
AGATAGAATACATGCTTATTATAGACCTACCACTGGTATGGCAGGACTTATAGGAGATGGTTCGACAACAATTAACACTTATGCTCAATTAATGACTGGTATAGAGTACCTAGGAGTAAAAGTTCAATCAAATGCTTTCCAATCTGCATCTGGTTATGATGAAATTAGTTTTGATAACAATCAGTATGATGTACAGACAGCAACAGATGATGCCACTGTAGGAAATTTAGATCAAATTCTAGACTCTAGAACATTCACAACGCAATTAGGACAGAGAGCTGAAGATATAAACGTGGTAGGCGATGCATTTATTTCAGAATATTCTGCACACGCTCCAGAAGAAGTTATACCCGGGGGTGTGTACGACACAATGGATCTCAAAGTGTTTACAAGACAGACAGACGGCACATCTCTGATTGTAAAACGTGCTTATTTTGGTGATGGATCAACCACTGTGTTTGATACTCCAGATCTTGGCACTAGTGACGGTTTAAGAGTTTTTGTAAACAATATTTTCAAAAACAAAGATGTTGACTACACAGTCAATTTCAAAACAAAAGAAATTACGTTTACCACTGCGCCTGCTGTAGATGCTGTGATTGGTTTGCAAGCCATACAAGTGGCAACAGAAAATCTGATTGGGAAATTTACTTTTGAAGGTGGTGACTCAGTGTCAACATTTAATATTCCTGTGACTTTTGATCTTATCACTCAAACATATGTGTTAGTGAATGGTGAAAAACAAACTGCTTCCATATCTGTTAATTCTGATGGTGGCACAGACGTAACCATACAGGACGCTCCAGACAATGCACACATTGAAATATTTGTTTTTGATCTAGCCACATCAACAAAAGCATTTTCTGAAGTGGTTACAACAGAATATGCTGATATTCCAGGATTTATTAACAACGCAGAAATAGAAATTCAAATAGATCCTGCTAATCTAGTGCTTGGACCGCATCATCACAAAGTTATTGTTGAGGGTGTGGCATCCGGTACTGGCACAAACAGATACAGATTAGATCCGCCACAAGTTAGTTACTTTGTGGGAGATGGTTCCACACTGAGTTTTGACATTCCTAATTTTCCAGAGCCATCCGCAGACGCCACCATTGCCACTGTGGAAGTTTGGAAAAATGGAATCATACTACAAGCAGGACAAGACTTTTTCCTAAGCACAACCCTGGCAGGTTTTAGAGCGATCACATTGGATGGTCCACTAACAGCCGATGACACACTTGCTGTGGTATACAAACGAAATCATGATTATGAATTAGATGCTCAAGGTGTTTTAAAAATACAACCAGGAGCATTTGGAGACTCCAGTATTGATAACAGCAGAATATTTGTAACTACGTTTGCTAATTCTGATCAACAACACATACGTACTCAAGTGTTGGCAAAAACTGCTGGCTTAAACACTGTGTCAGGCGCTGTTCTGCCAGAAATTGACAGAGGCGATTTAGGCGTATCAGTCGTTAACAACATTGATGATCGTGGAGATTTAACCACTGCTTCTGCAAGTTTAAATTTTGGTACTCTGGGTGCTAGTGTCACTGGTACAAATGATGCTGGGGCAATTACTGGCAATATTTTTTCTACTACAGCAGTGAACAATGTTACTGTAACACAAGATTTTGGCGATCTAGGCATACAAACAGCCTCCCCAGAAGACTTTGGTTTCCTTGGTGCCGCGGTCCTGCTACCAGATATACAAACTACCAGATTCCAATTGGCAACAGTTCCGTCGAATCCTGATTTCACAATGGTGTCTATCAACAAACAGTATGTGCAATCAAATTTTGATTACAGACTCAACGGCAGTATACTAGAATTTGCAAACAGAAACTTCCAAGATAGTGACATTATTACCGTGACATACTTTGGAGGTGCACCAGTGAATCCTTCCATAGGATATAGAGTGTTCAAAGACATTATTAATAGATATCACTACAAGCGAGTCGCAGAAAAACACAGCACCAAATTAACCACAGCGATTACTAAAGACAGTGTAGAAATCACAGTGAATGATGCCACTGTGCTAGGTAACCCTTCACCAACAACCAACACACCTGGTGTAGTTTTTATTGGTACTGAACGTATTGCATTCTTTGAAAAAGACGGCAACACATTGAAGCGATTATACAGAGGCACTCTAGGCACTGCGGTTCAATCACATGCAACAGGTTTACCTGTTGTGGATGCAAGTGCAATACAAAATATACCATACGAGGACACCACAACAACTACAAAATTCACTGGTGATGGATCAACACTAGTGTTTGCCTTAGACTATGTGCCTAGTTCTGCAAACGAATTGACTGTGTTTGTAGGAGGAGAAACAGTGAGTGGCTATACAGTAGGTTCAGATTCTAGCACCGCATTAACACTGTCTTCTGCACCAGCCTCAGGTGTTGAAATAAGAGTGATACGAAAAGTTGGCAGTGTATGGTACGATCAAGGCACATCAACAGCATCAAATGGATTAGGATTACAATCAGCCACTGGTGTTCAGGTAGAATTTTTACAAAAAGGCTCAAGTTCTTTGAACCTAATAGTTAACTAAAAAAAATTGGAAAAATTATAAACGTCCAACTACAACTTCGATAACGCCTTCAGCGTCTGAGTTATAGTCTTCTAGTGCTTTGCCGAGCACACAGCCTAGTGTATATTGTGCAGTGTTTAATCTACATGCTACACCTGGTGTGTTTGATGAAGTAACCATGTCACCTTTGGCAATTGGGCCTTTTACTTTACAAGGCACACGACCAGTAAGTCCTAGCAGTACACCATTTTCTAAATCATTGTTCATGATAAATGCTGGATCAGTGGATACAATACCTGCAATCTTTGCATCATGTGTTGATGTGGATTGGGTAATTTCTTGTTCGCCACCAAACACCATCACAGTGCCTGGAGAGTATTGGGTATCAGCAGTATATTTTTCAGCCAAGTCAGCGTATTGTGCCGCTGTAACTGTACCAGTTATAGTGCCTGAGACACGCAATGCCTCATTTATTAATATCTCAGCCGAGTCAGTTGATTGGATTATGTTCACATCCAGTGTGGTAGTGACCAATGAAGTACAATCGGCTATGATTGTGCCACCTGATGTGAGTGTTAGATTTGTGTCATCGCCTTCGATCTTCTCACCAGCACCGAACACTAAACCTTTGTTCGCAGGAATGTGTACATCTGTGTTGGGAGATAGGTTAAGTTTACCACCTGATGTAATTGTAAAATCTGTGTTGTCTGTTTCGATATGCTCGCCACCATCACCAAAAACTAGACCAACTGCGTTTGGAATATGCACGTCTGAAGTTGCTGTAAGATTAATTTTTGCACCTGAAGATATTGTTAAGTCAGTGCCATCACCGGCAATTTTTTCTCCTGAGTCTGCGAATCTAAGTTCTTTGCCAGATGCAATAAGCAATGCAGAAACATCGCCGTCTAGTCTAAACACCTCGGTGGCAGCACCGCCATCGTTCACAGTGAATATTAAATCTTTGTTGGAAGTTGAATTGGCCACAGTAACATCACCACTTGATTGTGTGGCTGTAAATCCTGAAGCCAGTGTTAAAGTGGTACCAGTTACAGTGGTACCAGATATTGTTGTGGAACTTGTTATAGCACCTGACACACTTAAACCATCATCAATAAAGATTGCTGAGCTTCCTTCAGCTTTGATTACTCCAGTAATTAGAAGATCATCATTAATAGTAACACCAGTTGAATCTGATGATGATATGCTGGTTAAATTTACAACATTGTCTAATGCAAAGGTGACTGAATTACCAGCCACAGTTGGAGTAACTCCACTGCCATCACCTTTTATTGTGATATCTGAATCTCCAGGGGTTACACTAATAGTGTTTGATGATGCATCTGATAGTGTAAAAGCACTGTTGACTTCTGAAAACTTTGCTATTCTTATACCACCTGCTGTTGAGCCATCATGTACCCTGATGGTATCTAAATCTGTATCAACAGTAACTTCACCAATTGCTCCTGTAAAGGAACTATGTTCTGAAGTACTGCCTCTTCTAAATTGTACTTGAGTTGCCATGTGCAATTATTTATATCAGAAAAAATAAGTGCTGTTAATTTATCCATACTAAATAATAGGTATGAGCGACTCCGATAATAAAGACTCTGATAAATCTACTATTGTAAAGCCAGATGAACAGCAAGGCTTAGACATTCAAGGTTATATCAAGATTTTTGACCCTGATTCAGGCGCTGTATATGTAGACAAAAAGAATGCCATACACTATGAAAACTTTTCTAAATCACTAGCAAATTCTGTGGCCAACAGGACAACTGGATACATTGATGAAATGCATTTTGGTAATGGTGGAACTTCTGTAGATAACACAGGTATTATTACATATCTGACTCCAAACACTACAGGCGCAAATGCCAATCTTTATAATAGAACATATTATAAAAGTGTAAATGACAATTCATCCTTAAACACCGATACTACAAGAAACAAGATCACTATTGCACATACAGATGGCACAACATACACAGACACAATTATATCTTGTCTGCTAGATTTTGGTGAGCCTGCAGGACAGTCTGCATTTGATAACACAACCACAGTGAATGACACTTATGTGTTTGATGAAATTGCATTATTTTCATGGGAAGGCACAGCGGGTGCTGGTAATTTGTTGACACATGTCATTTTCCACCCAGTGCAAAAATCTTTAAACAGATTAATTCAAATAGACTACACAATTAGAATACAGAGTTTAACAAACTTTGTTGATGTATAAGGAACGGTAAATATAGACGATGGCATACACAATTAATAAAACAGATGGCACCATAGTAGCCACAGTCGAAGACGGTATTATTGATACTACAACTTCGCTAAGTTTAATAGGTAGAAATTATCAATCCTACGGTGAAGCATTCAATGAAAATTTAGTAAAACTTTTAGAAAATTCAGCAAGTACAACTGCTCCGACTGCTCCTCTTAAAGGCGAATTATGGTTTGATGCATCAGCATCAAGTCTTAAAGTATACAATGGATCACAATTTACAGAAATCAGCATAAGAAATGCAGCCAGTGCACCAACCTCTGCACTTGCAACAGGCACATTTTGGAATGATACTACCAATGACCAATTATACATGTATGACGGAACTGCATTTGACCTAATAGGACCAATTTACAAAACCAGCGATGGCAAATCAGGTTGGTTAGTAGACGAGGAACCGTTATCCGCAGGCGGAACTGCAAATGTGGTGTCATTGTATATGGATGGTACTAGAGTTGGTATACTTACAAAAACTGATAGAACACTATCATCAACCCCATCTGGATTTACTTCTGCAACGTTGCAGGCAGGACTTACTCTGTATCAAGACACAGACTCAACAACATTTAGAATACATGGCACAGCCACTAATGCACTCCAGTTGGGTGGTTCAGAGGCATCCAGTTATCTTGTTAACAATGCAAACCAAACAACATCAGGAACATTTGGTGTTTTAAATGATTCAGGAATTTCATTAGGCGCCGACACAGATGCTACAATTTCTATTGTTGATAATGCTTTAACATTTACACAAAATAATGCTAATGAAACAATAGTGTTTAAAATCAACAAAGCATCAACAGTAACTACTGCATTAACATTGACTGATCTTGCTAATGTAAGAGTCCATGGTGACTTGCAAGTTGATGGATCATTGGTTACAACTGGTGCTTCATCATCGTTTGAAAATGCTACATTAATTTTAAACAATGATTCTCCTGCAGACACAAACCTAGGCGCTGGACTTGATATAAGAGGATCCACTAGTGGTAATAATATTACATTCTTCGCTGTCAGCGATGGAGGTCCTTTACGATCATCATCTGGGTTGTCAGTTGCTTCTGGCAAAGACTATGACATTGCAGGCACATCTATTTTAAGTAGTACTACTTTGGGTTCGTCGGTTGTTGCATCATCGTTGACATCTGTTGGTGCTCTAAACGCTGGGTCAATCACAGCAGGCTTTGGTGATATTGATGTAGGAGATTCTAACTACGTAGCCGCTGGCATTGTAAGAGTTGGTGCAATTATTATGCCTTCGACAGGCAATGACGACTCGTCCACTCGAACACAGGTTGATAATTTTAATGACGATGCACAGTTAACATCTGCAAATCCAGAAAAAACTTTAGTAAGTGAAAGAGCAATCAAACAGTATGTTGACAGCAAGGTGTCTGGCATTATTACTGATTTAGTATTTTCAATGGATGTATCAGGATTAAGCAACGGTTCGATAGCAACTATTTTATCAACTTTAGCACCAGTAGCAAACTTCCCCATAGGCACAAAAGCAAGAATAGCCGCAGTAAGTTATTCACCAACATCAACATCATCATACTCTGCGGGGTCAATTGGAACTCCGGCATCTGTTATAACATCAACTTCATTAGGAACTTCAAGAAATAACGATCTTGTGTTTATAATTAATTCTGACCCTGCTTGGGCATACTCTTCAGGCTAATACTAATGACAGACTTTAATCCACAAGTTGTGGAAAATTATCTCGCTAACCACGAAGAAATTCTAGAATGGGTAACACAGAACGATAATCTTTTTACAAGACGTGTTGAAGGCACTAAAAGAGCACACAGAGCCAAACCTGGTGGGCCAACGTCAAAATTTAGCAGTATTTTTAATGATGATATGCCTCAAGAATTTAAAGACATGGTACTCAAAACAATACCTGATGACAGGAAATGGTTAAGTCAGATTGTGATCAACAAGTATGAGCCTGGTGATTATCTTGTTAAGCACACAGATGCCGCTGGTGGTTATTATAAATTCAAATTAATTTGGCTCACCGACGGTACACCACACTTCTGTTGGTACGATGCAGATGACAATCGACATTTGATACAGGAAAAAAAGGGGGCTATGTTCAAAATGGATATAGGATTGTGTCATGCTGTCACTGAAATAGGCCCCAACGAACCAGCCAAGTATTCTCTGTGCTTGATCTATAGGTAACTAAATAAGTGCATGCCTAAAGAAACAAAAAGACTCTTGTTTAACAAAAAAACAGGAATATTAATAGGTGATCTGCCGCTAGAACAGGAAGTAAGCGGAATCAATCTAGATAAATTTGCAATAAAAGAAGTTGAAATTGATCCGATCGCTGAGTTTTGGGAAGGTACATATACAGATGGCAAAGTTAAAACTGTGGGCGAGAAAGCAAGATTTACAGAAGCAACTGTGAATACAGAAACTACTGGAGAAATAGAAGTTCTTTATTCTTTGACAAAACAATTAAACATAATTCGAAACACCATACAGCACATTGGTGGAGAAAATTTGCCTGAAGAGTTTGCAAAAATGTGTGACTATATTGAAGATTGCGTCGAAAAAGGCAAAGTCAAGAAAAAAACCTACAAAGAATCAGATGCTTACGATTTTGTAAGCACCGATGACATCCTAAAAAAAGATAAACTAGCCGCAGACTTGGAGTAGTACAATGACGGTGCAAACCCCTCTTTACAATGATGGCGGTAACCTTCGTGAAATGTCTACTGAACAAATCGATCAAATTATTAATCAGATTGTTTACAGATATTCTATAGATCCTTCTGTGGTGCTTGACGTAGTAGCATCAGGCGGAAATCTTGATGCAATAAATGACACACGTTTAACCGCTGGAGCGGCATCTAGTTCCGGTTCTGATTTCCCTGCAGAAGGCACCACTGCTGAACCCGGCACAACCACAACTACCTTTGATAGATTGGACCAAATATATCGTTCAATTAATGGATTACCTGTGGCAGATACAACCGACCAAACTGCTGACACAACAATTTTAACCAGTGACCAAGCAAATGATTCAGGCAAAACATTTCCAATATATTATGATAATAGTGACATAAGAGCAATGACACTAGGGGATTTTTATGATACATTCATCCATCCTGCTATTGACCAATTAATTGAAAGCACAACCACAGCAACAAATTCACAAGCAGGCACATATGTTATCAAAGGCGGTACAGCCACTGCTGAAAATAATGCAGACGCTGATGACATCACTTGCGACTCTATCTCAATCAGAACTGATTTCTTTGAGGAGCCTATCACTTTAGAAAATGCCACTTTGGTTGAACCTACTCCTGTCTTCATAGACACTCGAGCAAACACAGAACTTTACTCAGCAGATGGAATACCAGAAACACTTGATCAATCCAAAACAATTGAGAGTTATTATCTTTTTAGGATCAATGGAGTCAACAACAGTTACACTGCGCCGATGTTCATCACAGATGATAACAATTTACAAGTATATGATTCGGATATATTTGGAGATTTACTGACCAATCATATAAGATACGAAGCGTCACAAAGTGCTTCGGGATACAAAATTACATACTCTCTAGCAAATGATTCTACAGGATTCAACAGGGGAGAAGGCATGGTAGACACAATTTTAGATGGATCCGGCAACTATGAAACCAAACTTGATGGTGCTACGTACAGAGCACAGGAATTTCCAAACGGGAATGTAAGCACTGCAAATACCTACTTTTTAAAAATTAACAAAACATAATGACCAAGCATGGATTTATAAACTCATAAATATAGTATTAATATGGCATATACAATCAACAAAACTGATGGCAGTGTACTAACAACCATTACAGATGGCACACTTGATGAAACAACCAATATAAGTCTACCTGGAAAAGCATACACAGGTTACGGCGAAGTTTTAAATGAAGATCTAGTAAAACTATTAGAAAATTTTGCTAATACATCAGCAAATGCTCCAGATAAACCAATTACCGGTCAATTGTTCTATGACACAACATTGGATCAAATGCAAGTGTATGATGGTACACAATTTAAAGCCACAGCAGGAACAATTGTTTCTGCAACAGCACCAAGTTATGGAGCACAAGGTGATTTATGGTATAGCACAAATACAACGCAAGTTTATGCATACACTGGTTTGATGTGGAGTTTAATTGGTCCTTTAAATGCTACGAGTACAGGTGCCTATGCAGAACAGATCACCGATAATGTTGGCACACTTCAAAATGTAATTAAACTTACTGCTGGAAATAATCTAGTAGGAATAATAAGCAATAACGAGTTTATTCCACAAACTTCGATTACAGGTTTCCAAACAGTAAAAAAAGGTATTACACTTACAACTGCGATAGCGAACACAAAATTTCAAGGCACTGCAACAAACTCTGACTCACTTGGAGGAGTGGCAGCCGCAAGTTACTTACGATCCAATGCATCGGATACCACTTCAGGTACACTCACAGTGGAAAACGATGCTTCACTGATCTTAGGTGCTGACGGAGACATAGTATTTTCACAACAAGATTCTGACTTTACAATAAGAAATGCTACGTCAAATGGTGACATAATAATTCAGGTCAATGACGGAGGAATAACAACAACTGCTTTAACTATAGATGGAGAGACTGCAGGTGTAGTAGTACAGAATATATTGACAGTAAACACATCTGTGTCTAGTCCAGAAATTTCAGGCACAACTTCTGTAACATCGCCATTGATTAAAACTAATCAAATAGAAAGTGATGATTCTACGGAAGTAGTAGTTAATGATGGTTTAGTTGTAAAAGGCAATGTGACAGCAGACAACCTTGTTGGCAACATCACAACTTCTAGTACAGGTGTTGTATCATCAGCCATGTTATCATCAGCAGTAACATTGGTAATATATGATTCATCTGGTTCTGCTGTAAAAACATTATATGGAGCAGGAGCATAATGGCATATACAATTAATAAAACTAATGGCACAGTGTTAACCACAATTGCTGATGGTACTTTAGACACAACTCTAGATATTTCATTATTTGGAAAAAACTACGCTGGCTTTGGAGAACTTCTTAACGAGAATCAAGTTAAACTTTTAGAAAATTTTGCCAATACTACAAATAACGTACCAACCAAAGCAGTTGAAGGTCAACTTTTTTATGACACTACTCTAAAACAATTACAAGTGTATCAAGGATCTGTTTTCAAGGCAGCAAGTGGATCAAATGTAAGCACAGCACAGCCTACAATAGGTTCCACAGGTGATTTATGGTTTGACTCTACAAACGAACAAGTGCATGTGTACAATGGGTCTATTTGGATCTTGGTAGGTCCTACCACGGCTGCTTCAGGCGGTGGAGGAGGTGCTTCAGGTTCAATTGCAACAGCAATTATTGACAGTATAGGCACAACTAGACAAGTGGTGCAATCACTAGTTGATGGTACAATTGTGTCGATGATATCATCAGTTGCATTTACTCCATTGGAGGCTATAACAGGATTTGCCACAGTTGAAAAAGGACTAACATTATCAACTGCAATCTCATCAAACAAGTTTCATGGCACAGCAACAGATGCTGACTCAGTAGGCGGAGTAGCAGCCGCAAATTTATTAAAAGCCAACGAGAGTGACACAACTTCTGGTACATTAACAATAGCAAATGATAACTCTTTAGTGCTAGGTGCAGATGCTGATATATCATTTATTCAGTCAGGAACAACATTTACTTTAAAAAGCACTGCGTTGAATGGCAATGTTAACATTGACGTCAACGATGGCGGAGTAAACACAACTGCTATTTCTATCAATGGTGGTACAACTGATGTTACTTTTGCCGCTAATGCCACGGTGGGCAGTGACTTAACTGTTACCGGTAATCTACAAGTTAACGGAGCAACAGTAACTAATTCAGCAACTAACACCACAGTTGAAGATAACATCATTGTACTCAACTCTGGTCAAACTGCTGGTGGAGCTGGAGGTTTTGATTCTTCATCAGGTCTTGGTGACTCTACTGT
>Ga0302121_10001533_pt1 | contig 10894 bp, 10 predicted proteins | sample CB21_surface_MG_FD_203120 | JGI IMG/M metagenome (GOLD analysis project Ga0302121, IMG submission 203120) | Marine microbial communities from Western Arctic Ocean, Canada - CB21_surface | ecosystem: Environmental > Aquatic > Marine > Oceanic | place: Canada: Western Arctic Ocean | collected... | reverse complement strand
GGGGCGACGCCTCGCACCATCCGCTTCGCCCCGCCGTCATCCTCCGTCTCGCTATCGTCTTCCGGAAACAGGTAATCACGCACCGCACCCCAGCTCCACAACGTCCCGTCTTTTTCGCAACCCAGCGCGAAGCCCCACCCGCCGGGAAACACGGTGGTCAGGGAAGGCCGCGACTTGCCAATGTCGTCGTCGTCGTCGTTGTCGCCATCTCGCGGAAAACACGGTGTTAACGTCGCGCGCGTATCGTCCCCCCCTGATGAGTCCCACCGCCGGGGCAGGTACCCACACTGGAACCATTCAAGGTCACCCATGCATGGTGTGGGACCGCACACCACGGCCGTGGCGGGGTGGCGCACTGACTGTGACCTCGACTCCGCGGCGAGTTCGCGAGTGTGCTTACCAGATTTCGACGAAAAAAAAGCAGTCGTCTTTTGAGGAGGGTTTTTTTGACATGGCCAAAGCACATTTCGGCGCACGATCGGCCGCGCTCCCCAGTATCCGATGGAGATCCCGGCCACCGAAAAGGAGCGCAAGGCCCTGAAAGTTGGCGATATCCGCGTTCTTCTGGAAGGCGCGGGGATCGACGCGAAGGGAACCAAGCCCACGCTTCTGGAACGTTTGGAAGAGGTGCGACTTGACCGAATCTCAATTCTACCGCTCGATCTGAACACCTCAGTCGCCGCATCGCCGCGTCGCATCGCGCCATCCGGACGTGTTTTACAAAATCTCTGACCGCGTGACCCCCGTTTCACTCCCAACCACAGCTGGTGGAAACTCGCGCCTCCGCGAAGGCACCCGACGCCGTCGCCGCCTCTGGCCAATCCACGGATGCGGCGGTTTCGCCAATCATTGAGGTGCCTTCAGTTGAGACGGAAAATGTTTCGCCACGCACCGAAGCGCCGACTTCCGCGAGCGCCGACGTTTCGCCAGCCGCCGAGGTGCCTGCTGTTGAAACGGAGACGCCTACCTTTCCCGCTGTGACCACGATAACGGAAACGGAGACGCCTGCCCTTCCCGCCGTGACCACGGAAACGGAAACGGAGACGCCTGCCCTTGCCGCGACCAAGGAAACGGAGACGGGCACGCCTGGCCTTCCCGCGACGGAAATCACGGTTGAAACCGTCGAGGTCCCTCCCCCCCCCGCGCCGACCACAGTGGTGACCACCGAGGTACCCCCTCCCCCCCCGTTAGCCACGGAGACGAAAAACCCGGAGGAGAAGGACGAAGTCCAAACGGAAACCACGGATACGGACGGCGGCGAACACGACGTTTTGGTAACGCCGGCGGACGCGCCGCTCGTCGCGCAGTTGTTGCACAAACACTTGTTGCAGAAAAACCACCCCATCCACACCACACAGTTGACCGGAGGTTCCACACCGGCCGCGGTGCTCACGTTTCGCACCGAAACCGCCGCGGCCGCCGCGGTCGCGAAGATGCGGGACGACGCTACCGCGCGAAAAGACGCGACCACCGTCGAGCTGGTAAGGGCCTTTCCCACCCACCACATTCCGCCTCCCTGATTCCTCATACTCGTACCAGAAGGGACTATTACCTCTGACTGTTTGTCCATACATCGCGATATACAAGACTGACATTTATTTCCACAATCTCAGCGCCGCAAAACCCTGTGGCCGGACGAGCGCGTGTTGTTCGACCCCAAGAAAACCTCCGTGCTCGTGAAAAACGTCCCTCCCGGAATCAACCAGGACGCGATGCGACACGTGTTCGGCACGTACGGGTTGGTACACCACGTGGAGATGCCCGCGGTGTACGCGGACGGAACCTGGGCGACCGAAACGTGCGTCGTGACCATGTCTAATCGCGAGGGCGCGGAAACCGCGAGCGCGGCGCTTTCGGGGGTGTACCGGTTCGAAGAAACGCAACTGCTTCCCGTGGCGCTGGCGTGGTGCGGACAGGACCCTGACGTCGACGCGGAACACCAAAGCGGGATTGGCGAGAAACGGAAGCGCGAGGACGAGGACGTAATCGAAGCAGTCACGCGACACAAAGGCGTCGTTTCCGGACACCAACTCGCCGTCGTCGGCGTTCCAATGGGGGCCACGGAAACAGACATCGCCGCGTACTTCGGCCACGAGTGCCAGCTCGACAAAGACGTGTTCGTGCTTATGTTCCACGACACACGAACCGCGTTTGTGAGTTTCGCGGACGCGAACAAAGCGCAGCACGCGATGGAGACGTTTGGCAAACACGGAACGCTCCGGCCAAACGGCAGCGCGATTCCCGTTACGCTGCGGTGGTTAGTCGTGAGTTTGCAGGAAAGGAAAGCGCCCGCGAAGCGCGCCGCACCCCCACCAGCCGGGGTGTGGCCGCCCGTCCCGCGACCGGGCCCGCAGTACGGTAAGGGCCTTTCCCACCCAACACAAAACGAAGTACTGATTGCCCATACGAGACGTTAACCACTTTCTTTTTTACAATCAGGCGAGCCTTCGCCCAAGTTATACGTCGGCTCGATTCCCGCGCAGTACGGCGACGACGAGATACGCGCGGTTTTTTCCACCGTCGGGGTGATAAAGGATGTCAAGATCTTGCGACGAAACGACGGGTCACACAAAGGCAGCGGGTTCGTGCAGTTCCACGACGTCCCTAGCGCGGAACGCGCGATTCACTTCATCGACGGCAAGTACGTCTTGAACGCCCCCGGGTTCCCGCAACAGAGGCCGGTGTACATGAAGTTTGCGTCCGTGGGAGGGGGGGGGCTTGGGTCGGTACACGGCGGGGGCAACCAGGGCGCGCGGGCACACGCGGCGCACGGAAGGCACGGCGGGCAACAGACGGCGGGCGGGTACGGCAACGGCGGGTTCGGCGGGGGAGGCATGGGCGGGATGGGCGGGCAGCACGGACAAGTGTACGGGCAGTACGCGCAGCAACAGTACGCGCAGACGCAGCAGGCGTACGGGCAGCAGGCCGCGCCGTACCACGGTTTAGGAGCGCCGTACCAGCAGCACGCCGCGGCGTACCAGGCGTACTACGCGGGCGGCGGGTACGCTGTTCCGGGCGCGGCGCAACCGCAACAGGGTGCTCCGTACGGAGCTCAGCCCGGCGTGGCACCTGCGTACGGGACGCAGTCCCAGACGCAACCGCCGGGGGGGTACGCGCAGTGGCCGCCGCAACAGTGAGTATCCGTAATGTGTGGTGATATGGACAGATTTGTTTTATTAAAAAGCTTTTTTCTCACTTCGCGCGCGACGTACGCTGTACGTTGATGGATCGGGTTACTCCCGGATATCTCCCCCTTTGATATCCGAAAAAACCTCAGAGACCAGACACATTTAGTACGGCGCGTGTCTCCCCGCTCCATCACCTCTGCCTCTGCCGCCGCGGCCGCCGCCTCTGCCTCTGCCTCTGCCACCCCCTCGGCCGCCCATCATAAACGGGTTCATCATCATCATCATCGGGTTCATGTACGGGTTGAACCCTCTGCCGCCTCCTCCTCTGCCGCCCCTCCCGCCTCCGCCGCGGCCGCCGCCGGCTTTCATGCCAGGCACGTTCGTGCGTTTCGCGTTGACCTTGAGTTTCCGTCCGTGTATTTCGGAATCCGTCAGCGCGATGGCGTTGGTCACCGCGTCGGTTTCCAGAAACTCCACGTACGCAAACCCTTTTGGGTTTTCGTACCGGTCGGTGAGAATCGTGACTCGGTTCACCGTGCCGCACCCTTGGAAGTGCTGCTGCAGCTCTTCAGGCGTGGTGGCGTAGTCCACGCCGCCGACGTGCACGGACCGCGCGTCCGCTTCTTCGCGCGCCTCCTGGCCAGCCTCGGAGTCGCCGCCGCCGCCGCCGCCGCCGCCGTTCATCTCAAGCTCCACCCGCGTTTGCATCTCCTTCAGCTTGTTCGCCTCGTCCTCCATTTCCTGAAGACGGGCCTTCATGGCGAGGAGTTCCTGTTTTTAAAAAAAAGAAAGAAAAAGAGGGGGGAAGGGAATGGTTTGTTCGCGCGCTTTTGTTTATACTCGTGGCTTAAGTTCGGGGGTTTTCGTTTATGTTTTTTTTTTCCCTTTCTTTTTGCCTTTTTTGTAGAGTAAGGCCGATTGTGCTTTTTTCAATCTTCGTGGTGATGAGTCATGTCATGCTCTTTGTTGAGTCATGTCCATGCTCTGAGTCATGCCACGCTCTTTGTCGAGTCATGTCCACGCTTTTTCAGGCCTCTTTTCGTGCGTGAGCGCTTTTAGAGCGAGCTCACGTGGCTGACGCAGCGCGCGCGCTTAGGGTTCGAGAGCGAAAATGCACATCATGACGAGTGGAGGCTAATTAATTGGCTGGGGATGACACGGGCCACCCCCACGATCGCGCGTGCACGCAATCAACGCACCTCCGATTCCTCCTCGCCGCCTTCCTCGTCGTCGGGAAGCTCGCCCGCGTACGCCTGTGTTGCGGAGATGGGGGGCGGGGCGAAGGTCAGAAAGGTTGGTGTGGGTGTCGAGGCGACGACGATTAATTGGCGAGTAGGCGGGATTGTGGGGGTTCTTCCGGAAGGATCTGCGAGTACGCACATCGTCATCCGCCATCATCGCATCGTCGTGCTCGGCATCAGCCTTTCCTCGAGCGGCTTTGGGCATCTTGACGGTGGGTGAAGCGAAGTGCGTGGAAGCGCGCCGCGTGACGAGATGTGTGTGCACGGTGAGGAGCAGAGGAGAGGGCGATTCATACCCCAAAAATGTTTTTTTTTTTCGTGTCAAAAAGTGACAGCCTGGCGGTTAGAAAAAACAAAAAGGGTGAAGACGACGTGAAGAGCACCATGCAAAGCGTGACATGTGTTGGTACAAGCACTTCCTTTATGACAAAAAACCCCAAAACTAACCTCCCCACTACACGTCAATCACGTCATCCGCGTCGATATCGATGGTCGCCCCAGGGTCGCTATATCCTCTGTCGCTTCGTCCGCTGGCGCCGCCGTAGACGCTCGCATCCGCCATCACCGCATCCGCCCCTCCTGCGCAATCCTTGATCACGAACTGCTCGCCCCCGTCCGTGGCTACCGTGGCGTCCACCGTGGTCACGCCATTCGTCGTGGTGCTCATTGCTTGCACCTGCGCTCTGCGTCCCGTAGTGCTTTGCAGAAGGAATGAAATGGACGTCTGTTGCGACGATACGCCGTTTATGTTTGCGCTCGAACTCATCTGGCTCATCGGCGGCGTCGCGCTGAAATCGTTGCCCAGCGCGTTCCGGACCCGTGAATCAATTCGCGTAGCACGCACCGCGGCGTCGTACGTCACCTCACTCGCCTCCGCGGCGCTTCGCATCTGTTCCTGTGCACCGCTCGCGGCTTTGTTGATCAAGCCGCTCACCGCCCTGCCAAGAAGCCCGTCCCCGAATAACTGTTTCCGCGTGTCGTCGTTGATAAGCGCGGTCGCGTTTTTGTCGTCACTTGCCCGTTTCACAAGCTCCGCGGACTTCTTCTTGAACGGGTTGATCTTGTCCAGGAAACTCTCCTCGCCCGCGGCGGCGCGGGGGGGGACGTGATGAGTACGCTTGTGGCGAACAGAAGAGGGTGGCATCACGACACGACCCCGGAAGAAACTCTTTCGTGAAATTCTTCTCGTCCGGGTCACGTCGCCGCGGACTCCGGACGCGAGAGCCTGGACGTGCATCGAAGCCATCATCGTGCCGGCCGCGTGTCCTTGTGTGCGGTGGTGCCTGGAGTGCGAACCTAGGGGAAACCTTGGCGTGGTGGCGCGCCGCGTTTTGTGAGGGTGGTAACGTGACAGCAATTGCAAATCTGACGAGGCAGAACGACCTGCAAAGATTTCATCGACGAGGTTTTTCAAGTTTCTAACGCAAGCATCCCGCGCCTCCCCGCATACCACGACCGCGCAGATCCTTCCCTGATCTAGGCGTCTCCGCAGTAGTTGTGAAGTGCACCAATTCGCAAAGGCCGCGCATGGACGTTTGGTTAAAGTGTTAGTACTGACCCGCGCGAAACTGGCCTGAGCCCGCACCACCCCGCGGCTCCGATTCGAAGAATCCCCTTGTGTGCGCATTGCACAAGGAAAGGTGCCTGATCTGTTCGTGTGTCTCGTGATGGCTGCGGACGACTCTGGAGTCAGTGATGACCGCGCGGCTACGCAAAACTGGGGCGCGGACGGGAACGGCGACGATTTGCCTCACTTGAACAACACGGAATGGGCGGACGATACCGACGACGAGCTCCCGCCAATAGATCCGTCCTGGGCGAACGCCCCCGTCCCCACGTCCCCGGAGAAGAAAGCCGCGGCGTTTCGGTCCAAGGATGACAGGGCAGGCGGCGCGGACGGAAGGGGCGGCTCCGTGTTCTCCAGGCTGGGCGAGGGTGGAGGCAACGCGTGGAGACGACCGGGGGACGGGCCACCCGATCGCGGGGCCCCACCCGACCGCCACCAAGCGGTGGATCGGCAACCCCCGCCGATGCGCCGAGATCCACCGCAACGAGAAAACGACGCCGGCGACGGCGACGCCGGACGCGCGGCGCGGGAAAGAGAGAACCCTCACGATTGGCACCGGGAACAGATGCGACAGCAGGACGAGCAGCGCAGACAGGCTGGGGCGCCGCCGGTTCGACGGAACCCGGTCCGGGAAACACGCGGCGCCAACAACAACGCCCCGCCCGTGCTCGGCGCCGAGGTCGTGTACCTCGGCAGGGAGGAGCAAAAAGCGGCGGCGACCAAGCGAGAGGAAGACGCAGCGTGGCGTTTAGCGGTCGTGCCGGTCACGGCGTTCCACACTTCTCTGACCCAAAAGGATACCCCGTACGCCCCTTCCGCGTGCCGAGAGCTCCTGAACGTCCTGAGTGAACCCCCGTTCGCGGATGGAAAGCTAGCGCCCCCCGCGCTCGCCGCGTTTACAACAGTCGCGAGCGTTTCTAAATGCGGCTTGGTGAAAAGCGACCTCGAAATCGCCGCCGTGGTGGCCGGCGTCATTGGACCGCTGCACCACCTGCTCACGCACGGCGTCGCCACGCCACCTGGCACCACCACAGGCTCGCAACGGGCGTTCATCGCGGAGCAGATGCTCAGCGGCTCCACGAAACTGCTCGCCGCGGCGCTCGAGGTTTTGGCGCACGGCGACGTTACCAAAACCGCGGTGGCCGACGCAAAAGGCGTGGAGCTGGTGCGTGCGCTTTTGCGAGAGCAAACGACGAAAGACGTGGGGAAAGGAGGAAAGGCTTCTGAAAAGCATGGCGCGGTACGGGTTTCTGAAAGGCCGGCGTCTGAGTCCCATAAAAGGGGTGTCGAAACTACGAAAAACACGACGCCGGCGCCCGTCACGCGCCGCGCCGCGCCCGTCACCGCGTCCGACCAACCCCACGTAGGCGCGGACAGGGACCGGTGGGAAAAGAAACCCGTTCCGCCGTCCTCGATGGGACACGGCACCCCCCCTTCTATGTCGGTGTCGAGCGACGCTGCGGGAAGAGTGGCCAACACGGACGAGCCTCGAGGAGCACGGGGCTCCGGACGCGCCTCGCTGGACCAGGACGGACAAAGGCGGGGCGGCGTCGGCGAGAAACGTTCCCCCGTGATGACCGGCGACTCCGCCGAACCGGTTCGCCCACGGGTCGTCCCCAAGGTCGTGATTCGCCCCGCACTGAACACCACTCAATCCGGGTCCCGGGAAGCCCCCACGCCCCCTGTGCCGAAGGTTTCGGACAGGAAACCGGTACCGCCGAGTTCGAACCGGTCGCGCGGCGGCGGCGGGTCCGCGTTTTCGCGTTTGGAGGGGTCGCCGTCGCCGTCGCCAAACGTTGTCGTCGCGACCGGCCCCAAGCCGCCGCCTGGGAAACCACCGGGCGCGACGAACCGGACGGTTCCGGCGGTATCCCCCATCCCTGCTGTGATTGCCACGCCCCCCAAGCCGCACTCCTCCAGGGCCTCCGCTGTGCCGTATCCCAAGGGTACCGCCGCGCACGAGCCGCCGCACCCCAAGCAAGCTTCAGCGCCGCGACCGCCGCCGGGAAGGGAGTTGGGTGGGAAACCGTCTGGGAAGAGTGTGACTCAGCCTGACCCGACGACCCGGGGAACGAAAAACTTTCGCGACAAAAAAAACCACGGAAAAGACGAGTGGCACGCCCTGGACGAGGAGCTGGAGAAGGTTTCGATTTCCAGGTCTTCCAAGGGTGCGAGGGGCGGGAAACCGAGGGACGACGCCAACTCCTCGGGGGACGCTTCTAAAAAAAAGGACCCCCCCCCCGCGGAGCTTCCGCATCCGAAACCGGTTTCGGATGCGGACAAGAAAAGCGACAAACCGGGTGACAAGCCATCTCCCGTCCCGGCGCCCAAGCCCGCGCCTTCTGTTGTGCCGGTAAAAGCGGCCTTGTCAGTGAGCAAACAGGCTGAAAGTGCGGCGAAGGATGACCTGGACACCGTGCTGGACGACGAACTCGCCAAGGCGAAGAAAAGTCGCCGCGGGGGCGGGCGAGGAGGAAGGGGCGGGAAGGTTTGAGGGAACAAGTTTTTGTGATACCAACCAGAAAGATTGTACGTCACTGGAAGTAATACATACTCGTTACGAAGTGACTCGTTAGCTACATACATCGGGTAATTTACAGGTTAAGACGGGTGCTATATCGCGACCGCCTCGTGTTTCTCCCGTTTGCTTGCGCGTCTCGTACTTTTACACAAGGTAGCTGCGTCGTCGTCGCCGGCTTTGAAAAACGGTTTCGCCTCCTTACTTGGAGGTCGCGGCGAGTATCTGGGCGAGCGTTTCGTTTTGAACCCGCGCCAGTTTTTCCAGCGCGGCGATTCGGTTCCCGAGCGCCGCGGTTTCGCTTCCCGAGTCCATCAGTTCGAAAGTGGCCTCATCCTCATCGACCTTTCGTTTCCGAAGAAACGCAGCTTCCGCGGAGTCGATGAGTCGCGTGATGAAGGACATACCGGCCACCACGCCTATTATGGTACCCGCGACCGCTAATGCCCAGATGGCGATGATGATGTCCATGATCTTGCCCTCATCCGTATCCGGTTCCACGGTAGTCAGGGGCGTGGGAAGCCCGCACAACATCGAGGTGACGTAGTAAAAACCGTCCATTATCGACCACCCTTCCAAAGTTGACGCCAAAAGTGTCAGTTTGTAGGGCAAACAGTTTTTGGATTTGGGAAATACGTACCTTCAACCTCTGCTAACAACACGCCGAAGATGAACGCGATGGCGATGACCGCGACGGGCACGACGAAGAACACGAACGTCATGAACGCGGCGAGCTGACGAAGAAGTTCCCACTTCGCGTGGTCCGCGACGGCGGCGACCGCGGACTCATCCGCGGCGGCCGGGGCGTCCGCTTCGGAGTGTGGGGCGACCTGTTTGGTACACACAAGTGACGGTTGCGAGGAAGGACGGTCAGCCAGAAGTCGGGAAAACAGAATTCGCGGCTACAACATGACGTCCGAAAACGACTCGGCGGACTCCCGAGACGCCACGGGGAGATGACGGTACGATGAACGCACCATCGCGGAGTTCTCGGCTTTCTTGACAGGCCTAAATGCGGCACGCGCGGGTGACGGCTGCGCGGAGTGTTGTGGCAAAAGAAAAACTACATTTGGTTTGTTCAGCGAAAAATATGCGTTTTCGCGAGACGCGTTTTCGCTTGAAAGTTTTAAGGTCGCGTCTCTTGAGTTTGATCGAATCGAGTAGGTCACCTGGTCACGTGACCACCTTTTAATTTGCGCACGCTCCTGTCAAAGCTTGCAATGAAACGAAAACAATGACAGTTGAGTTGGAGTTGCTTCTTTCTTCACAAGTCTAAAAATCAATTCGAACCTGTTTCTCACAGTCACTCCCACAGCCGTCGTTTCGCGCCGTCCGCGTGTCTGCTTGCCACGTTTCCTTCTTTTACGTACGCGTCCCGGACCTCCCTGCTGGTGGTGGGGTAGAATCGGGGTTCGCGTCTTGTTTCACCCGACCAGTACTTCACGCCCGCGGTTCGCGGCGTCGCCGGGGCTGACGAATTGTGTCGGGTCCCGGTCAAAGAAGGCAGCCGTTCCCGTTCCCTCCCCCCCCCAAGACCAAGAAGCTTCCCCACCTCCGTTTTTCGTGCCTTCCGGTGCTCACGAAGCGTGTCCCGAAAATCCCTAACCAGGTGGTACATCCCCGGCCCTCTCAGTGTGTCTTCTAAAGACACTTTTTCCAAAACGCGGCTATCCCGAGCCGAGCGGCCCCACGAATACCCAATCGCGTTTTTCTTGGTGCTCAACTTTTGAGGTCCGATGGACGACACCACCACCGCAGTTTTCGTACACGCCGGTGCGTCTTGACCACGCGCGCACTCTTCCAGCGCGCCGCCTTGATGCAGTTTCCGGTCCGTCGCGTCTCTTCTTGTTCGTGATAACATGGTTCCGTAGTTGACGTCGGTGATTACTCTTTTCCGCGCTACGTGGTCGCCAAAACTAGATACGTCGCCGCTCGAGAAGCGCGGAACGTCCTCGCCGAAGCCGGTGGAGTCACTGGAAAACGAGGCACCCGTTTGCCCGACCACCCCACTCTCCCGCCCCACGGACTTGCCGAACCCGTGCGCGTGGCGCTTCGGGTACTGGGATTGGGAAGGCTGGACGAGCGACGATTGCGATTCACGCGAGCTTCGCCTTAAACTGCCTCCCATTCCCGACGTGACCCGCGTTCCCATGGTGTTCCACATCGCCTCCGGTTCGTATGCCCCGGGCGACGGTTTCGAATCTTTGCGTCTCCCATCAGCCTCCATCGCCATCAAAGAATCGGCGACGTGTGCGTCGTCGAAGTTGTGCGACCGCGCTCGGTCGGAGCGCGACGTGCGGCTGAACATGAACAAAGGCTGGTTTTTCGTTAGGCTCGACGATTGTTTCCCGAAACTCGAAAAAGGCCCGCAGTCGTCGGGAAGGTGCGAGGTGTGCGAGGCAGCCGAGAACCGCTGCTTGCCCGTGTCGTACATATCGAC
>Ga0302121_10001518_pt1 | contig 10936 bp, 6 predicted proteins | sample CB21_surface_MG_FD_203120 | JGI IMG/M metagenome (GOLD analysis project Ga0302121, IMG submission 203120) | Marine microbial communities from Western Arctic Ocean, Canada - CB21_surface | ecosystem: Environmental > Aquatic > Marine > Oceanic | place: Canada: Western Arctic Ocean | collected... | reverse complement strand
GACCTGAGATAGTTATTAAATCTGCATATGCTTTTGCAACACCCGCAGCAATAGTCCCAACACCTGGCTCTGAAACAAGCTTTACTGATACTAGAGCTTTTGGGTTGACTTGTTTTAAATCAAAAATAAGCTGTGCTAAATCTTCAATTGAGTAAATATCATGATGTGGCGGTGGCGAAATAAGGGTAATTCCAGGGGTGGAATATCGAAGTTTTGCTATGAGGGCATTTACTTTTCCGCCAGGTAATTGGCCACCCTCGCCTGGTTTAGCACCCTGAGCAATCTTAATTTGTAGCACTTCTGCATTTACTAAATATTCGGGCGTCACACCAAATCGTCCAGAAGCAACTTGTTTAATTTTAGACATCTTACTTGTGCCATATCGCTCTTTGGCCTCGCCACCCTCTCCTGAATTAGAGCGAGCACCCATACTATTCATGGCCTCAGCTAAAGTTTCATGAGCATCTGGGGACAAGGCTCCTAGACTCATTCCCGCCGAGTCAAATTTTTTGAGTATCGATGAAACAGGCATAATCTTCGCTTGTTTTAATTTTTTTGGATACTTTAATGCCATCAAATCTCTCAACATAGCAGGTGAGCGAAGATTCACTAAATCAGCGTACTCTTTATAGACTTTCTCTGAGCCAGAAGTAACAGCTTCTTGAAGTTTCTTCACAACCTCGGGGTTGTAGGCATGATATTCACCGCCGTGCACAAACTTCAATAAACCACCTAGACCTATCTCACTAACATTTGAATGTGCATACTTTGTCAGAGATCTCATTTCAGTATCTAAATCAGAAAAAGTTTTGCCACCTACTCTGCTCACAGTATTTGTGAATGATAGGTTAACAACGTCAGTATTTAATCCAACAATTTCATGCAGTTGAGAGCCTCTGTAACTTGAAATAGTTGAGATACCTATCTTAGAGATGATTTTTAATAGCCCTTTATTAATGCCTTTCCTATATTTTGCACAGTTAGCTGTTGGGCTACCTTTGAGATCATTTCGATGAGTGAGATCTAAAATAATTTGAAATGCAAGCCATGGAAAAACAGCGGTGGCACCAAAACTTAGCAAGCATGCAATTTGATGAGTATCGCGGGCTGTGGCGGAACTAACAATCAAGTTTGCATCTGATCGCAAACCTAGTTTTACAAGCTCTTGATGGATACAGCCTACAGCAAGTAATGCATTAATAGATAAAGCATCTCCCTTAGGCAGAATTTCATCTAAATGGATTATGACCACTCCCTTTCTTACCGCTTTTACAACCTTAGAAGTCAAACTTTCCAAGGCATCTTTAAGCTTCAGCTTTGGTGAGTAAACTAAATCAAAACTTTCAGCTTGAAAATAAGAATTATTAAGCAAAGACTTTAGTTTTTTATGCGACAAAACTGGTGAGGTACTAACAATTCTTTTTGCGTGATCCTCTGTTTCTTCAAAAATATTTAACTCGGGACCGAAGCAGGCTTCTAGGGACATAACGCTTGCTTCTCTTAGGGAATCTATTGGGGGGTTCGTAACTTGCGCAAATTGCTGTCTAAAATAATCATATATTGATCTTGGCATGGTACTTAATACAGCCAAGGCAGTATCATCTCCCATTGAGCCAGTTCCCTCTATCCCCTCTAGAGCAAGGGGCTTAATAACAGACACTCTTTCCTCATTAAATAGTGAAAAGAGTTTTGAAGATTTAATTAAATCATTGTGTGGAATTTTTTTGATGCTCGGTCCCTCAAAAGCATCTAAGGTTGATTCAAGATAAATGGCAGATTTTTTTAACCACTCTCGGTAAGGCTTTTGCTGTTTTAATTGATCATCAATTATATGCTGATCTAGGACTTCTCCTGTTTCAGTATTCACAGCAAAAATTCCACCAGGGCTTAAGCGACCTTTTTGTAGAACCTCATCTTCATCTGTTGGATAAATTCCTGTTTCTGATGCAACGCAAATCATCCCATTATTAAGTACTTGATATCTTGCAGGGCGTAAACCATTTCTGTCTAATACGCATATTGCCCATTGACCATCAGACATAACAATTCCTGCAGGGCCATCCCAGGCTTCCATGTGCATAGAGTTATATTCATGAAATGCTCTAATTTCTGGGTCCATGGAGTGAGTATTCTGCCAAGCTGGTGGCAAGACCATTCTAATTGCTCGAAAAAAATTAATGCCGCCCTTCACTAGCAACTCAACCATATTATCTAGGGCAGAAGAGTCTGATCCAGTTTCGTTAACTAAGGATGAAAATTTATCTATGTCAGGTATTAAAGGAGAAGAGAACTTGGAAGTTCTCGCTTTGACCCAATTTCTATTGCCTCTAATCGCATTGATTTCTCCGTTATGAGCCAATAATCTAAACGGTTGCGCTAAATGCCAACGAGGTTGAGTATTAGTTGAGAATCGTTGATGAAATAGGCATATTTTGGCCTTGAATGATTTTCTTCCAATGTCTTTATAAAAATCACTAATAGCATTTGGTAGCATTAAGCCCTTATATACGATTGTTTGACTAGACATGCTGCACACGTAAAGTTTTTCATCATTGCTATATATATCTTCAATTTTTTTTCTGGCTTGCAGCAAACACGACTCGAAGCGGTCCCGACTAAAATCTTTGGAAGTGGGAGCTATGAGAAGTTGATTGATATTTGGGAGGGACTCTAAAGCAATTGGACCGAGGATAGATTTATTAACTGGAACATCTCTTTTGCAAATCAAGGTTAGGTTCTCAGACTCTAAAATAGATTTAATTTTAGTAATGTCTCGTTGCAATAGATGAGAGGAAAATATTTGCGCTACACCAAATAACTCTGGAAGTTCAATGCCAGCTTCTTTTTTCAGAGCTTTTTGAAAAAACTTTCTATTCAGATCAAATAAAAGGCCACAGCCATCGCCCGTTTTTCCATCTGAACCTATTGCGCCTCGATGGGTCATGCTGGTAAGACCAACAATTGATCTTTTTACAACTTCTCTATTTGGAGTTCCATGACGATTAACAATTAAACCAAAACCACAGTTGTCTTTGGCCTGACTTTCATTGTATAGCGATATGTTTTTTTTATGGTATTGCATCTAAGTTATACATATTAACACATTAATGTCATACTATGTCATACGTTATTTACATCTTAGGCTAGTGAACTCTAAAAATAAACAATACAAAATTGAAAAGGGCTTATTGCTTTTTACCCAGCCTCGCTCGCCTTATTTCTATGGAAAGATAAGATTAAATAGAAAATATGTTACAAAATCTTTTTCGCCTATTACAGATTTAGAATCAGCAAAAGTGATGCTTTATTCTTGGCAACGTGAACTTTTAGCCAAAGATTTAGCACCGACAAAAGTAATCACAGCTAAAGAAAATTTTAAATCAAGATCGGAGTATGTTGAACATGTGGCCATAAAAAATGATTTCCAATTTCTAGATGTGGGTCGATTTGATCCCAATAAAAAGAATATTGAGGAGCGCAAAATTAATTTTGTTGAGATTTACGGTGACTACAACCAACCCGAAGCTTCTAATCAATCTCATCGCTGTCTAGATTGTGGAAACCCATATTGTGAATGGAAGTGTCCAGTTCATAACTACATTCCTGACTGGCTAAAGTTAGTGAATGAAGGAAATATTCTGGAAGCAGCTGATCTATGCCATCAAACTAATTCACTTCCAGAAATGTGTGGCAGAGTTTGTCCACAAGATCGTCTATGCGAAGGAGCTTGCACGCTTAATGATGGCTTTGGAGCCGTAAGCATTGGTAATATTGAAAAATATATTACTGATAAGGCATTGGAAATGGGTTGGAAGCCTGATCTAAGCAATCGGCAATGGACCAAGAAGAAAGTTGCAATTGTTGGAGCTGGGCCAGCAGGCATTGGATGTGCTGATATTTTAATTAGAGCTGGTATTAAATGTGACGTTTACGATAAGCAATCTGAAATTGGAGGATTATTAACCTTTGGAATCCCTGAGTTTAAGCTCGAAAAAAGTGTGGTACGTCGCAGAAGAAAAATTCTCGAAGAAATGGGAATTAAGTTTCACTTAAATAAGGAGGTTGGCAAAGACATTAGTTTTAAAAAGCTTCATGAAGGTTACGATGCTGTGTTTTTAGGAATGGGCACATACACTTCATTGGAAGGAGGTTTTCGGGGAGAGAGCCTACCTCAAGTTCATAAAGCGATAGACTATCTCATTGGCAATACAAATCATCTACTCAAAGTAAAGCAAGAGCCGTTAGATTACATTAATCTAAAAGGAAAAAATGTTGTTGTATTAGGCGGTGGTGACACAGCAATGGACTGCAATAGAACTGCAATTAGACAGGGAGCTAATTCAGTCTCATGTTTATACAGAAGAGATGAAAAAAATATGCCAGGCTCACGAAGAGAGGTTGTCAATGCTCAAGAAGAAGGTGTCAAATTTGAATTTAATACACAACCGATTGAGATTATTGGAAATGATAAAGTGGAAGGCATCAAAACCATACAAACAAAATTAGGGGCACCAGATCAAAATGGACGAAGAGTTCCAGTTCCAATTCCGGGTAGCGAAAAAATCTATCCTGCAGATGAAGTAGTGATTGCATTTGGCTTTCGTGCAAGTCCTGCAGATTGGTTCAAAGATTTCAATATTAAAATTAATAATGCAGGTCTGGTCGAAGCACCAGAGAAACAAGAATTAAAATTCCAAACATCAAATCCAAAAATATTTTCAGGTGGAGATATGGTGAGAGGGTCTGACTTAGTAGTAACAGCTATCTGGGAAGGGCGAGAAGCAGCGAAGAGTATCATACAGTTCACTTCGTAAATGGATAATTCTACTTTTTTACAAGCTATTCGTCGCGAGCAAAATGATGTTCCTCCAATTTGGTTTATGCGTCAAGCGGGGAGATATCTTCCTGAGTATCAAAAAATAAGAAAGAATTATAAAAATTTTTTAGACATGTGCAAGGAACCAAGAACATGTGCTGAGCTTGCATTACAGCCGATAGAAAGATTTGATTTAGATGCATCTATATTATTTTCAGATATTTTGACTATTCCTGATGCATTTAATTTAGGTTTAGCATTTCATGAAGGAGAAGGACCAAAGTTCAGTAATCCAATTTCAACTCCGCAGGATATTGCTAGGTTAGAAGGTTTTGAGATTGGAAAATTGAGTTATGTGTATAAGGCCGTAGAAGAGACTAAAAGGATTTTGCCGGTCACGCTTCCTTTAATTGGATTTTGTGGAAGTCCTTGGACTTTAGCGGCTTATTCTATCGAGGGAGGAGGATCTAAAGATTTTGCAAAAACAAAAAAATTTATATCTGATCATCCAGGAGCTGTTAAAGATTTTTTAGAAATTATTACTGATGCTTGCTTTCAGTATTTAAAACAACAAGTCTCATCAGGCGTGAATGCATTACAAATTTTTGATTCTTGGGCAGATCTTTTAAGTCCAAATGATTTAGAGACATACTCCTTAAAATATACACGCAAGCTTGCTCGAAAATTAAAAGAAGATGTAGTGACCTCTCAGACTCCTATTATTCTGTTTGAAAAAGCACCTCAAAAAAAAATCTCTGATATTTTATTTGAGGATTTATCATGCATAAGTCTGCACTGGAGCGAATCAATTGAAAGCGTTTCAGAAAATGTAAAAGGTCAATTTGCGATTCAAGGGAATTTAAATCCATTATTTCTGCTGGAGTCTGATGAAATTATTCAAACTGAAACTAAAAAGATTTGTGGTGCAATGAAAAACTTTCCGGGATTTATTTTTAATTTAGGTCATGGAATTACACCCGATATAAAGCCTGAAAAAGTACAGGTCATGATTGATGCAGTGAGAACTTAATTGAAGTATCCTTATATTTGAATCTTTATTTAAAATAAATATGAAATCTAAATTATCTAAATTCACTTCTACAGAATCAGTATTTAGTAAAAGTCTCTCATGGACCACAATTGCTAGTGAGAAAGCCCTATTAGCGGCCATTGGCATTGCAACCTGCATCGCTGCTGCGCAATATTTATTTGGAATGTTGGTAGCAAGAGCTATTACGCTTCCTGACCTATTTATGCTGTTTATTTATGCAGAAATTATTGGAATGGTTGGGGCCTTTTATAGTACTAATAGAATCCCAGTGACTCTACCCATCATTATTGCCATTACAGCTTTATGTAGATTAATTATTATGCACAGCAAAGAAATGGATGCCCTTGTAGTTCTAGGTGAAGCAGGTGCAATTCTTATTTTGTCAGGTGCGGCCTACGTGATGAGCATGAAAGACAAAGTGAGCATAGAGAAGCTACAAATGATCAGCGATAAAGAGCCAACAAAAGATTAATCCCAAACTCTCATCAATCCCTCTTGTGAAGTAGAGGCAATTAGCTTTCCTGCTTTGGTGTAGATTGATCCACGTGAAAATCCTCTTGCGTTACTCGAAACGGGGCTGTCAATTTGATATAACACCCAATCATTAAAATTCATTTTAGAATGAAACCACATGGCATGATCCAAGCTAGCACCTTGAAATTTTTTGGACATAAAATTCATCCCGTGGGGATTGACTGCCGTGCCAAGAAGGCCCATATCAGAAACATACAAAAGAAGAGCTTGGTGAATTCTCTCGTCTGTGGGGAGTTTTCCAGCAGGCTTCATCCATGTATTTTTGTAAGGTGGAGTTTTTTGGGGTTTTAAAAGATCTTGAAATTCTACCTGCCTCATTTCTATCTCTCTTTCCCGAAGCCACATTGGCAGATACTCCTTAGGAATTTGGCCTTTCATTTTATTTCTAATTTCTAATTCACTTTCAAGCCCTTCTGGGCCAGCGATATCACTCATTTTAATTTGATGACTGAGTCCTTTTTCTCTCTTTTGAAATGAAATGGAACTAGTAAATATAGCCTCTCCATTTTGTACAGCATTAACTCTTCTTGTAGTAAAACTTTTTCCATCTCGAATACGGTCAACTTCAAAAATGATATCTTGTTTAAAATCTCCAGGTCTTAAAAAATATGAATGAAAAGAATGAGCCATCCTTCCCTTTTCAACCGTTTGATATCCAGCGATCAGACACTGCGCCATGATTTGCCCACCAAAAATTCTCTTAAAACCTACGCTTTCTCCCTTCCAGGAAAAAAGGTCGCGATCAATTTTATTTAATTGAAATAAATTGAGGGTTTTAGTTAATGCTTTGGCCATAATTTTGCTGAATAGGTATGTAAAAATCATCTTACATTGATTCAATTAAAACTAGAACTTTTGCCTTGCAAAAGTTAGCATAGGCCCTTAAAAAATTATAAATTACATCATGATGGATTCTGAAAGAATAAACTTGCCAAAATTACCTGATCAAAAAGTTAATGTTAAAAAAATATTTGGCATTAATTCAGATCTTACCGTCCTAGGATTTAAAGAAAAGACTGCTTGGGTTCCAGAAATTGATCCAACATATGTATTTGATAAAGATACTACTTTATCTATTCTTGCAGGCTTTGAGCATGATCGAAGAGTTATGATTCAGGGTTACCACGGCACTGGAAAATCAACACACATAGAACAAGTTGCTGCGAGACTAAATTGGCCTTGTGTTCGAATAAATCTTGATAGTCATATAAGTAGAATTGATTTGCTTGGAAAAGATGCCATTGTTTTAAAAGATGGAAAGCAGGTTACAGAATTTAAGGAAGGAATTTTACCTTGGTCAATTCAAAATCCAGTAGCAATCGTTTTTGATGAATATGATGCTGGGCGACCCGATGTTATGTTTGTAATACAAAGAATTCTAGAGGTTGATGGAAAATTAACTTTGTTAGATCAAAATCAAGTAATCTCCCCTCACTCAAGCTTCAGGCTTTTTGCTACAACCAATACAGTTGGACTGGGTGATGTAACAGGTCTCTATCACGGAACTCAACAAATTAACCAAGGTCAAATGGATCGTTGGCACATATTATCTACTCTTAATTACCTCGATAAGTCTCATGAATTAAGTGTGGTGTTAGGAAAAGTTCCTGAATTAAAAAATACAAAAGATAAGGCAATGGTCAAGAGCATGATTCAACTGGCTGATTTAACAAGACAAGGTTTTATCAATGAAGATATATCAAATCTTATGTCTCCAAGGACGGTCATTACTTGGGCGCAAAATTACATGATATTTAACGATATTAAACATTCCTTTAGATTAACGTTTTTAAACAAATGTGATGAGTCTGAAAGACCTATAGTGGCTGAGTATTTTCAACGCTGTTTTGGAGAAGACCTAACTGAGAGTCATAATCCTGAGCGCTAGATTATGAGCTGGATTAAAGATAGAGAGGAGTTTAAACAAGCAGCTCTGTCTTCAGCTCGAGCAATTACCAGAGATAAAGAGCTCAATGGGAGCTCTCAAGCATCAAGTCGACCACCGACTTCAAAACAAATATCTTTAAATCATCCTCCGAGATCTTCTGCTCAGGTAAGCGCATGGAGGGGTGAATCAGACTTTCAAACCTTTTGGCACAGTCTGCATAAAGAGACAAGCGAGCTCAAGATGCCAAAGTTGGCAAGAGATTTTTTTGCAGAATTAGAGCTTTCTAGAGTAGAGATGGTCGGTGGTTCAGACTTTCCGGGTGCTAAATCAAATATTCAGAATTATCTCGAAACCGAGGCAAAAAAAAATATAGACAATAAAGCCCCAGCCCTCAATCCTTTGGCTGTAAATCTTTGGCTTAAAAAAATCAATGGAGAAAACTTACCCCAAAATAGTGCGGAATTAGTCAGTTCTTTTCTGCAAGCCTCACCGGTCAATTTAAGTGATATTGGCAATCAACTGATACAGTCGCAAGATTCTCAGAGCAAGTTTCAATCTGCTGCATTAAGCCTTCTAAAAGATTTGGAGTTAATGCATGAAGCTCCCTCCCAAGGTGGAGAAGAAGCTAATGAAAATCAAGAAACCATTCAAGATGATCAGTCTGCTATGGAAGATTCAGATGAAGAGTCTCAGGATGGTGCTGAAACACAAACAATGGAATCTCAGGCTGAGGGTCAGGTTGATGAAGAAAATGGAGAGCTTGAAGAAGCTCAGGTGCCTATTGATTCAACTTCCATTGACGAAGAAATAGATTTAACAAGGAATTTTGATGAGGAATTAGATCAAACTATTCATGAAGATTATCAAATTTTTACCTCCCAATTTGATGAGGTTGTAAATGCTATAGATTTAGCTACACCAGAAGAGACTCAAAGACTTAGGCAGCAATTAGATCAGCTGATTTCTCCACATCAAACAACAATTGGAAAATTAGCCAATAGATTGCAAAGGTTGCTTCAGGCGCAACAAAATAGAAGCTGGCATTACAACTTAGAGGAAGGACTTTTAGATACAGCTCAACTTCATCGAATTATTTCTCGTCCAGGAGACCCACTAAGCTTTAAGCAAGAAAGTGAAAGTAAATTTAAAGATACGGTTGTTTCTTTGTTAATAGATAGCTCTGGCTCAATGCGCGGACGCTCTATGACTCTGGCTGCAATTTGTGGTGACATTATTGGCAGTACACTTGAACGCTGTTATGTAAAGACTGAGTTACTAGGCTTTACTACCAAGCATTGGAAGGGTGGGGACTCAAGAAAAGCATGGGTCAATCAAGGCAGCCCGCCTAATCCTGGAAGGTTGAATGACTTGCGTCACATTGTCTTTAAATCTGCGGATGATAATTTTAGACGAGCCAGAAAAAGTTTTGGCATCATGTTAAGAGAGGGGCTGTTAAAAGAGAATGTCGATGGAGAAGCTTTAGCATGGGCCCATCAAAGACTTGCCAAAAGAACAGAAGAAAGAAAAATCTTAATTGTAATCTCCGACGGAGCACCTGTTGATGACAGCACTTTATCGACTAATCATAGTAATTTTTTGGATAATCACTTGCGTCAAATGATTGACAGCATCGAGAATCAAAGCAATGTTGAGCTTTTAGCGATTGGAATTGGTCACGATGTAACAAAGTATTATGAGAAATCTATCACCATTAATAGAGCAGAAGAACTGGCTGAGGCTCTACTGGAGAAACTAACTGAGCTTTTCAATAACTAAGAGTTAGTTTATAATTGATGCTTATGTATGCACTGTAAACATTACAGCGAAATAGGAAAATAAATGAAAATTACAACACAAGACGGACCTCCAACGGATATTTTAACTTTTGATAAGTTGGATGTAGAGAATGAATTAAATCTAACGCCAGGCAATGTAGAAGATGTTGTTGAGATCTTTAAGACTCCATTGACTGGAGCATATAACTGGGATTACACAGTTTCTGATAACAGAATTAAAAAACTATATGAGCTTGGAAAAGAGCTGAATTGGAATGGGTCGATTGATCTTAATTGGGAATACAACCACCCTGCAGATGAGAGGCTTATTCAAGCAGATGAAGATTTACCTCACGAAACACTTGCTGCATACGAAGCTCTTACTGCAGAGGAGAAAATTGAATTTGACCGGCATGACGTCGCTGAACTCTTGAGTCAATTTTTGCATGGGGAACAAGGAGCACTTCTTGTTGCTTCTCAGCTAACATCCTGCGCACCAACATACAATGCAAAGCTTTATGCTGCCTCTCAAACATTTGATGAAGCAAGGCATGTTGAAGTTTTCAATCGATACCTTCAAGAAAAGATTGGTATGCACTACCCTATCAACCCAAACTTAAAACTATTGCTAGATAAAATTCTTACAGATGAGCGCTGGGATCTCAAGTTTATTGGAATGCAAATTGTTATAGAAGGTCTTGCATTAGCAGCCTTCCAGATGCTGAAAGGCTTATCCAAAGACCCCCTATTAACTCAACTACTGCATTACGTCATCAGAGATGAAGCCAGGCATGTCACATTTGGAATCAACTACTTAGAAGACTTTATTAAGACCTTAACTCCTGAAGAAATAGAAGACAGGGCAGAGTTTG
>Ga0302121_10001510_pt1 | contig 10989 bp, 10 predicted proteins | sample CB21_surface_MG_FD_203120 | JGI IMG/M metagenome (GOLD analysis project Ga0302121, IMG submission 203120) | Marine microbial communities from Western Arctic Ocean, Canada - CB21_surface | ecosystem: Environmental > Aquatic > Marine > Oceanic | place: Canada: Western Arctic Ocean | collected... | reverse complement strand
CTGTAATTCATATGGGTGCTATTAGCGCTACTACGGAATCAAATTTTAATAAATTATTAATTTCAAATATCCGTTATAGCCAAATGTTGTGGAGCTGGTGTTCGGTAAATAAAGTACCGTTCATTTATGCGAGCTCTGCTGCCACTTACGGTAATGGGGAAAATGGTTACGATGACAATGAAAATTTATTATCAAAATTAATCCCTTTAAATGCTTACGGATATTCAAAACATTTTTTTGATCAATGGGTTTATTCTCAGATTAATTCAAATCAACCTTCACCACCCCAATGGTGTGGCTTAAAATTCTTTAATGTATATGGTCCAAATGAGTACCATAAAAATAGAATGGCTAGTGTTGTTTTCCACGCATTTCAACAATTCCAAAAAGAAAAAGAAATAAGATTATTTAAGAGTGAGAATCCAGATTATAAGGATGGGATGCAATTAAGAGACTTTATTTATGTGAAAGATGCCGTTGAGTATGTAATGTATTTTTTGAAAAATAATCATATTTCAGGACTATTTAATTCTGGAACAGGTGTTGCACAATCTTTTAGGGATTTAGCTGAGGCAGTAATTGAAAACACAGACGGCGATAAATCTAATATTAAATATATCGATATGCCAGATGATCTGAAAGGTAAATATCAATACTATACTGAAGCAAATCTTGATAAAATAAAAACTAAAGGTTTAAACTTAAAATTTAAAAACTTAAAAGAAGGCGTAAATGATTATATGCAAAATTATCTTCTTACTCCAGATAGGTATGCTTAGTTTTGAAAAATAATATTATTGATATTGTTAGTAATAGATTCAATTCTAAGGATAAATGGGGTTTAGTCATTGGCGATATTATGCTTGACCATTACATTATTGGTTATGTTAAAAGATTATCACCTGAAGCCCCTGTGCCCATTGTGAATGTTGATGATAATGTTTACAAAATTGGAGGTGCGGGCAATGTTGCCCTTAATCTCTCAGGTTTAGGGATTAATACACTTATAGTTGGTGAAATCGGTAATGATTATAATGGGGAAGTCCTAAAAGATTTATTTAAACAAAATGATATATCTACTAAAAACCTCATAAAGAAAAAAGGTCCAACTACTACAAAAACTAGAATTATGGGTGGACAACAGCAAATGGTTAGGCTTGATTATGAAGAATTATCATCAGGACCAAGCGAAAGTGAATTAAAAAAAATTCTAAAACTTATATCAAATGGCCCGAGTGCAATAATTATTTCTGACTATGAAAAAGGTTTTCTGTCGACGACAGCTTTAAAAAAAATTATTCAAGCAGCAAACAAAAAAAATATTCCTCTGCTTGTTGACCCTAAAGGAAAAGACCTAGAAAAGTATCGAGGTGCCACCGCAATTACTCCTAATAAAAAAGAAGCTTACTTATTAGCAAATTTAACTGATAAAGACCAAAAATTACTAGACGCATCGCTAAAAAAAATAACCAAGAAATATAATTTTGATTATATTGCTATGACTCAAGGTGAGCATGGAATAAAACATGTAACAAGTAATAAGATTGAAGAATTTCCAACAAGGGCGTCTGAGCAGGTATTTGATGTCTCTGGAGCTGGTGATACTGTAATTGCAACATTAACAGCTAGCATAATAGGAAATTTAGCTCTTAAGGATAGTTTTGAGCTAGCAAATTTAGCCGCAGGAATTGTTGTTAGACAAATTGGTACTATGCCCATTGAAAGAAATGAATTATTGATTGAGCTTCACTCACTAACGAGTATTAACACTATTAAAAAAGTTACCGGTAACAAGGATGATTTAATAAATGAGATTGAGCTCTTAAGAAAAAATAAAGCCTATCAAAATACCCAAGAAAAACTGATTGTTGGTTTTACTAACGGATGTTTTGATATTCTTCATGCCGGTCATGTAACTTATCTAGCAAAAGCAAAAGAGCAAGTTGATATTTTAATTGTTGCCCTTAATAGTGATAGTTCGGTTAGAAAAATTAAAGGTACTAATAGACCGATTATTGGTGAAGCAGATAGGGCTTTAGTACTTTGCTCTCTTGAATCAGTTAATAGCGTTATTTTATTTGATGAGGCTACTCCAATAAATTTAATTAAATCAATTAAACCTAATGTGCTATTTAAGGGAAATGATTACACAATGAAAAATGTAGTGGGTGCAAAAGAAATGAAAAAATGGGGTGGAAAAGTTATTCTAATACCTGTTGTAAAAGGTAAAAGTACAACTAAAATTATAAAAAAAATAAACTAAACTAGATCTTCAATTTTTTCAATGTAAGTTAACTTGTTTTCATCGCATATTTTTTTCCAATCCCCAAGGTCTGTCCAACCATAAACAAAAATAAAATCTAAGTTATATTTTTGGGCAGTTTGAATGTCGTACAAAGAATCTCCAAGAAATAAAGCGGGTAAGAAATTTTTTTGCTTTAGTTTGTTCTCTACAATTTCATATTTTGAAGCTGGGCTTCCGTAAATACCCCCATCAAAATAAGAAGTAATTTTTTTTTCCTTAAAAAGGAATCTTAATTCGTTTTGATCACCCCCCGAAGCGACCATCCATGAAGATTTTTGAGTTTTAATTTTAAGCCTCTCTATTCCACTTGTAACCTCGCAGTCTTTTAGTAAGTTAATCACCTCTTTATTTAAGTTATTAACTAGAGTTTTCATAGAGGAATCTGTAACCTCTTCATGCATAATTTCCTTGAGAAAATGTTTAAATTTTACAACGCGAGAAATGCCAGTAAGCCCTACATGATGAGCAACAAGCTCTTCAGCTTGAATTTTACTTGCTCCATAAGTTATTGCAGTATTTCTGTAAGCTTCTATTTTTTGAAAATTTGAATTTAAAACCACGCCATCACAATCAAAAATGATTGTTTGATATTTACTTAAATCCATAGCTAAAATTTAGATCGAGCAAGCTTGCTTGGCAAGCTTTGTAATCGCCGACCAATTTTTATCTTCGATTAATTTTTTTGGAGTAAGCCAGGTACCTCCGCATACTGGCACATTAGGTAACGCTAAAAAGTCTGGTGCTGATTCAATAGTTATTCCACCTGTGGGGCAAAACTGAATATCAGAAAATGGCCCAGAAAAACCTTTTAATAAATTAATACCGCCTACAGCAACAGCAGGGAATAGTTTTAAAAAAGAAAAGCCATCATTATTTGCATTCATAACCTCGCTACCAGTTGAAACTCCAGGAAGAAGCGGAAGCTCTATCTCTTTGCATATCAAACCCATTTCATTTGTGTAGCCTGGGCTTACAGCAAACTGACTGCCAGCAAGTTTTGAATTTGTTGCATCAGATTTTGTCCTCAAAGTTCCTGCTCCAACTATTGCATCAGGAACTTTGTTAGCAATCATCTCAATTGCCTTTAAAGCACATTTTGTCCTCAACGTAATTTCTAATACTTTTACTCCCCCAGCCAACAATGCTTCAGCCATTGGTACGGCATCTTCAATATCTTCTATTACAATTACTGGAATTACAGGGCCATATTTTGCTAATTCGATAGTTTTCATATTTCTCTCTTAAGGTTTTAATTGATCCAAGTTACTGCACCCTCTTCTGCTGATAAAACATTTTTTCTCATATTTCCAAAAAGTTCTCTACCGATTCCATGGCCATTATTTATTTTCTGCGCCTTACTGATTTCTTCTGGCTTTCTTTTATCCCATTCAGCATTATCAACAAGAACATTTAATGATCCTACAACAGCATTAAGTCTAAGAATATCGCCTTCCCTTATTTTTGCAATAGAGCCGCCGGCAGCTGCTTCTGGGCTCATGTGGATAGCCGCAGGAATTTTACCTGAGGCCCCACTCATTCTGCCATCAGTTACAATTGCTACTGTAAATCCCTTATTTTGAATCACAGATAATGGTGGGGTAAGTTTATGGAGCTCTGGCATGCCGTTTGCTTTGGGTCCTTGGAAGCGAATTACTGCAATAAAATCTTGGTCCAACTTCTCATCGTCAAAAGCTAATAATAACTCTTCCTGACTATTGAATATTAGAGCAGGTGCTTCGATAATATGCTTATCTTCAGGTACAGCAGAAATTTTAATTACAGATCGCCCAATATTTCCCTTTAACAATCTCAGACCTCCGGACTCATTAAATGGATTATCAATTCCTCTAACAACAGATTCGTCCCCACTTTCTTTAGGAAGGTCGTTCCAGGAAAGTTTTCCATTGCTTAAGCTTGGCTGTTTAGCATATTCTGCTATGCCACCAAAGCTTGAGGTAATCACATCTGGGTACATGCAGCCACCTTGTATCAACTCCCTTATAACAAAAGCTGGGCCTCCAGCTTTTTGAAATTCATTAACATCGGCTTTTCCATTTGGATATACGCTTGCTAAAAGTGGTACGGACTTAGCTAAATCATGAAAGTCAGTCCAATCAATTAATATTCCTGCAGCTCGGGCAATAGCAACCCAATGGATAAGGTGGTTAGTTGAGCCGCCAGTTGCAAGAAGAGCTGACATTGCGTTAATAATAACTCTTTCGTCTACTAATTCCCCAATAGAAACTGTTTCTTTATTTTTAATATTTTCTATTACCAATCTAACTGCTTCGATAGTAAGCTCTTTACGAATACCGTCATAAGGGTGGACAAATGCTGCGCCTGGTACATGCAACCCCATTGCTTCCATAAGCATTTGATTACTATTAGCGGTTCCATAAAAAGTACAAGTACCTTCGCCATGGTAGGCAGCCGATTCAGAATCTAGTAGCTCATCCCTGCCTATGTTTCCTTGAGCATACTCCTCTCTAACTTTTGACTTAGATGTATTATCAATACCAGTGGACATTGGTCCAGCGGGTATAAAAATAGCCGGCAGATGTCCAAAATGTAGAGCTCCGATCAACAAACCAGGAACAATCTTGTCACAAATGCCAAGCAACACCGCACCATCAAAGACATCATGAGACAATCCAATTGCAGCACCCATAGCAATATTATCTCTTGAGAAAAGACTTAACTCCATTCCAGCTTCTCCCTGAGTAACGCCGTCACACATTGCAGGAACTCCACCGGCAACTTGAGCAGTTGCTCCGAATTTAGCTGCTGCTTGCCTTATTATTTGAGGGTAACTTTCATAAGGCTTATGTGCAGATAGCATGTCATTGTAAGCTGTAACAATACCTAGATTTGGTGCTCTTTCTGCAACTATCTTAAATTTATCATCCTTAGGAAGAGCTGCAATTGCATGGGCCACGTTAGCACAACCCAAACGGTCACTCCCTCTATCTCTTTTTTTCATTAAAGAAACTCTTTCAAGGTAGGCAGTTCTGGTTGGCCTGCTCTTTTCTTTAATGCGTTCTGTAATTTCAATAATTGATTGTTTCATATTTACATTTTTTTTTGGTATAACCATCCATTATCAATGAAATGATGCAAATAAGTCAAATCTGACATTAAATTGAATAAATTTATAAAAATAGCCTTGAAATTATTCTAACAGTCTCCATATTTAATTTTAACATTAACATTAACATTAACATTTTAAATAACTATGACAGATAAAATAACACCAAAGAAAACTAAAAAAACAGCTAAACCAAAAAATCTAGAAAAAGATTTAGTTGAAAAAATTTCGGCGCTTGAAGCCCAAGTGTTATATGCAAAAGCTGAATCAGAAAATAATAGAAAAAGAGCTTTGGAAGAAGCAGAAAAAACTAGAAAATATGCAATAGAAAATTTTAGTCAAGAAGTACTACTTGTTAAAGATAGTCTTGATGCAGCACTAGTCATTGAAAATGCGACATTAGAAAGTTACAAAGATGGGGTTGATCTAACTGTAAAACAACTAGCCACTATATTTGAAAAATTTAATATTGAAGAATTAGATCCTAGAGGCGATACATTTGATCCTAATTTTCACCAAGCAATGACAATGATAGATTCAGATGAAGAACCAAATAAAATTCTTTCAGTTTTTCAAAAAGGATATAAGTTAAACGGAAGAGTTTTAAGACCGGCATTAGTATCAGTTTCAAAAGAAAAAGAAAAAAAAGCTTGAAATTTATCCAGACATCCCTATTTAAGAAATAGAGAATTTAATTTACTTTAAGGAAATAAAAAGATGGCAAAAACTATTGGAATTGATTTAGGTACAACAAACTCATGTGTTTCTGTTATGGAAAATGGTAAACCAAAAGTAATCGAAAATGCTGAAGGAACCAGAACAACACCTTCAATTGTTGCTTACCAAGATGATGGTGAATCTCTTGTTGGCGCTCCTGCTAAAAGACAGGCTGTTACAAACCCTGAGAATACCGTTTATGCAGTTAAACGCTTAATTGGTAGAAAGTTTGACGAAGATGAAGTTCAAAAAGATATAGGCCTGATGCCATACAAGATTTCAAAAGCAGATAATGGAGATGCTTGGGTTGAAATAAAAGGCGAAAAAATGGCGCCACCACAAATCTCTGCAGAAATTTTGAGAAAAATGAAGAAAACAGCAGAAGATTATTTAGGTGAAGAAGTTACAGATGCAGTTATTACAGTGCCTGCATATTTTAATGATAGTCAAAGACAAGCTACAAAAGATGCTGGCAGGATTGCTGGCTTAGAAGTTAAAAGAATTATCAATGAGCCAACTGCAGCTGCATTAGCATTTGGTTTAGATAAAAAAGAAGGTGATAGAAAAATTGCAGTTTACGATTTAGGGGGCGGTACCTTTGATGTGTCTATTATTGAGATATCAAGTGTAGATGGTGAACATCAGTTTGAGGTTCTTTCAACAAACGGAGATACTTTTTTAGGTGGTGAGGACTTTGATAATAGAATTATTGATTTCCTTGCAGAAGAGTTTAAAAAAGAAAATGGTGTCGACATAAGTAAAGATGTCCTTGTTAAACAGAGACTAAAAGAAGCTGCAGAAAAAGCTAAGATTGAGCTATCAAGTAGTACGCAAACAGAAGTTAATTTGCCTTATTTAACTGCAGATGCTTCTGGGCCAAAACATTTGGTTGTTAAATTAACTAGGGCGAAACTTGAATCTTTAGTTGAAGATCTTATAGAAAGAACAATTGCTCCATGTAAAACAGCTATAAAAGATTCCGGGGCTTCGAATGAAATTGCTGATGTAATCCTTGTTGGTGGTCAAACTAGAATGCCTAAAGTTCAAGAAAAAGTCCAAGAGATATTTGGAGTTGAGCCAAGAAAAGATGTTAACCCTGATGAAGCAGTTGCTGTTGGTGCAGCGGTTCAAGGTGGAGTTCTCCAAGGGGATGTGAAGGATGTCTTGCTGTTAGATGTTACCCCTTTAAGTCTAGGAATTGAGACGATGGGTGGTGTTATGACAAAATTAATCAAAAAAAATACCACTATTCCAACAAAAGAATCTCAAACATTTTCAACTGCTGAAGACAACCAAAGCGCAGTAACAATTAATGTATTTCAAGGTGAAAGAGAAATGGCTGCAGGAAATAAAAGTTTGGGCCAATTCAATTTAAATGAGATACCAGCGGCGCCAAGAGGAGCTCCTCAAATAGAGGTTACATTTGATCTTGATGCAAATGGTATTTTGCATGTTAATGCTAAAGATAAAGCTACTGGCAAAGAAAATAAAATTGTTATTAAGTCAAGTGGTGGCCTTAGTGAAGAAGAAATCAAGAAAATGGAAGATGATGCCGAGCTTCACGCTGAAGAAGATAAAAAATTACGAGAGTTGGTTGACGCAAAAAATCTTTCTGAAGGTATGATTCATTCAATTAAAAAAACGATGGCTGATCACCCTGATAAAGTGGAAAAAGATGAGAAAGAGAAAATCGAGAAAGCTATTAGCGAACTTGAAGAATCTTTAAAATCTGATAATAAAGATGATATTGAAGCTAAAAATAAAGTGCTAGCTGAGGTATCACAAAAGCTTGGTGAAAAAATACATGCGGGCCAGCAAGCTGATCAAGCGCAACCAAAAGAAAGTGGTAAAAATAAAGAGAAAACAGTTGATGCAGAAGTTGTTGATGCTGAATTCGAAGAAGTAAAGAAAGACGCTAAGAACGACGCAAAGAAAAAATAAAAATTCTATAAATAATTATATATAGTAGAGGTAATAAAAATTACCTCTACTATTAACTCCTTATGGCCGATAAAAAAGATTACTACGATACTTTAGGTTTAAATCAACAAGCTTCTGATGTTGAAATAAAAAAAGCTTATAAAAAACTTGCAATGAAGCATCATCCAGATCGAAATGATGGAAATTCAGAATCTACCGAAACCTTTAAGGAAGTTAAAAAGGCTTATGATATTTTATCTGATCCCCAAAAAAAATCTATGTATGACCAATATGGGCATGCTGGAGTTGATCAGGCTATGGGTGGTGGAGCAGGCGCAGGTGATTTTGGTGATGCTTTCGGTGATATATTTGGTGATATATTCGGCGGTGGAAGATCAAGCGGAAGGCCAAACGTTTACCGAGGTGCTGACCTTAGATTTAATATGGAGATATCACTTGAACAAGCAGCTAAAGGAACAGAAAAACAAATAAAAATTCCAGTAATGGCTTCATGTGATCCCTGTAATGGGTCAGGTGCAAAAAAAGGCTCTACGCCAATTGAATGTGCAACTTGCCATGGACAAGGCCAAGTTAGGATGCAGCAAGGTTTCTTTTCAGTACAACAAGAATGTCCTCATTGTAATGGTGTAGGAACAATAATTAAAGACCCTTGTTCTGATTGTGGTGGCTCAGGCCGAATAAAAGAAACCAAGGCACTGTCAGTTAAAATACCTGTTGGAGTTGATGATGGAGATCGTATTAGATTGTCTGGTGAAGGAGAAGCTGGGACTAATGGAGGACCTACTGGAGATCTTTATGTAGTTATTAGCGTAAAAGAGCATCAAATTTTTGAGCGTGACGGAGCAAATTTACATTGTGAAATGCCTATTAGTTTTTCAACTGCTGCACTCGGTGGTCAATTAGAGATTCCTACACTTGATGGAAATGCTAAAATTAAAATTCCAGCCGAAACACAAACAGGTGCTGCATTTAGATTAAAAGGTAAAGGCATTAAGCCAGTCCGAGAGAGTCAGATTGGTGACCTCCACTGTCACGTAATAGTTGAGACACCAGTCAAATTAACAGAAAAACAAAAAAGTATTTTAAAAGAATTAGAGCGAATGAATCAGGCTGATAGCGATAAACATAGTCCTAGATCTAAAACTTGGCTTGATACAGTTAAAGATTTTTTTGAATAATTAGAACGTACCTTTTTGAATTAACTCAATTTTATAGCCATTTGGATCTTCAATAAATGCCAAAAGAAGTTTTGTTCCCATCATAGGGCCTGCCTCTCTAACAACATTACCACCTTTATTTTTAATATCTTCACAAGCCTTGTAAATATCTTCAACTTCAATTGCAATATGTCCAAAAGCTCCACCATGATCATATTTACTTGTATCCCAATTGTGAGTTAATTCAATTAAAGTATCTGACATTTCATCACCATAACCTATGAATGCGAGTGAGAATTTTCCCTCAGGATAATCTTTCTGACGTAAAACTTTCATACCAAAAATATTTTGATAAAAATTAATTGATTCGTTTAAATCGTTAACTCTAAGCATGGTGTGAAGTATTCTCATTTAAAAACCTCCTAATAGTTTATAAATATTTTTTATTTTTTATTTTCTTTATATACCTAGCAACATCATTAGAAATAAAATTAGAGTAATCTCCGTTTAAACTAATGACTTGACGAACTAAAGATGAAGTAATAGATTTATATGAGTCTGAAGCAATAAAAAATAAACTCTCTAAGGATTTATCCATAGTGTTATTCATTTGTGAAATTTGCGATTCATAATTAAAATCTGAAGAATTTCGAACGCCTCTCAATATTACATTGATATTATTAGACTTTGCAAAATCAATAGTTAAGCCATCATAAGCGCTAACAGTTACGTTGGGATACCGGCTTGAAATTATTTCAACTAATTTCAATCTATCATCCAACTCAAACATAGTCGATTTCAAAGAGTCATTAGCAACTGAGACTAGTAGATGATCAAAAAGATTAGCAGCTCTATCAATAATCTCTTCATGGCCTAATGTTAGAGGATCGAAAGTTCCTGGGTACATTGCGTTCATAGAATCAATATAATTTTATTGAAGTAAATAAAAGTATACCTTGCCCGCTTTAGAATTTTTTAAAATTTTAAAATCATCACCAGAATATTCTTTATTTTCTTCAAGATAAACGACACCCTTGGGTTTTAAATGATTTTTAATTTCGGATAAAAGAGGGTAAAAATCGACCTTTGAGAATGGAGGATCAACAAAAATAATATCAAAAAGCTCATTATTATTTTTTAAAAATATTTCTGCTGTTGAATTAACTACTGATGCATTTGATGCATTTAAATTATTTTTATTATCAATAAGTCCTGAAATAGTTGGGGTATTATTATCAACTAATATACATGATTGAGCATTTCGAGATAATGATTCAAAGCCTAAAATACCACTACCAGAAAATAAATCCAAGCAAGCCTTGCCTGACAAATCTTGACCTAACCAATTAAATAAAGTTTCTCTTACTCTATTTAAAGTAGGTCTTAAACCATCAGCATCATGAAAAAAAACATTCTTTCTTTTCCATGAGCCTCCAATAATTTTAACTGTACTTTTTTTACTACTCACCACCAACAATAACTGTAGAAAATTTACTCATATCAACGCGCCTTTGAAAAGCAGATTTGATTTCTTCAGATGATATTTTATCAATTTTATCTGTAAATGTATCAAGGTAATCTAATGGGTATTTATAAAATGCCATCATACTGACATATTCTAAAATACTTTTGTTACTATCTAGTTTTAATGGAAAACCACCAATCATAAAATCTTTTGCTCTTTTTAATTCCTGTGACTTCGGACCATTTTTAATAAATTCAGCTACTGTTTTATCAATTAATTTTTTTGCTTGATCTACTTGATTCTTTTTAGTTTGGACTCC
>Ga0302121_10001504_pt1 | contig 11022 bp, 11 predicted proteins | sample CB21_surface_MG_FD_203120 | JGI IMG/M metagenome (GOLD analysis project Ga0302121, IMG submission 203120) | Marine microbial communities from Western Arctic Ocean, Canada - CB21_surface | ecosystem: Environmental > Aquatic > Marine > Oceanic | place: Canada: Western Arctic Ocean | collected... | reverse complement strand
CAATTTTTCAAATTATCAATATTAATTTTTCCATCCAGACCATACATAACTTCTTTCATTAGATAGTATCTAATTTCATCCAAACCAAATTCATCCACTATTTCAATTGGATCTAAAATATTACCTTTAGATTTCGACATTTTTTCATCTCCAGACAAAATCCACCCATGACCAAATATTTTTTTTGGCAGAGGTATTTCTGCAGCAAGTAAGAATGCAGGCCAATATACGGCATGGAATCTTAAAATATCTTTTCCTATAATATGGACGTCAGCAGGCCAAAAAGAGTTTTTGTCAAAATAATTTGTAGCTGTAAGATAATTTGTAAGAGCATCCAGCCAAACATAGACAATATGATTTCCCGAATTAGGTACGGAGATACCCCATTTAAAAGAATTTCTAGAAATAGACAGATCTTTCAAACCACCTTTTACAAAGCTCATAACCTCATTTCTTCTGGATGATGGTTGAATAAAATAAGGATTATCTTCATAGTGTTTTATCAAAATATTTTGAAATTCAGATAATTTAAAAAAATAAGATTCTTCCTCTACCCATTCAACAGCACTGCCTGTTGCTTCACAAAATTTAATTTTATCCTTTTCAATAATTTCACTCTCTGCATAAAAAGCTTCGTCAGACACAGAATACCACCCAGTATATTTTGATAAGTAGATAAATTTTTTTTCCTCTAAGATCTTCCATAGTTTTTGAACAGTTTTGTGATGTCGCTCTTCAGTAGTTCTAATAAAATCCGTATTACTTAAGTTTAAAGTTTTTGTAAGATCTAAAAAAACTTTTGATATTTCGTTACAAAAAACATCGGGTGATAATTTTCTTTCGTCTGCAGATTTTTGAATTTTTTGGCCATGCTCATCAGTTCCAGTTACAAATTTCACATCATACCCTTCGAGCCTTTTGTACCTTGCTATAAAATCAGCAGAAATACTTGAATAGGCATGGCCCATATGTGGTTTAGCTGATGGATAATAAATTGGAGTTGTAATGTAATATTTTTTTTTCATTAACCTAACCTTTTAACAATTTCGTAAGTTGGATCTATGTTTGAATTAAAATCCTTCAATTCTCTTGAGCGTTTTTCAAATAGCGTATATAATTTTTTATATTTTAAATAATTGCTATTAAATTTTTCTAAAAATAATTTTTTTACTATTTGATTACCGTAATTAAGCGCATTTAAATCTTTATTCTTTTTGTAATCTTCATAACAAAATTTCACTATTTCAACTGAACTCATATTAGCAAGATTATTTTCTTCAATGTAAATGATTTTATTAACTATCATACCTGGCGTATCATAAGTATCAAAATGACTAAGCGTAAAAGATGAAGTTAAGCTGAAATCTCTTAACAGTTTTGTTAAAAGCTCATCAGATATTTTTTTATTCATTTTTATATTAACCTTATGACATCTTGACAATATTGTTTCATATATTTTGGCATGAGAATTTCTAATCAAAAAGAAATATGTATTATTGGGTGGATCTTCTAGTAACTTAAGCAATGAATTGGTAGCATTAGAATTTAAATCTTCAATATTTGAAATTAAAATAAATCTTGGTAACGAAAATGAAGCCTCATAAGAACAAAAATTGATTAATTCTCTAATTTGGTCTATTTGGATAGAAGAGTTTTTTTCCTTTTTTTCAACAATTTTAAAATTTACATATTCATTATTGGATAATCTTTTTAAAATTTCACGGTCATGAATAATGAAATTCTTTAAATATGTTTCTTTTTCTGAGCTATTTAAAAGATGAAATGCAAAAAAATGTAATAAAAAAGTTTTTTTACCCAAACCACCTTGCCCTGAAAAAATTATTGACTGTGGCAGATTCTTGGAAGTTAATAAGTTATTTAAAGATTTGAAATAATTTTCATAAAAATAAAGATTGTTGTTAACTTTATTCATTTTCAAAATTACTCTTAATTCTTTTTACAAGACCGCCTCTTAAAATTTTAGCTGATAATTTAATGGAATAAAAAAAAGCTAGGCCATCAGCTGAACCATGACTTTTAATTACAGGAGCATTTAATCCTAAAAAAATACCACCATTGTATTTTCTTGGGTCTAGAGATTGTTTTACTTTTTTAAATAAAGGAAAGCTTAACAGATAGCAAACTTTACCAAAAAAGGAGTTTGAAAATATTTTTTTAATTTCTGAAGTAATAAAGTTAACCGTACCTTCGGCTGTTTTTAAGGCTATGTTTCCTGAAAAACCATCTGTAATAATCACGTCAACATCACCGTCCTTAATATGGTTGCCCTCAATATAACCATCAAAATTAAAATTGTTTTTGCCATTGGATAAATTGTTGAAAGCATTTTTCAATTCTTCGTGGCCTTTTATTTCTTCAGAACCTACGTTTAATAAGGCAACCGTAGGATTTTTTTTATCGAAGATAGAGCGATAAAGTTCAGCTCCAATTTTGGAAAACTCAACATAATTTTTTTCATTAAATTCTATATTGGCTCCAAGATCCATAACAACACTAACCCCTTTAAAATTTGGCCACAAACCTGCTATTGCTGGCTTGTCAATACCATCCATCATTTTAATTAAAAGTTTTGAGATAACGAGCAAAGCTCCAGTGTTACCAGAGGATATAACTAAGTGAGATTCTTTATTTTTAACACTCTCTATTGCTTTCCACATGCTGCTATTTTTGCCGACTTTAATTGCATCACGTACTGAATCTTTATCTTCTATTTGAGATTCACAATTAATAATTTTATAATTTTGAGGTAGTATATTTTTATATTGGCTTATTTCCTTAATGATTAAGGTTTCTTTTCCAAAAATATTAAAAAAAACTTCTTTGTCCTCTTTTAAAAAAAGACTTATACCCTGAATGACCTTGTCAGGAGAATTCTCTCCACCCATTGCATCAATAGCAATAGTGTAGTTAAAACTACTCATATAAATAATTATTAAATCTTAGGCTTAAAAATTTGCTTGCCGTTATACATGCCAGTTTTAGCATCTACGTGATGTGACAATCTGTATTCACCACTTTTTTTGTCTTCAATAATATTTTTAAAAACAGCAGATCTATGAGACCTACGCATGCCCTTTCTGGATTTTGATGTTTTTTGCTTAGGTACAGCCATATAGATATTATAAATTAATTAATTGAAGTATTTTAATATCAATATGAATGCATTAATCAATATAAAAATAAGATGCAAAAGTTAAAATTATGTGATTAAAAGCTTATTCTGTATGTCAATTTCCTTAAATTTTGTTAAAAAAACAATTTTACTAACTTTTTGTTTCGCTATTTTGTCTTGCAATTTAAAACCAGTTGTAAAATCCAATGGAATTCAAAATTTAAATAATCGTATAAGTTTATTAATACCTGACGAGACTAACAAAAATGATGTTATTAAAATATTTGGTGAAACGCTAATAAAAGAAATATCAGATGAAGACAAATGGACTTACTTTGAAACAGTAGAAAGAAAAACTCTTGGTAAAAATAAGATTATTAAAAATACAATGTTGATTTTGGAATTTAATGATAAGGGAATATTAAAAACAAAAAAAATATTAAACAAAGATGATTTTAATAAAGTAGAATTTGATAAGACAGAAACAATATCCTCAGGCTTGAGTGACTCTCTCTCAAAAAGAATATTTTCTAGTGTGAGAAAGAGAGCTCAAAATAAACTTGAAACAGTTAATAAATAAAAATTTTATTATCCTGCAATTATTGCCAACAAAAGCAAAGCAACAATATTAGTTATTTTAATCATAGGATTAACCGCAGGTCCTGCTGTATCTTTGTAAGGATCTCCTACGGTATCACCGGTCACAGCAGCTTTGTGGGCTTCTGAACCTTTTCCACCATGATTGCCATCTTCAATATATTTCTTTGCATTGTCCCATGCACCACCACCTGCAGTCATAGAAACAGCCACAAATAATCCTGTGATAATGACTCCAAGCAACATTGCACCAACTGAAGCTAAAGCAGCAACTTGACCGCCAATAAATAAAATTACAAAATATAAAACAATTGGAGAAAGAACTGGCAATAAAGAAGGGATTATCATTTCTCTAATTGCAGCAGCAGTTAACAAATCAACTAATTTTGCATAGTCCGGTTTTTGTGTTCGCTTCATAATGCCTGGAAATTTTTTAAATTGTCTTCTAACTTCCACCACAACTGCTCCACCTGCTCTACCAACAGCTTGCATTCCCATTGATCCAAATAAATAAGGAAGCATTCCACCAATTAACAAACCAACAACAACATAAGGATTGGACAAATCAAAGGTAACAACTATTCCTTCAAGTTTTGATCCTGCAACGCCTGAGAAATGTTTAATGTCTTCAACGTAGGCAGCAAATAAAACTAAAGCGCCTAAGCCAGCAGAACCAATCGCGTATCCTTTTGTAACAGCTTTAGTTGTATTACCTACAGCATCTAATGCATCGGTAGTTTTTCTAACATTTTTCGGTAACTTGGCCATTTCGGCAATACCACCAGCGTTATCCGTAACTGGTCCATAAGCATCAAGAGCAACAACCATGCCAGCTAATGCTAACATTGTAGTAACGGATATGGCAATTCCATAAAGTCCAGCAATTGAGTTGGTAGCAAGAATTCCAGCAACAATAATCAAAGCTGGTATAGCTGTAGCTTCCATTGAAACAGCTAGGCCTTGAATAACGTTTGTTCCGTGTCCTGTAGTAGAAGATTTTGCAATACTTCTAACAGGTTTGTATTCAGTTCCAGTGTAGTACTCAGTAATCCAAATCAACAAACCAGTAATAACCAGACCAATGATTCCACAATAATATAAACTCATACCATTAAATGTTTTTCCGTTAACGGTATATTCATTTGCAAAACCAATGACATAATCTGTAACTGGATATAAAATTGCTAATGAAGAAACAGCTGAAACAACAAATCCTTTGTATAATGCATTCATGACATTTTTGCTTTTACCAAGCTTTACAAAGAATGTTCCTAAGATAGAAGTCAAAATACATGCACCACCTATACTTAATGGATAGATCATCATGTTCATATCTCCATTGAAAAATATAGAAGCCAAAACCATGGTAGCTACGATAGTAACTGCATAAGTTTCAAATAAATCAGCAGCCATACCAGCGCAATCACCCACGTTGTCACCAACGTTATCAGCTATAACAGCAGGGTTTCTAGGATCGTCCTCAGGAATACCGGCTTCAACTTTTCCAACTAAGTCTGCACCAACATCCGCTCCTTTAGTAAATATACCTCCGCCTAATCTTGCAAAAATAGAAATCAGAGAAGCTCCGAAACCCAAAGCAACAAGAGCATTGACAATTTCTCTATCTTCAACTTTAAACTCAAGTAAAATAAAGTAATAAACAGCAATAGATAAAAGAGCTAGTCCTGCAACAAGCATTCCAGTCACAGCTCCAGATTTAAAAGCAACATGCAAACCTTGTGCCAACCCTTTTCTAGATGCTTCAGCAGTACGAACATTGGCTTGAACAGAAATTAACATACCAACATAACCTGCTATTCCAGATAAAGTTGCTCCTACCAAATAACCTAGCCCAACCCAAGGACTAAAAAGCAAAACAATTAAAGCTAAAACTGCAAAACCAACAATTGCAATTGTTTTATATTGTCTGTCCAAATATGCTTTAGCACCAATCTGAATTGCTGATGCAATTTCCTGCATCTTTGCATTTCCTGGGCTAGCACTTAAAATTTGTTTACTAGAAATAAATCCGTAAAGAACTGAAATTACTCCACAACCGATTACTAAGTTTAAGATTAGACTTGGGCTCAACATATTTAAATTCCTTTATTTTGTTGGTTTTAAAAAAAACGATACATGCCAAAATTCGCCAGTAAAATCAACACAAAGTTAAAGGAAAGGGTTGCTTTTGAGGCTAAATTTGTGGCTGTTCTGACTTAAAAACAGAATCTAAAACAGCGTTTACTAGGCCTTTTTGACTTGAATCGTAATACATCTCTGTAACAGCAAGATATTCATCAACAACAACCTTAAAAGGTATTTTGGGCATATAAAGTATTTCAAATATAGCTGCTTTTAATATTATTTTAAGAATCATATCTAAATTTTTAAAGCTTATTTTTGAAGACAAATTTTGGGACAGGATTTGATCCAAGTCAGCTTCTTTTTCAAAAAAACCATTAAAAACTTTTTTAACAATTCTAATATAAGAACTTTTTGGAAATTTAATGTCATGACTTGAATCGCTAATTTTTTCGTAAATTTTTTGAATAACAACTAGTCTTGAGCTTCCTTTCATTTAAATGTGCTTTAATAAAGAGATTGCTGCTTTAGCAGCTTCTTGACCTTTATTTTTATTTTTAGAACTTCTTTCCATAGCCTGCGTTCGGGTTAGGGAAGTAATAATTCCATTAGTAACAGGAACTTTATGTTCAATGGAAAGATCTAGTAAAGATTTTGTAATAGCCGATGCAATAAAATCAAAATGAGGAGTTTTACCTTTTATAATACAGCCCAAAGCAATAAAAAATCCATATTTTTTTTTTATATTACAAGAAATTAAAGTTGGTATTTCTAATGCACCAGATACAATCTTAACATCCACTTCTAGTTTATTACTGCTTAGTGTCTTCAAACAATATTTTAACAGATTATCTGAAATGCTTTCATAATAATTAGAAACGACTACTAAGCCTTTTTTTTTCATTTAATTATTTCCTGCTTAACAATTTTAATATCAAAACCATCTAGGGCAACTAATTTTTTCTTGGCACTTGAGACTAAAATCATTTTTTTAACCTTTAATTTTTTTAAAATTTGAGCACCCAAACCATAATACCTTAACGCATTGCCGTTAATAGGTTTTTTTAATAGATCCTTTGAAGAAATAACCTTGGGTGTGTCTAAGGTTTCACTTTGTTTCATTACTAATAATATGCAGCTAGATGTTGAGCGACTAAAGTAGTCCAATGTTTTTTTGACTTTTTTATTAATGCTTTTGTTTAAAAGAATATCGATAGAATTGGAAGTAACAACTCTAACCTTTGGAATATTTTTATCACTGATAGGCCCTTTTATAATAGCAAAATGCTCTAGATTATCTATTTTGTTAACAAATGTTTTTAAGGTATATTTTTTATCTTTTATATTAAAGAGCTTGTTTTCCTTTAAACTTACAAGAGTTTCTTTTTTTAATCGGTAGGAAATCAAGTCTTCTATTTTTGCAATTTTGAGCTTATGTTTCTTGGCATAACTAAATAACTGATCTCTTTTAGCCATAGAGCCATCTTCATTCATTATTTCACATATTACGGCTGAAGGGTGTGTCTTGGCCAATTTAGCTATATCAATAGAGGCCTCCGTATGCCCTGCCCTAACTAATGACCCGCCATTTCTTGCAACCAGTGGGAAGATATGTCCTGGTGTGGCTATATCTTTTTTTGAAGAGTTTTTTTTTATTGCTGTTAAAATAGTTTTACACCTATCGAATGTTGAAATTCCAGTAGTAACACCTTTCCTTGCTTCAATGCTAATAGTAAAAGCAGTTTTTAAACGAGACTGGTTTGAGCTTGGCATTAGCTCTAAACTTAATTCATCTGATTTTTTTTTATCGAGCGCTAAACAAATTAACCCTCTTCCGTGCTTTGCCATAAAATTTACTTTTTCAGGGGTTGCTTTTTTAGCTACGAAAACCAAGTCACCTTCATTTTCTCTATTTTCATCATCAACTAAAATAAAAATTTTCCCTTTTTTAGCTTCCGAAATAATAGTTTCAATTTTTGCAAATTTAAAATTTTTTTTCATTTTTTCTTATTAATTTTTGACAAATATTTAATCACAATATCAAATTCCACATTAACAACATCCCCCGTCTTTAGCGATATTATATTCGTTAATTTTAGAGTGTGAGGTATAACAACTAAGGTAAATTGATTCTTAAGTGATTTGACTATTGTTAATGAAATACCATCGATAGTAATAGACCCCTTGTCTACTAATAAGTGTGAAAACTTAGAATCAACTTTTATTAAAAATGTCCAAGTCTTTGCTAGTTTTTTTAAAGAAATAATTTTACCTACTGTATCAATATGACCTTGAACAAAGTGACCAGCAATTTCATCTCCAAATTTTAATGATTTCTCAAGATTTACAGTAGAGTTTTTTTTTAAATATTTGAAATTAGTAATTTGAAAAGTTGAATACGAAATAAAAAAAAATAAATTTTTATTTGAGAATTTGGTTAATGTTAAGCAAACACCGTTTATTGATATAGAGGTGCCTATATTTTTTTTAGAAAAAACTAGATTAGAGCCAATTTTAAACTCATATCCTTTGTCTTTTTTAACTATGGATACGACTTTACCTTTATTTTTTATAATACCAGTAAACATTTAAATCTTAAAAAGCTTATTATTATTTAAATTTATTTTTACATTATATCTATTAAAATTGTTACCACACAATGACCGCACCATATTGACAGTATGGGAGTCCTTTGTCTTACTATTAAGTTCAGATTGAATGAAGAAAAATTTATTAACATACTTATTTTTTGCAAAAATATTAACTGTTTTGCTTCCACCCTCTATTAAAAGCCTTCTGCATTTGTGTTTATAAATCCGTTTTAATATTTCTTCAGGAGAAAAGTTTCCACTATTATCTTCAATTTTTTCAAGAAAAAAAAATTTCTTATATTTAGATATTCTTTTAGAATCTTTACTAGAATGAAAAACAACAGTGCTTCTTGGGTACAACAAAAGATGCTTTTTACTAAAATTTAAATTTCTATTTATAAAAAAAATTTTAGGGGAATGTTCACTGAGGCCCTCTATTCTACAGTTTAGTTTAGGATAATCTTTTAAAAGAGTTTTTTGACCTACTAAAATAGAGTCATTCATGTATCTAAGTAAATGTGCAAATTTTAAAGACTGGGAATTTGTAAAATATTTTTTCCCCGATACAACTGTTGAAAAGTTTTTTGTTATAGCAAGTTTTGCAGTAACATAAGGAAGTTTGTTTTTTACAGAGTAATTGTAGTTGCTGTAAAATTTTTTATTTATATTACTTTCTTTGATTTTAATTTTATTTTCTTTTAAAAATTTTAAACCAGAGCCATTAACAGCTGGGTTTTTGTCGATTTGATTGCAGTGCAACTGCTTAACATTAAAATTTACAATTTTTTTTGTGCATGGAGGTGTCTTTCCATAATGATTGCAGGGCTCTAGAGTAACAAATATTTTTTTTGTAATTTTTTTATTTAATTTAATTAAGGCGTTATTTTCAGCGTGTGGTCTTCCATTCTTAGAGGTGACACCAGAAGATAAGATATTATTATTAAAATCTGTAACTACACATCCAACTGAGGGATTCTCTTTTGTTATAAATTTATTTATTCTTGCTAAGCTCAAAGCAAGCTCAGAAAAATATTTTTGATAAAAATTATTTTTTTTTAGGGACATCCAATTTGTCCACAAATTCTTCAAAATCCTTCACTTCCTTAAAATTTGTATAAACCGAAGCAAATCTTATGTAAGCAACTGGATCTATTTCTTTTAATCCATCCATCACAAACTTTCCTATAGTTGTTGAGAGAACTTCATTTTGACCCAAGTCTTCTAAATTTCTATAAATTTTGGAAACAAATTTTTCTATAGTATCTGCATCAACAGGTCTTTTTCTTAAAGAAATCATCACTGAACGAGTTAATTTATCTCTATCAAAAGGAGACTTTCTACCATTTTTTTTTATAATTGTAATTTCTCTAAATTGAACCCTTTCAAATGTTGTAAATCTTTGATTGCAACAAGCGCTCACTCTTCTTCTTCTAATGGCCGTTCCATCTTCTGTAGCTCTAGAATCAATTACAGAGGTGTCTTTATCTTTACAAAATGGGCAAATCATAATTTTTAATAAATTGGAAAGTTGTTACAAAGATCTTTTACTTTTTGTGCAACATCTTTTTCAACAACGCTGTTGTCATCTTTGTTATTTTTAAGTCCTTGCAAAACTTCATTAATGTATTCTCCAATTAACTTAAATTCAGCTAGACCAAGCCCTCTAGTTGTGCAGGCGGGTGTTCCTAATCGGATACCGGAAGTGATCCAAGGTTTTTGCTCATCAAAGGGTATTCCATTTTTATTGCAAGTTAAATGTGCCCTACCTAATGATATTTCAGCCTCTTTTCCTGTAAGACCAAATGGTCTCAAATCAACCAAAACTAAATGTGTGTCTGTACCGCCAGAAAAAATAGTTAGGCCCAAGTCACTAAGTGTTTTTGATAATATCCTGGCGTTCTCAACAACATCTTTAGCGTATATTTTAAAATCGTCTGATAAAGCTTCTTTAAAACAAACAGCCTTAGCTGCGATAACGTGCATTAAAGGCCCGCCTTGTAAACCTGGAAATACCGCTGAATTAAATTTTTTCGCAAGCTCTTCACTGTTAGTCAAAATGATACCGCCCCTTGGTCCTCGTAGTACTTTGTGCGTGGTAGAAGTTACGACATCTGCAAAATCACATGGGTTGGGATATACTTGACCGGCAACGAGTCCAGAAAAGTGAGCCATGTCTACCAATAACTTAGCGCCAACTTCATCAGCAGCTTCTCTAAATTTTTTAAAGTCAATTATTCTTGAATACGCGCTACCACCTGCAATAATTAATTTTGGTTTATGTTTTTTAGCTAAAGACAAAACAGAATTATAATCAATCAAGCCTGTTTCTTTGATAACTCCATAAGAAATTGCGTTAAACCATTTTCCAGATTGTGCTGGAGGAGCTCCATGAGTTAAGTGTCCACCTTGATCAATACCCATCCCTAAAATAGTATCGCCTGGATTAAGTAAGGCTAAAAAAACAGCACCATTCGCTTGAGCTCCAGAATGTGGCTGAACATTTGCAAATTTTACATTAAATAATTTTGTTACTCTTTCAATAGCTAAGTCCTCAGCAATATCAACGAATTCACAACCGCCATAATATCTCTTTCCTGGATAACCTTCTGCGTATTTATT
>Ga0302121_10001499_pt1 | contig 11032 bp, 9 predicted proteins | sample CB21_surface_MG_FD_203120 | JGI IMG/M metagenome (GOLD analysis project Ga0302121, IMG submission 203120) | Marine microbial communities from Western Arctic Ocean, Canada - CB21_surface | ecosystem: Environmental > Aquatic > Marine > Oceanic | place: Canada: Western Arctic Ocean | collected... | reverse complement strand
GGGGGCGCGAGACGAACGGGGGGGACGAGAGGGTGACGCGGGTGAGCGTCCACATGAATGGCGCATGGATGTAGTGCGACTTGTTTTTAGACGGAATAATCGATTGTTAACATCAGATCGCCCCGGTTGGCCTCACAACCCGCAGCGCGGTTGGCGGTGACTTGAGAGCGCGCGCGGGATCTTGCGCGGAGGAGACTTGCGGGGGGCGCCATGGGCGGGAAACGGTGCCCCCACAGCAAGCAGAAACGCAACTGCGCGGCGTGCAACCCGTGCCCCCACGGCAAGCTGAAACAGGGCTGCGCGGCGTGCAACCCGTGCCTCCACGGCAAGCTGAAACAGGGCTGCGCGGCGTGTAACCCGTGCCTCCACGGCAAGCTGAAACAGGGCTGCGCGGAGTGCAACCCGTGCCAACACGGGAAGGTGAAAAACAACTGCATGGAGTGCAACGGGTGCCCCCACGGCAAGCTGAAATACTTCTGCGCGGTGTGCAACCCCTGCCCTCACGGCAAGCGGAAAGACAGCTGCGCGGAGTGCAACCCGTGCCCTCACGGCAAGCTGAAAAGACAGCTGCGTGCAGTGCAACCCCTACCCCCACGGAAAGCTGAAAAGGAACTGCGCGGCATGCAAGCTGGCAAGACTGAACGCGCGATGAACAGACAAGAGACGATTATATTCACAACCCCTCCGCTAATACCGCCTGTCTCGCATATCCAGCGAGCTCCCGTGAAACGGATCTCGAAACACCGGTATCGCGGCTGTGCTGTTTCCTATGCGTATCACGTCAAGCGAGGTCATGTCCACGATCGAGGTTGGATCCATTTGTGCGGTTTCGTTCCGTCTCGTGTCGCCGCCTCGTTTGCGAAACGCGTACAGGTGGTACTTTGCTGTTTTTTTTGTAAAAGAAAAGTGTCAGTGATTCGGACCGCGTTCGTACTTTGTATTCCGCAAACAGGGCACTTGTGATGTATATAGTAAGCAGTAAACAGTCGCGAACGGGGCGGTAAGCAGTGTCGAGGTTTGGGAAACGCAAACGTACCTTTGTTTTTCAAAACCACTCGGTGCGTGAGTAGGTCCCACTCCAAATTCAAGTCAAGAAAGAAATCCATCCGGTCCTCGGGCTCGCCGTAGGTCAAGCACACGTAGGTTCCCCCGGGGCGAAGCACTCGGAGGGATTCGCGAAGCATTCGCGCGACGTGCGTTTTTTTTGTTTTTTGTTTGCCGATGTTTTCATTTTTGCAAGTTTCCTCGGGAGTTTCCTCGGTAGTTTTCTCTTTGTCAAGTTCCTCGCCATCCTCCTCGTCCAGCTGGCACATCGTATCAAGGGTCGCTTTGTCCAAAACGCAGTCGAAGCTGGCATCCGAAAAAGTCATTTGCGTCACGTCCATGACCCGGTAGCTCACCTCGAAGTTGGTGGGGTTGGGCGGAGCGCTCGGCGGCAAATTTTGCGAGTCGTGAAACTCTCCTCTTTGTTTTTTCCTCTCAAACGACGCTAATCGATTTTGCTGCGCCTTGCGCATCAGCGTAATGGACGGTTCCGAGTAATCCACCGCGGTTATCCGCGAAAACCCACAACTCGCCATGTCCTCCCCTAACGTACTAGTGCCGCACCCGAGCAACACAACGGAGTGACTCCTCACCGCGTAGTCTAAGATATAAGGTCTCAACACGGACCACCCCAAATACCATTCATTGTTGATTTCTCCTTTTGTCAAGTTTTCGCCGATTGTGGCGTGCGGGTCCAAGTACCTGTTGTCCCAGTACTGCTTCGAGCCGTAAATGGACTTAGAAGTAGTGACGCGTTTAGTTGGTGCAGAGGTAGTAGTTTTACCTCTGGTTGGTGCGTATCCCTTACTATACCCGGAAACCGCAGGCTTCGTGGTGCTTCTGCCGTAGGTATACTCGTCCTGCGTAACTGCGGCCCTGCTATCACAATCAGATTCATCAGAGCCGGAATCAGATCCTCTTCGGCCCGCCTCCGCCGCGGCTTTGTCAAGCTCCAGCGTACGCACCGCGAGCTTCGCAAGAAGCGCCTCGAGCTTGGCGCTTGATGACCGCGTAGTGTCCGCGGACTCGGGGGACGCAGGCATGATGACTCCCACGCGTCGACAGGGTGACCGCGCGCGCGACGATTTGAACGAAAAAATCGTTTTGAGAAGTTTCTTTTTTCAGCAAATATTTTTCAGGGTGCCTTCTCTCAGACTCTCACCCAGTACTACTCGCGCCCGCGCGCTCGGGGACCGCCACACGACGCGGCGCGGTGTGCGTCACTAGTGTTTGCGTCACCGAAGTTCTACCACGATGTTGGAGGTTCGGATACTAAACGCAAATGAGGTGCGCACTTATGTCGACCAGGTTCGCCGGATCCACGACGTGTGCTTCCCGGATGACGTGGATGATGTTTCGGGTTCGGACGATGAGGGTGGGCTTTCAAACTTCGAAACAAAGGATGACCGGTTTTGGGACCGACTCGCGGCGTGTCACAACACCGAACACGTGCTTTGGTTTTTGCTGGTTGAGAGGGGTGAGGCGAATACGAGCGGCACGCACGTTGCGTCGACTTCTTCGGGAGCACATCCCGAAGGAGTCCCGAAAAAAGCAAAACCAGCAACGAACGTGATTCTGGGTTTCGCCGCGGCGACGCGGTACGCGACGTGCGCGTACGGCATGCACCTCGCGGTTGATCCGAAGCACAGGGGCAACGGCCACGGTGCGTGGCTCATGAGGGAGGTCCAGAGCTGGGCGGTGACACACGGGTACACGCAAATGCAAGCCAGCGTGGACGCCGGGACGAAAAAGTTGCTAAGGTATTACGAAAAACTGGGCGCGTACGTCGTGGTTGGAAATTCGCAAAGCGGCGGGTCATCCGCGACCGCCGAAACCGTCACGCGCATCGCCCGGGACTTTGACGCTTTGCTATGTGAAAAGGAACTGCGAATGTCGCGTGAGCTAGGGGCGGTTGGGGGTACTTCTGGTAACAAGAGCGCGGCGCGCGTCACAAAGGCGTTTGCGCTGGTACTTGGCGTCGCTTTCGGCGTTTTTAGGAGTCGTCGATGAGTCCAGCGAGACGGATAGAATAGGCTAGCTAGTAATGTGCTATTAATAATAGATAGGTAGAGAGACTCATCGTCAGTCTAGTCTGTGGGACCTGCTACGACAGATCCGCGACGGTCCAGTGTTTGGGAATCGCAACGTCTTCGTCGTCGTCGGGGTTGGCGTTTCCCAAACCCGCTTCAATCGCCGCTTGGACGGCTCGGCCAGCCGGCGTCACCGCGCGGTCGCCGGCGCTCATCAGCAACCTTGCGGCTGTGTTAGGCATAGTCTCAGTTGATGAAGTAGTCGATGCCATTCCAGCAGTATTGTGAGACGCGCTTGAGGTCATGCCAGTAATTCCTTTCATTGACGCCACGGTTGTCCCGGGTGCAAAGTCGGTGCTCTTTACGTTATTCCCAACCACGACCCGTCCCGTGTTTTCGTCAACCTGCACGTTGAGCCCGGCCGCCGCCAGCGCGTGCGCGTCCGTCGCGACCTGCGGTTGCAAACCCTCGATTTCGTATCGCGCGTCGTCCGACCCCGCGCACAGGTTCCGGACACCCCACAGCGCCCATTCGCGTAGATAGTCGTCCCCGTCCTCGCCTCGGGTGCAGGCGAGAATAACAGAACTGTGATTGTAAAAGAAAAGTGTCAGTCTTTGTATGGGTAAACAGTGTGTTGACGGATTTTGGAAAGGCCCAATACGTACGTGCCCCCCAAACGCCACACCATGTCGCACACCCTCGGCCGGCCGAACATCGCGTTGGCCAACGGCGCTAAGCAATCCACGCGGTACCCGTCCCAAGGCCGGACGCTGGGAAAAGGGTCGTGGCCCGAGTTACTGTCTGCTGCAAAGTCTTCAGACGCAGAAGTAGCACCAGTACTTTCTTCAGGTACACCGGTAGTTAAATCATCACCATTAGTACCAGTAGTAGTACCATCCGCAGTTTCTTTAGGTACGCGTATTGGCTTAAACGTCTTCGCGTCTAACTTTGGCGCTTTCGTCGGGCCCTCGGCTTTGGCCGTGTTCCCGCATCCCGCCGGTACGGGCAGGCTTTTCAGCAACCCCAGCAGTAATCGGGGCATGCCCATCGCGGACAACGCGGTGGCGACGTCCAGCTCGGTCTGTACCACAGCGGGCTTGACGTCGCGTTCCGTCACCGCGCGTAATATGCCGAGACAGGCTCGGAGCGTAACCAACGCGGCGTCGCGTTGCGATTGGTCATCCTTTTCATCGTTCGCGCGAGCCGCTTCCACAAACGAACCCGCTCTGGACGCCAGGTCCAACACAAACGCCAACGTGCCTTCCGACAGAATCAGCGATGGCGGGTCGGTCGTTTCGGTCGTTTCGCCGATCGCACGACGCACCAACTCAAGAAGCGTCGCTTGCTCCACTCCGAAGGACTCGTTTATTTCTGCGTCCTTAGTAGCGTCATCCCCAGCACCGTCACCAAGCGCCATCCCCAGAATCTTCCTTCTCAACTTGTCGTCCCTGGCCAGCGCCACGGACTCCGCGTTCGGCGCCAGCCCGCGGCACAGCACAGGCAGCGAGTCGCCCTGGAACAAGCACGAATCCTTGACGAACCTCGCCAGCCAAACCCCGCCGCCAGCGTGGAACTCTTGTTTTTCGGTAGTACTGCTCGTAGTGTTGCTAGTCTTGGTATTCGGAGTCTTCGTATCACCCGTCTTGGTATTGTCCATATTCGTACCACGTTCCTCTGCTATAGAAGCACGCAAAAGAGGACGCCAAATACCAGAACAGGCTTTGAACCCGCAAACCTTGCCCGTGGCGAACGCGTTTGAGGCGCCGTCGTCCGCGTTTCTGTTTCCGTCGTTCGCCGACCCCGAAATCTCTCCATCCACGGCGTCGCAATCAAACGCGCTTTGTCCGACCTTCCCGAACCGGGCGTGCATCGTGGCGCAAAGAATGGGATGCGTCATGTGCGCTGCCCTGCCTTTTAGCAGCGCTACTGTTGAAAAAGCGTCCGGGTGAAGTTTACGCCAACTCGTCTCTCCCGCGACGCCGCCGCCCGCTATCAAGTTACACGCTAATTGAAGACTAGCAACGATGGCGTCCGTCAACTTTTGATTTTGGTCATCAACAAGGAGAAGTTCCACCAGGGCAGGTAGGGCGATTTTTAGGGCTTCGTGGGCTTGCGCACGAGCCGCGCCTCCCCGCGCGACGCAATCACCAGCGCACAGGTTCCGCAGCGCGCGCGCTAAAGGCGCGAACGGGACCAACGAGTTGTTTTTTTGTGCACAAAAAGAATCGTCTGTCGAAAAAGAATCGCACCACCGTTCCGCGTGCGCCGCGTTGAGAAGCTCCTTGGCGAGCGCAACCGCGGCGCCTTGTGCTGCCAAAGACGAACGAACAGCCGGGTCCTTCGCGTCGCGCACCATGTCCTCCACCGCACAACGCGCCTCTTCGGAGTCACCGCTAAGGCGAGCGGACTCGAAGCGCGTGGCCGCCGACATTGTTTCTTTTTATGGCAGCGCACGACGCGCGTCGTTCCAGATTGGTTGCGATTTCCGGGAAGACACTGTAGTGACCAGTAGTACCACTACCGTTACACTGGAAGCGCGCACGTACGGAAACGTCTCCGAACGTAAAACACACAAACCAGTGGTGTTCGTCCAAAAGTAATGCAAACTAAAAGAGCCAACAGGCGCGTCGCCGAGGGCAACGCGCGCGCCGCGTTGTGATGGAAAGAAGTTTTTTAATCATCAAGTCAGAACAAGCACAAGAACCACCGCCGCCGACAAAATCACAGTCGGTGCGCTCGCACCCCTGTCAAGTAGACTGATCACTTGGCAGGAGTGACGTATAAGTCTCCATGGAGTCCGCGGTGAGGTGCCTCCGCGACGCCGTCGCGCCCGACGAGACCGCGTGTTGTCTCGTTTCCGTGTCGTGCGACACGTCGGTGGCTGGGTGCGAGGGCGTTGAGATCTTCGCCCATCTGTTAAGAGAGCACTGCGACTTCGTCTCTGCAGGCAAGGCGCACGCCAAGAAAACGATCCTGGTCGCCGCGGCGCACGCCCCGGAGAGATACGGACTGCCAAACACAAACAAGGTCGCCGTGGTGAACATGTTCCGAGACCCGCACGGGTGGCTGGGTGGGACGGATGGGATGAATGGGATTGGGATGGACAAAGAAAACAATGGAAAAAAAGAAAACGGGAAAAACAACCCTCCGCGCCTCGGCGACGTCGCGAGCGTAGGGGATGCCATACATTACGCGCTGGGGGGAGACGCGACTTGTGCGAACGATGTGGACGACGACGACGATGCGGATGACGATGACAAAGAAATCGTGTCAGATACGAGGAACACCGCGACCGCGGCGATTTCACAAAATTCACAAAATGCACAAAACAACCCCAAAACGCCCCCGAAAATGAATCAAAGAGGCAAACGCAGCGGGCTTTGGGGCCGCGCGCCGCGACTGCGCGCTGACACGATCGTGGCGCTTGATTGCGTCGCCGAGTTACTCGCCGCATCCGGGGTTGGGGCTACTCTTAAACTGATTGAATCCCTTCGCGCCGACCAAAGAGTCTGCGCCGTCGTGTTGTACCACCGCGGCGGGGGAAGTTTCGATTTGGACGGCGCATTCGAAAATTTAAAAAATAAAACTGGAAAGCGATTCTTCGCGGCGCGCGCGATACGCTCGGCGGCGTCGTGTTCCGTTGCGGTGACCCTACCGAACGACGTGATGGAAAAGCTGTGGAGTTACGACTCAGGTAACTCAAGTAACGATTGCGATTCCTTGTTTTTCGCCTCCCTGGACAAAACGCACGCCTCGGCGATGGCCGCCGAGCGCGCGGAGACTCCTTTTTGCGAAATCGCAACGGTTTTGGTTAGGGCGACGGGGCGATCGCGAGGGTCGAGGGAGGCCGTGTTCGCCACGCTTTCGCGCGGTGCGAGTCGGACAGGGTTAGCGTTGGAGTTCTCCGCGGCGTTCTGTGCAAAGACAGCCTCGACAAGCGACTACGGCGACAAAGAAAAAGAAAAGCACTCCGCGGCGGAGACCGAAGCGGCGGCGCTCTCGGCGAAGCTGCAAGCCGCCGTGCCCTTCAACCTGGGGGTATCGAAACGTGAATTGCTCGCCCGGGCGAACGTGGTGCTTCCGTTTGAGCACCAGGGGGGGTTCGTCCGTGCTTCAGGAGACGGGTGGGAGACCAGTGGGCAATTAGACTCATCGAATACGGAAAAAGAAGCCAAGGCGTACCAGTCTGGTGATTTTTTGAGATACCTCCCTCTTGACGCCGGCGGAACGGGGGGCGTTACCGGGGGCGGGCACGGCGAAAACGATTTCGGACAAACACGAAAAGGCGCGATCGTGTACGTCCGGGACTCGGACGACGACGTCTCAGGAAGCGACCCGGACTCGGACGAGGAGCTGGACGAAGACGCGGACTTTTAGGGAAATATTTTAGAAAACAAAGAATCGCGTCTGGTTCGAGAGAAGTACGCGATTCGCAACTCGTGGAACGTGCCTTCGAGCCACTGGTTTTTACACTCGTAAATGAACCGGTCAGCCAGTGGTACGTAGGGGGCACTGCGGGGACTCGACCCTACTTAAAATCCATCCACCGAAGCTCGGGTGAACCCCGGCATTTCGAACCCCTCCGCGAAGGTTTCGACTTCGGTTCGCAAATCGGAAACCTTTGTGTTCCCCTCCAACCCTTTTTTCCATTCCTTGAGCATCTTGCCGTGGCTTTGTTGCACCTCCAACGCGATTTGCACGGCCCGGTGAAGGAACGCGGCGATTGTTTCGAAATCGTGTTCCTTCAAGCCCCTTGAAGTCATCGCGGGCGCGCCGATGCGGCACCTGTGATTGTGTCCACGAAAAGGTCAGTCTTGTTGTATGGGCAAGCAGTCGGAGGGATTTGATTTGGCAAAATACAAAAAAAAAATACGCACCCGCCGGGCGCCAAAGCGCTCGCGTCGCCAAACACCGCGTTTTTGTTTAGCGTGATGTGCAACATGTCGCAGATGGTTTCCATCTTGGACCCGGTCAGCCCGCACGGCCGGAGGTCCCACAGCACCAGGTGGTTCTCCGTGCCGTCCGTGACGAGCTTGTACCCGTTTTTCATCAGCGCGTCCGCGAGCGCCACGGCGTTGGCTTTGGTTTGCTTGCTGTACGCCTTGAACTCAGGGGACACTGAGTGTGGAAAAGAAAAGGGTCAGTCTTGAGTCTGGAGTATGGGTGTACTTCGTAATGTGTATGAGGGATTGGGTAGTTCCGTAGTGGTGTGACTTTCAACCTGTACCCCATAAAGAGCAGGTAACAGTGCACTTGTGATATATTTGTAAGAGCCGCGAGTACTGGTAAGAGTTACCCGTAGTGCACTTCCTTTTAATGACGGCCGTGGACGTCACGTAGGGTCCGTAAACAGTGCCGCCTGATTTGGGAAAGCCGAAAAACACTTACCGGCGTGTTTCAGCGCCACGGCGAGGGCGCCGATTTGGTGGTTGTGAGGTCCGCCTTGTAACGCGGGAAACACGGCCTGGTTCACCTTGGATTCGTAGTCGTACTGCATGTTCTCGGGTTCGCCTCTCTTGGAAGCCCTTGGGCCTCGGCGGAAGAAGATCATACCCGCCCGGGGACCTCTTAGGCTCTTGTGCGTGGTCGTCGTGACGATGTCACAAAACTCAAACGGCTGCGTGTGTTCCTCCGCGGCGACCAGCCCGGAGATGTGCGCCATGTCCATCATCAAAAGCGCGCCGCACTTGTCCGCGATTTCTCTGAACCGGGCGTAGTCCCAGTCTCTTGGGTACGCGCTGCCGCCGCAAATCAGCATCTTGGGGCGGTAGTTAAGCGCAGATTCTTCGAGCTTGTCGTAATCGATCAAACCGGAGTGCGGGTCGACTTTGTAGGGAAGGGACTCGAAGAAAATGGACGTGGCGCTTATTTTTTTACCCCCCGCGGTGTAGTACCTGTTTTTGTTAACGAAAAGTGTCAGTCGGTTGGACCGTGGGTATATCCGGGATTGGTATGAGTAAACAGTCGTGCTAACAGTCCGAGGGAATGCGCCCTTCTGGTCGTAATAGTCCAGGACGCAGGACGAGTATGGGCAATCGCGAAGGCGGGGCGTGGTGGGTGGGCGGGTTCCGTACCCGTGCGTTAAGTGCCCGCCGGACGGCAAATCGAGGCCCATGATCCGGTCGTGCGGCTGCAAAAGCGCCACGTACACGGCCATGTTCGCGGGCGAGCCGCTGTACGGCTGGACGTTGACGCCCCACTTTTCCTTGGGAAGCCGGAACGCGGCGAGCGCGCGGTCCTGGCAAAGCGTCTGAGAGTGGTGAAACAAAGAGGAGGAAGGTTATCGATAAAAGAAAGTGTCAGTCTTGAGTCGGCGAGTGTGGGTGTACTTCGTAATGTGTATGAGCAAACAGTCACCCGTAATCATACGTACCTCGATCTTGTCGATGTTTTCGTTGCCCCCGTAGTACCGAGCGCCCGGCAAACCCTCGCTGTACTTGTTGGTTAAGCAACTCCCCAACGCTTCCATAACAGGCGCGGAGGTGAAGTTCTCACTCGCGATGAGCTCGATGCCCTGGCTGTTGGTGGTGTGGGATGGAGAGAAAAGAAGAGCGGGGTACGTCAGCGATCGTTATCGACGAAAATCTTCTTTTGTCGCAGAGTAAGGTCTCGTGTTCAGTCGTCAGAGTTGGAAACGCGGTGTTAGGAAACGCGATCGATCGGCGTGTTCCCAACGTGTTGTCCTTTACGTACATCTGCCTCAGCTTTTCCTTCTGCACCAGGTTGTACACATCGGGGTCCGCTTGTTTCAGGGTTTTCAGGGCCTCGGGGAAAATGGCATCCTGGGGTTTGGGGGGGGGATGCGTGTCAGTGGATACGTCACCGGAAGCAGGAAAAGAGATCGGCGGGAAAACAATCCACGCGTGTCGGTGATCGTCACGCCACGGCTCGTTCGCGGTCTTTAGATCCAGGGGAGCTTCGTCACTTGTTTCCGAAACAGCAGTACGTAGTGCCGAGTAGTGGCGTCCCGACGTACCATTGTTGCGTTCGTCTCTTTGTGTCGTCTCGTGGGCAGGGGAAGAGTGATGCAGCCGGCATCTGGGGATCGCCGAAGGTTGCGAAGGTAGGCTCGCGAAAAATCTCAAGTGATTTTTCATCGCCGACTTTTTGGCCGCGCCAAGGCTCAACACCCCCTGCAAGCACCTGCCATCGCATCACAGCCGTTCGCGACGCCCGGGCCCGGACGCAGGGACGGGGTGTGGGTGGTTTACTGGTTTCGGGAGAGAGGCGGAGTGAGAGGCGGGTTTAGGGTCACTTTCCGTGATGCCTCCGTCAACTCGCGCGCGCGAGCCGTACACGGGCCGGGACGCGGAGCGGTTGTTGCTGATCCCGTCGTCGCACGAAACTTTTGCGAAACCGAAACGAACCCCGTGGCACCAGAAACCGCACGCGGGGTGTGCTGTGTTGGCGGTGTTGAGTTTGTTCGGCCTAGGCGCGGTGCTCCTGCCGTCGTTCGAGTCCCCGGGGAACATCACCGTTTTTCGCGCCGCGGAGGCGGACGTGCGAGTACGGCAACTCGCGGGGTGGTTTGAGGATTTAAACGAACCCGGGCAAGATTCGGTGCACGCGGTGACCCTGGCGGTGACGCAAGATCGGGACGCGATACTGGCCGCGTTAGCGTCGACTTCCGATCCGGACAGCCAGAGGTACGGCAAGCACTACACGCAGCAAGAGGTGCACGAAATCAGCACGAACAAACGAAGTTTAGTGTCGGTCCGGGCGTTCGTGGAGAAAGCCACTTCCGGGCTGCGAGTTAAAATAAATTGGTCACCCGGTTTCGACTTCGTGCGCCTCGAAGCGCGGGTGGAGGACCTTGATAAGATCTTCAACGCCAAGTTTCGGCGGTGGGAGCGGCGCTTGCGGAACGACGTGGTGCACGAGACCTACAGAACCCGGGAACTCGCGGTACCGAAAGAATTAGAGAACCATCTGGACGGAATCTTAGGCGCGCTGCATCT
>Ga0302121_10001494_pt1 | contig 11051 bp, 11 predicted proteins | sample CB21_surface_MG_FD_203120 | JGI IMG/M metagenome (GOLD analysis project Ga0302121, IMG submission 203120) | Marine microbial communities from Western Arctic Ocean, Canada - CB21_surface | ecosystem: Environmental > Aquatic > Marine > Oceanic | place: Canada: Western Arctic Ocean | collected... | reverse complement strand
AGTATCTTCATCCCATGTCTTCTCTATAATATACACCATTATCACCTCGTTCAGGAAATAAATCTGTTAACGTATCTTCTCTATGTATGTCCAATGTTAAACAATGCCATCCACCATCAAAGAAACTTCTTGGACGGAAGTCAAATGTGTGAACAGTAATACCTCTTTTGTGCAACCATTCAGTAAGCGGCGGATAGTCTTTCATGCAAAGGACATTTTTTTCATCAATCACAAGCATGTTTACTTCAAATACAGTTTCGCTAAATTCTCCTATCCAGTCACTAGCGTCATTGTATATCCATTTTTCAAATTGTTCATTATTATCCTGTCCAGGAACACTCCAGTTTTTAACTTGATAACCAGAAGTATAATTATTTAAATTTTTTGGAATCTGGAATACTTCCCAATCTGGAAAGCTCACCGAATAGTCTGCTTTCCAATGACTACTTGCAATCACACCAGGCGCACATGGAGTGAACACACCATCGCTATGTCCGTCAGTGTTAGTAATGTTTACTCTATACTTTTTAGATAATTGTACCATTGCTTCGCAGACAAATCCCCACATGCCTTCGTGAGTTGATGGATCAACAAACAAGTCTCTTCCAATTCGGACTATCGATGGAGGATAAAGGCAGTTTATAGGCATTCCGCTTGGTCTTTGTACATCGTATCCTAGTTGCTTATACTCGTTCATAACATGATGCCATCGATCCTGTTTCAATTCTTCATTGTGGTGTAATGAGTAAAGGGTTTTATCAAGCACAAGGTAATGGTCCCTCGGAGTTATCGGAGGCTTTACCAACTGATCATTCTTGCCAAGATGATCCTCAATTGAATCAAATTGAGGCCTACGTACTTTGATGCCTCTGTCTTCTAAGAAACTTTGTAACTTTCCTGTATCTTCCTGGCACCATTGTGTAATCTGACACAACGGATCTGCTACTTGGTTAGGAAGATGGTCGTAAAAACTTTCAGGATATGTATCTCCAAGCCAAACTTCTTTTAGAGGAGTAAATCCAAAGTTACTATTAATCATTTACCAACCTATCTTTTCCCAAGGTACATCTTTGTCGCCAAAATGTCCATATGTACAGTTCTTACTATATTCATTATAGTTGAAAAGATTAAATCTGTCAATGATTCCTTTTGGTGTTAGGTCTATATTATCACGTATAAACTTTTGTATACTTCTATTGTGTCCGTTTGACTCAATGTATATACTAGTAGGTTCTTTTACTCCAATAGCATATGATATTTGTATTTGACACCAGTCAGCCATGTCGTCTGCTACTACATTCTTTGCTAACCAACGGGCCATATAGGCTGCCGATCTATCCACTTTTGTCGGATCCTTTCCACTAAAAGCACCACCGCCATGAGGAGCAAAACCACCGTAAGTATCAACAATAATTTTACGGCCAGTAACACCTGCATCACCATCAGGACCGCCAATAACAAAGTTACCAGTAGGGTTAAGATGGAAGATTGTATCGTCGTCAATTAGGTCTCCTAGTGTTTCTTGACATGCCATTTTTGCTGCCATACGAGAGCTTTCGTAAAAGCCTTCCTTGTGCTGTGTACTTACTACAACTTGATCAATTCTTTTTACAGTGGTACCTTCATATTCAACACTAACTTGACTCTTGGCATCTGGACCAAGATATTCAAATCCATCTAGTCTTTTTTGTTTTAGGTTTTTGAGTATCTCATGTGAGAAGTGTATTGGTGCTGGCAAGTATGCTTCGTTTTGATTACATGCATAACCAAACATTATTCCTTGATCACCTGCACCAAAGTCATCAGTGCCCAATCCAATGTCTGCACTTTGTGAGTGCAACTGATTGTTGATTGTTTTGTTGTCAACAGTTAGTTTGTCCCAATGAAAGCCTTCCTGTTCGTAACCAATTTCTTTTACTTTGTCACGAATGATCTGCTCAACTTGTTCATTGCTAACATTAAAGTTTTTAACTTCACCTGCTAGTACAACATAGTTAGTTGTAACCAATGTTTCAACTGCCACACGTGTTGTTTCGTCACCAGCACTAAGTCCAGCATCAACAAGAGCATCACTAATCTGGTCTGCTACTTTGTCAGGATGACCATCGCTTACTGACTCGCTTGTAAAAATATAACTCATTTGTATATAAAAGGATCCCTCTTCCGTAGCTCTTTAAGTTTTTTACGATATCGTATTTCTAGTTTAATCTTGTTAACTAAATTTTTAATCCATGTTATCATTATACACTCCTTTTGTTTGTTTGTCAAGTAGTTCTGGATCAAATAGTGGAACAGCACAAAATGTTAATGTACCTTTGTTTACCTTAGGAACAGATCTTTTTGATGCTATTACCGTTTCTAAGTTATAATAGTTATACCGCTTGTCAATGACCTGTGTCCAATTTAGACTACTACCTATTTGTGTAGGACTGTCAGTATAGAAAGGTCGTAAATCATAGTTGGGTTCAACTATGCCAGCAAACTCTTGCCAATCATGCGACCAGTCTAACAAGTATGGAAGTATTAAAAGTCTCCATCCAGGATCCATTTTTGCACGCCAAGGATAACATAACAGTTTCATCCTATATTCGTACAAACTGAAATCGTCTTCTGCAAAAGGCACAGTGCCTTTGTTAGAAAACAATGTGCCATCTATCATACCAGGCTGGAGCCGTCCTCGTGAAAAATATGTATCGTAACCATCAATATCTTCTGGTAAAGGAATGGTGTATCCTATGTTTGCAAGTCCTCTAAATCCCAAGCAGTTACGTATTGTTTGTTGTTTTGCTATGTCAACGTCTGGCTTTTTTGCTTTTAATTGTTTGAACCATTCGGGCATATGATTACGCATAGGTGTAGGTGCTGGACATTCAAGGTACTGTATTTCTGGATCATCACAGTATTCCCATGTGAGGTACGGCGTAGCTTCAATCATAATAGCGGAACCTGTAATTCTTTGCTGTCACGCCAAGTATAATCATATTCAGCATAAGCCTTGGATGTACGAATACTGTATACATCAAGGTGTTGTGTTATCTTTACAAGTATATCCTCAAAATGCTCAGTGCCAAAACTCTCTTGTAAATCCACTTGTCCAATCTTTGGGTGGCCAATTGTTAGACTAGGATCATCTGGATCAAAACTGTTTGCTGTTAACCAAGTGCGAAACTCTCTTAGTTTTTCTTGCATAAATGGTTGATTGTGTGTGTTGTTACCCCATTCAATATCAAAGTCTCCTGCAGCTTCTGTTTGTGGTTTCAGTGTGGTAGTTGTTAGTTCATCAATTCTACTGTCACTGCCTTCGTCACAAAAGACCTCGTAATGGTGTTTACCTACGGCTTTGTTAACACCTACATACACTCCACCTAAGTGACGTGCAATAGTGTCAACGCCAAATTGGTTGTAGTCTTCATCATCCAGTACAAAACGAGGAGCATGCAACCAACACATAACATTGCTAGGACGAACCCATTCTGGTGTGCTTTGGTGTCTTCCTAAACTGATAATAAAACATTCTGCTTCATGACACAGCAAATTTAACTGACGAATGTACCAACGTGTTTCAGCATCTGCATCAATATAGTGTTTGCTCATTGCACCACTAACACCTTGTGTTTCTTCAAAATACAAATGCAATTGATTAAACTTATCGTGATTTACACTAACAATATCTTCGTCGGCCCGTTCACTGTAGTTTGTTTTTACCATGTTAGCCGAAGTAAAATGATCTCTGATTACATAATTAATCTTACTTCCGTTTATACCAGCAATAGTTCTGTTTATTTCACTTGCTAAAAAATCCAAATTGCGTTCACTATCTGGAAATCCAAAGAAACAATAGTTTTTTTCTAGGTGTAATTTTTTTTCTAATATGCCATTAAATGCAGTCAACCATTTTCGACTTAGACTATTATCATATACATCAAAGTAAATAGGAAATTGGTCTCCTGATACATTGCGTAAAGTAATTTGTATTCTATCTAAATAATTCATGTTGTTAATAATTTGCTTAGACTGTAGATAACTCGATCTTTTCCATAGGCCGCAAACAATATATTGCCTTTGTCAAGATCAAATTGTTCAACTGCACTATCGTAGCGATTTCCGTATGTGTTCCACATGTAATCCATTGGAATGTTGTCAAGTAAAAGTATTCCATTAATAACGCAACTGCTCGGACACATGTTTGCACGATCATATATTGTTATTGGATCGGTAGGGTCTTGAATCCGTGTGTAACGCACACCAATACGATTCCAGCTGGCTGCATATCCTTTGCTTAAACTTATGCCTATACTTGCAATAGCACTGTGAGATACATCTATTTCAATGCCTCTACTACAACTCATCCAAGCACCATCAAGATGCACTGGTATGTTTTTTTCTAGGGCTTCTTCTAATATTGCCTCATACTCTGGATGGACTCCGAGATAACCTGGAAATGGAGTTGCTATTACCAATGGTTTGTTGGGTACAAGTTTACCAGGTATGCTCCATGTTCTTGTTGGATTTAATTTTTCATAATATCTATAATCATGTTCAAGCACCTGTAGATCTTTGCCATATTTAATCAATAAGCCATCCAGATAATGATGACAACCAATTATAACTTCTTGGTAAGTGTATAGTTCAATATTTTTAAGAACAAATCCTTTATTTTGTTTTACATAATTGTTAAAGCGTTCTACAAATTCTGCTTGTGTATTACCAGGTGACCCAGAGATTGTTCCTGTCAATATATCATGTCGCATACCAAGAAGGAAATCATCTTTTAAAATGTCAATGGCATTTGGTTTAAGTAAACTCCTGTCATACATAGGTGTGTACTACCAACATTTGTTTGGTGTCGCATCCAATTGCCGTATTATCTAAACCGCAGTGCCAATACAAGCTGTTCCACCAAATAAGATCACCTCTACCCCATTGGATATTTCGTAATAATGTGTAACTTCGATGATCAATCCAACCAAACTCTTTATTTTTTTTCAATGGATTGGTACCTGCAACCAAATGATGCCATGGTTGTTCGTCTGCAGGTTCATCTAATACTTCTAGATCAAATACCATTGTACTATTAGTAGAACATCGACTTGTGTCACGATCAACACTTACAGGTATTAAAAAACTTGCAAACTGTGTGCCGTTTGGATTATGTTCTTTTTCTGGTATTGTTTTTATGTCTTGATGTATTTTAAAACTTTGTGTAACATCACCTAAAAAGCCAAAGATTAATCCTAAGTCTGGCCGTTGTGTATATTCTTGTAACGGAGCTAGTATATGTTCTATAAACCAATCGTATGCTTTGGTATGATTTATATCAATACCTTTGCAATCTCCTTCTGGAATTTTAGTACTATCTAATTTTTCCATGTAGTCAAGAACAAATTGTAATTTGTTTTCATCAAAAAACTTTAATTTGTTACCGCAGTGTTGTGTATAATCAAACATCTATTTTTTTCCACCAATCTAGTATTTCTTTATCTTTGCTTAGTATGTGTTTCATTGTAAAACTATCATTTCTTATACGTTCCAATGTGTGTACACGCTTCTTGCCTTTACGCATGCCTTGTGCATATTCTTCTGGCCACTGCTCTTCCATTGTAGGACGGTTCTTCAATTGCGTTAGTACATCTACTAATGCCCTGCCAAGACTGTTATTTTTAATTAGCTGGTCCACAAGTCGATCTAGTATTTTACGAGGCAATGCCAATGGTGACATGATAATATCTGGCGTAAATGTAAAAATAGTCTTGGCAAGTATATCTACATCCAGTTGATTGGCCAATGCTTGCATGTTTTCAACATCAAACATACCAGGTAATGTAAGGGTATAATCCAAACGCATCATTCGTTTGTTGCGTGCAAGAGGTAGCAATGAACGAAAGTTATCTACAAATTGATTATACTTCAATCCAGTACGGATATATTCACCAATGGCACCTGTACCATCTAGACTGGCACATATCTGCCAGTCACGTATTTTGTCTAAAATATCCTTGCCAAGATCAATACCCTTGTAATGTATTCTACTGAGATTACTGTTATATCTTGCATATAGTCCTGGACCGTCACCAAGTTCAACTATGCGTTTCATGTAACGCCAATGTTGTTCATACATCAATGGTTCACCACCTACCCAATATATTTCTTCTATACGGTGTTCTTCAACTGCGTCTGAAAATTCTTTTTCAATTTGCGTATCTTGGAACTTTGAGATTTCCTTGCGTACTTCTGGAATCATCCAATTGTTTTTTGGATTGTCCAAATTAACCATGTTGTGCTTTTTCTGTTCTGTTTCCCATGCACTACTCAACATATCACCACATGTTCTACACTTAAAGTTGCATAGGTTTGAGAACCTATAATCCCAACTGATAGGCTTCATGCTTGTCCAACCCGTGTCGTCTGTACTAGTCCATAGCTCATCATAACGGTGCTGAAAGAGATGCCAAAAATATGTTTTGTATACATCTGTGTTCAACAGTTTGTCTGTGCAAACTTCGCACTCACTTAGTTTTTCTCCAGCCATCATTCTACGTCTTACATCACGCATATGGTCGCTATTCCAATGTTGTTCTAGTGTTGTAGGGTTGTACCTTCCTGTGCCTGCAGCAGTATCGATATACTGTTCAAAGCTCTGTGCTGGTTCACGTGATGCACAACATAATCTACGTTCTGTTTGCGGCGAAAGGTAAGTGTGTGTCCATGGTGCCATGCAAAGTGTTTCAGGTTTCACATCTGGTTTATTCACCACGAGCAGTTACTCTCTTGCGTAGCTCGCTTGATGAAAATCTGTGATCTCTTTTGTTGAAGTGCAGACTGATATCTCTGCGTTTGCATATGTCTTTGCCTGTAAAGTCTTTTTCTCTATATTCATCACCTAGTATACGTACATCAATTGAATACATGCTCAATATATCTTTGAGATCTTCTTCAGTTGAATAAGGTATTATTTCATCTACATATCCCACTGCCTTAAGTTGTGTGTAACGTTCAACAATGGTTTGTATTGGTGCATTCTTTTCTGGACGGTCAGCACTTGGATCAGTTTGCAATCCGCATATCAAATAGTCACATTGATCTTTTGCTTCACGTAGCATACTGATATGTCCACTGTGTAACAAATCAAATGCACTGCAGGTAAATCCTACTTTCATATTAACTCCAGTTGTTTTTCTGTAACTTCTTTATCTAACACTGTAGAGGTAAACAACTCGGCTCCTTTATGTGCGTTCTCATGCCATTCGTTGCCTTGATCTTCTCCGTCTGCATCACTGTCACTTATATATTTGTAACAGTCAAAAGGTACACAAAACTTATGACAAACTTTTGCCAGTGCGTATGCTTCCATTTCGCATATTTGATAGTTGATATGTGGAACTGAAAAACTATCTCCTGTGCCACACACAAACAAACTATCATGTTTGGTCTGTGTAATAATCATTTGTTCTTCATCACCAGGTGAAACATAAAGCGGAAGTCCTAGTGGTGTGCAATCCATATCACGTTCTATTACTGCACTAACTCCTACCAGTTGTCCTTTTAATGCTTCACTACCTCCGGCTGATCCAAAGTTTATTACCTTAGTATAAGTTGTATTATAACACAGTTCTGTAGTAAGAGCAATGGTTGCATTGACCTTTCCTACTCCGGTAACTAATTTTTTATAACCACTAGGCAATGATCCTGGAAGTTCTTGTTCGAGTGCAATTACTACTAATATCAAAATGGTCCCTCATAATCTATTGCTTGTGCAAGTTCTGGATGATGTGTTCGCAGGTCTTGATTTCTACGAACATCAACGCCTCTGGTTCTTATTCTCAACATGTTTCCATCTAAACTAACTCCACCATTGATAAAGTCAATAATATTGTTGAATTCTTTTCTGTGATACTCAGTTACATTTGCATTTTGCAAACGTTCGATTGCTATTTGTTTAGCACGTTCAGGAAGTGTTCCTACACTGTGATAGTAGGCTTCGTGCAACATATTCCAATATACAAAATCAAAACTGCGTTTGTCAATCCAGTTTGCAAGTCCTTCCAAATACATCACATTAAATACATTAACAGTTGAACACACCTGTAACTGTATGTTTGTATTTCTATCACGCAACTGTTCAAAGCGATCCATATTGTTGTTTACTTCTGCCCACACAGCGTTAGCACGTTGATATTCAAATCTTTCATCAACATCATCTATTGAGAATGCAACTTCAACTGTTTTGAAATGCTTCCATATCTCTTCAGCGTTTTCTGGATAGTGTGTGCCGTTGGTGTTGTAGTGTATCTCTACATTGGATGCAATACCATTATCTACCATACGTTGCAGTAAATCAAAATGCTCTTGTATCATAAACGGCTCACCGCCTGTAAATTCCAAGTAACGCACTTGATCCATTAAACTGTCAATGTCTTGCCAGAATCTTTGATTGCGTCTTGGCCATGCTCCGTCTTTGAGCATCTGATAGTGAAAACTATCCTTGCCTTCAAAACGTACTTCTTCAGCAGCAAACGTGCTTGAACTCCAGGAGCCGCATATTCTACATTTCAAGTTGCATATGTTGCCCAACTTAAAGTCAATAAACACCAATGGCTTTGCATCCGCTGTCCATTCTGTATCTGTTACAATGTGTTCCAGTCTGTTGATTGTGTGCATACGCTTTGAAGTTCTACCACTACGCTCTTCGTTCCAACACTTACGGCATGTTTGTGGCTTCTTGCCATCTAAGAACTCCTGACGTAGTTTACGCATGTACTCACTGTTGTGTACAACGTTTAAGTCTGTTGTCATTAGAGAATACTTGTTGCCGTCTTCATCTTCGATTTCATCTTCTGCTAGACAACAAGGTCGTGTTGTGCCAATTGGTGAAGTTTCTAAACTAACCCAAGGTAGTACGCAGAATTTATCGTGTGGTAGTTTCACTCCAATGCTCCTAGCTCTGGTATAAAGTCTAGTATGTTTTCTTTTCGTATGTGGTCTAGTTGATTGGTCTTCTGCCAGAACTTTTCTAATAGATGTGAGTTGTCTGTGCTATCCATATACTGTATTGCACTTTCAAAACCCACTGTTGCTCTGTTTAATCTATCCAACGGTCGCAACCATTCTAGGTGCTTCTCATACTTCTCTTTGATTTCTTCTTTGTATGCTTGTGATGCAATGTCAAGACGAAAATAATCAGGATCTTGTAATATATTTACATTTAAATCTTGTGGCTTTATCAATCCTTTGCCAACCCATTCTTTGTGAAAGTCAGGCAAGTGCATTGCATTCATAATGCTTAATGTTGGGCTAATATAAAAATCAACACGTGGACATATCTCCATCATCTGGCGTCTGTTGTCTTCAACCGTTTCCCATTTGGTTCCTTTGCGTATGTATTCACCTCTTGGACCCATAGCATCGAGACTTGCACCCACTGCTACACTGTCAAACTTCTTCCAATAGTCAAATACCATTCTATCTTTTAGTTTAACTTGTGTGAAGTTTGAATTGTAAATCAAGCGTACATCAAATCTTCCTCTACGCTCTAGTTCTTCGAGTATAACATAGTGTTCATCCATCATCAATGGTTCACCACCAGCAAAGTAAATTTGCTCTACATGATCAAGATGTTCCATTAGTTGGTCCATCATGTCAGTTTCAAAACGACCTGCATAGTTTAACACACTGTTGTTCTTTGCCCACTCAGGACCTGCCAGTGCAGTTTGATCTTTGTACCAACTGCTGGAAAATATATGTCCACAACTTCTACAACTTAGGTTACACAGATTTGAAAAACGTATGTCCCAATAGGTCATCTCAAAGTCTTTGTGTTCACCATCTTCTGTTGTATCTTTGGTTCTTTCAATGTGATGTCCGTGATGTTTGTTTGCACTTTGTCTACCACTGAAGAAACCTGATTCTTCTTGTTCGTAGCAACGTCCGCAAGCGGCATTGGGTGTTTCAGTAAGCATATCTTTACGCAGTTGTTTTTGTTCTGGGCTATTCCATATCTCTGCCATGGTATTAGTCTTACAATTTCCCACTTGTCCAATGCCCATTTCAGCATGACAACAAGGATATGCTTCACCAGTAGGATACGCATGCAGGTGTATCCAAGGATACATGCAAAAGGTTTTGCTCTCGCTTAGTAGTTTGCGTTCACGTTCTTCTAGATCTTTTAGTGATATCTTGATTGGTTCACTGCTGTTGTAATTATAGTCCGTCATACCACTCTTTCATACTTGGAAAAGATTTCTCAAAGTTTTTGTTCCGTCTTATATCGTACTGACTGTAAAACTGCTTAAAGTCATTGTGCAGTTTTGGCATATCAAATGCATCACTGTGTGGAGTTTTAACAACGTCAAGATAGTCTATCAATCTTTGTGTTTGATTTAGCTCATGTTCATGTAACAATTCGTTGTCAGCATTTTTATCGTACCATTGTTGCAATCGATCTTTGTGCAGTGTTCGAATGTTATCTGGCAACGCCAATGGTGATTGAAAACTAGGAAAGCGTAGAATGTTTAATGTAAAACTTGGAAAGTCTTTTCCATATTGTTCTTTAAATTTAATCAAGTAACTGAGGAATTCAGGAAGTGTTTCCAAACACAGTGCGTTAACAGTACACATGTTATGCAAACTGCGTAACTTGCCCGAGCCTGCCAACAGGTGCATATTCCTTGCCCAAGTTGACCATTCTAATCCATCACGTATGTACTCTGCTTGGTATACTAAACTTTCATTGGATGTGTAGATATCCAATGGAGCACTGTCGGCTCTGTCTAACAGTTTAAGTATGTCAGAACTTTCTAGACCAAGATTACTATTGATTGCAATTCTTGTTTTACTTGCGCCTTTGTTTTCTTTAAACCAATCTAACAGTTTCCACAAGTGTCCACTCATCATTGGTTCTCCGCCTGTGATACGTAGCTCTTCTAGAGTTTTATGTAGATCACTTTCCCACCATTTAAAGAATGCTTCGATGTAAGGATTGGTTTCGTTAAATGTATAAAGTTGGTTGCTATCATGTGTGTGAGTAAAATGGTTACGACCATCACTTACTAGAT
>Ga0302121_10001472_pt1 | contig 11138 bp, 14 predicted proteins | sample CB21_surface_MG_FD_203120 | JGI IMG/M metagenome (GOLD analysis project Ga0302121, IMG submission 203120) | Marine microbial communities from Western Arctic Ocean, Canada - CB21_surface | ecosystem: Environmental > Aquatic > Marine > Oceanic | place: Canada: Western Arctic Ocean | collected... | reverse complement strand
TACGCTTTCATACGCTATTTCATACGGGGTCAAAAAAGGTGTATGAAACGTATGATTTACAACTATAGTAAATCATACGTTTTAAAATGACGCGACAATTGTAATTAATAGGAGTTAGGTGTATGAACAGAGCATCGTTTGGTTCGCTTATGAAAGGCGGTATAACCAAGAATAAAAAAAAGGAGATTAAAATGAAAAAAGGTGGAAAGAAAAAAGGCGGAAAAAAGAAAGGGTACTGAAATGAGTAAAGATGTAAAAGTATTCGTCAAAGGCATTTCTATGTCTGGAAAGGTAAAGGATGACGATAACAGATCTACTCCAGAAGATAAAACAAAATCTGGAGAAGGAGAGGCTAGAGATAGCTGAAAAAATGGTTCTGGGTCGGGAAGCCGATTTTGGATCATACCAAAAAGACGTTGGGATTGCGGAAGGTTTACTTAGGTCTTCTGACTTGATCGACGAAACATTAAAAAACTTTAACAGAGAGGATGAATAGACATGTCTCATCAACATGCAGTCTGGAAAGACGAAGAAAGTGAAGAAAGTGTAACTCAGGCCGAATTGCCAAAGCCACTTAATTGGAAAGTTCTAGTTCAACCAAATCAGGTGAACATGAAAACAAAGGGCGGATTATTCCTAGCCCCTATCTCAAAAGACAATGAAGAATATCTGACAGCCCACGGCAGAATTGTAGCTGTAGGTGATTTAGCATACCGAGATCGTGACACGGGAGAGGCTTGGAAGACGTTAAGTCCACAAGTCAATGATCGTGTGACATATGGAAAATATGCAGGTCAGAAAATTGTAGTCAATGGAGTTAAGTTACTTTTGTTGAATGACGATGAATTAACATCGATCGTTCCCGAAGGTGCTAAAATTTCCGCATATCTAGCGTAAAACTTGGAGGACGCAACCATGAGTAATGAAGCAGACGGAGTGATCGAAGAGATCAATGAAGAAATAAAAAAAGCACAGGCAGAACCTGAAGACTTTCAAATAGAAATCACCGACGACCCTCAAGAGGAAGTCGATGATATTGTCGAAGAAGAAAGTAAAAGGGATGACCCTGAATATGGAGAGAAAGTTCAAAAGCGCATACAGAAGTTAGTCGCGCAACGCAGAGAGGCAGAAGTTCAGTCAAGGCAGATCCAAGAGCAGAACGCGCAACTTGCCGCCCGACTTGAACGACTTGAGAAAGGATCTCAGCAAAGTTCTGAGAATGCCTTTAACCAGAGATACGCACAGACTAAGGAAGCTCTAAAGAAAGCTATCGAGGAGGGAGACACTGACGCTCAGTTAGATTTCTCAGAGCAAATAGCTGACTACCGTGCGGCAATGCGTGTATCTGAAATGCAGAGAAACCAGAGGATACAACAGGAAACTGCATCCCCGACTGTCGGTCGAGCGCAACAGGCGGCTCAAAACCCAGCACCTCAGAAGGCAATGCAGTGGTGGGAGAGAAATAACTGGTTTAACGGTCAGGGATATGAGCGAGAAACTGCGGCCGCAAGGGCGATTGATGTCCAATTAGACATTGAAGGATTTGATAAAGATTCAGATGATTATTACGATCAGTTAAATAATCGTTTACATAATGTATTTCCTGAGTTAGTTTCAGGATCAAGTCCAAGTAAGACGAAGAGAACAAAAAGTAGATCACCAGTCGCGCCCTCTACAGGCGGTTCTCCAAACTACAAGGGCAACAGGGTTCGCTTAACTAAGCAACAACTCAGTGCGGCTAGAGAAGTTGGAATAACAACTGAGGATGGTTTAAAACGCTACGCCTCGGAAATTAGAAAACTTGAAAGGAGCTAAATTATGACTGAAGCAAGAAATGTTCGCGCAAGTGAGACCCGTGATTCTGTTAGGTCGGAGCAATCTCGCCCCGATGCAACATGGTCACCACCAGCATTGTTGGATGCACCAAAGGCTCGCCCTGGTTACGTTCAACGATGGATAACCACCTCGATTCAGGGGAAAGAAACACCAGACAACGTGTATAAAAGAATGCGCGAAGGATGGACACCACGCCCCGCAGATACCGTAAAAGATGATTCACTCTTTCCGACTATCAACCATGGACAATGGGCAGGATCAATTGGAGTTGAAGGCATGTTGCTATGTGAAATGCCTATCGAGAAAAAGGAAGCCCAAAGGGCTTACTATGAAGGTAGGAATGCAGAGCAAAATGAATCAGTTGTAGGAGAGCTTGATGCGTTAGGCAGGAACAATGGACAACCAATCTTTCAAGAAAGGAAGTCCTCTTCGAGCCGTGGCAGACCTTCGTCTGCTATGGATGATTAAAATTAAACTCTAAAGGAGAGAAAATATGGCTAATGCAGATGCCGCATTTGGGTTTGTCCCAACTCGCCACATGAGCGGTAACGCACCAAGGACTAACAAGTATACTTGTGCAAGTGAATTAGCGGAGAACATCTTTAAAGGTGACCTCTGTATAATTATTGCTACAGGGCTTATTACTCCACATACAGCAACCGAGGTTAATAACATCGGTGTGTTTGATGGGTGTAGTTATACAGCAAGTGATGGCTCATACGTTTACAGTGAATACTGGCCAACAGGCACAAGTGCCACAGATATAATTCTTTATATCTATGATGACCCGTACACTGTATTCAAAATTCAATCAGCAGGAACTACTGCACAAACCAATATCGGAAATTGTGCCGATGTTGTCGCAGGAGCAGGTTCGACCACTACAGGTCAATCTGGGTTTGAAATTAGTGGAACTATGGCCGCAGGTACAGCTACCTGTAAGATCATGGCTCTTTTTGATGCACCAGAAAATACTTTTGGTGCGAATGCCGTCATGGAAGTGCTAATAAACGAGCATATCTTAAAAGATGGCGCAGGCATATAGAAAGGGTATAGAAAATGGCTATGAATAGAGCAAGTTTTGCTAAAATGCTTGAACCAGGACTCAATACCCTCTTCGGGCTTGAGTACGATAGTTATCCTCCAGAATGGACGGATGTATTTTCCAGTAACACTTCTAATAAGGCGTTTGAAGAAGACGTTCTCTTACAAGGTTTTGGAAATGCGCCTACCAAAAATGAGGGTAGTTCAATATCATACGATGACGCTGGACAACAATGGACAGCTCGCTATCAACATGAAACAATTGCTTTGGCTTTCGCTATTACGGAAGAAGCTGAAGAAGACGGCCAGTATGGCTCACTTGCTTCACGTTACACTAAGGCACTAGCCCGTTCTATGGCTTCCACTAAGGAGCTAAAAGCGGCTAACGTCCTTAACTTTTCACAAACGGCAGGATACACAGGCGGTGACGGGATTGTACTTTTAAGTGCATCACACCCATCTCGCGCTGGTACTCAGTCTAATGTGTTAGGTACAGCGGCTGATTTGTCTGAAACATCACTTGAGTCAATTCTTATCAATATTGCTGATATGAAAGATGATCGTGGGCTTAGAATTGCGGCACAAGGTAAGACGTTGGTAATTCCAACTGCTTATACTTTCGTTGCGGATCGTATCCTACAATCCAATCTTCAAAACGACACAGCAAACAACGCTATTAACGCGATGAAAAACAACGGGTACTTACCTGGTGGTTCACACGTTATGCGTCGATTGACAGACTCTGATGGATGGTTTGTGACAACTGATGTCCCAGATGGACTGAAGATGTTCCAAAGATCGCCTATGAAAAAAGGTATGGAAGGTGACTTCGAAACTGGAAATGTTCGTTATAAAGTTCGCGAGAGATATTCTTTCGGTTGGACTGACTGGCGCGGTGTTTTTGGTTCTCAAGGAGCGTAATATAATAATTTGAAGGAGGGTTCGCCCTCCTTCATACCTTAACAATCACATGATGTGATTGACATTTGCCAAGATAAGGAGATTTACATGGCTAATACAACATTTAATGGAACAGTGCGTTCCACTTCTGGTTTCTCTGATATCACTAAAGATTCAGTCGGAAACGTAACAACTAATTCAACATATTCTGAAAACGCCTCTGTCGGTGGAACTCTTGCAGTGACTGGCAATACCACTCTAACAGGAACTTTGACAGCTAAAGCAAATGTCGTCACTATTACAACTGCAACATACGCAGTGACAGCGGCACAGTCTGGCACTACTTTTATCTTTTCAAGGGCGGCAGGAATTGTAGTTACTCTTCCTGAGTTAACAGCGGCCGCTAGTGGTGAGCAGTATAGCTTTATTGTCGGCACAACATTCACAGGTGCAGGACAGATTAATACAGGTGCTACAGCCGACTTGTATTCTGGTTTTGCTATAATGTCTGACCCAGCAACCGCTGGTGATACCAACACTTTCATACCAGATCAAAGTAACGATGACACTATTGATTTGGGAGCAATAGAGCAAGGTTGGCTCTCTGGTGGTCTGATAACATTAACTGCTCAGTCAGCTACTCGTTGGCACTGCGCGGCATATTTACTTGGTGACGCTACATTAGCCACACCTTTTGAGTAATATTAATTAGGTAGGGGGAGACCCCTACCGCTTTTATAAAGGAGTAAGTAATGGCTGATATTACAACTGTAACAAAAATTAGTGAAAGTACCAGAGAAGTTACTTTTGCTTTTCAATATCAATATGTTGATGGTGGTAATGAAAGTGCTGTCTCTAAAATAGATGTCTCTGCTTTAGATGCTAGTGCTAATGGCGATGCGTGTACGGGCCTTCGTGTTTTAGAATGTTGGTGGGTTATAAACGCTATGACTGTTGAGGTTTTAGCTGACGCAGATACAGATATTATAGTTCTTCACCTTGACGAAGGTCAAAGTGGTTACCAAGATTTTACTATCTTCGGAGGTCTTCCAAGTAGTAGCACTTACGGAACTAATGGAACGGGCGATATTAAATTCACAACAACTGGTGCAGGCGCGGCAGGCGATGCGTATCAGATTGTTATTAGGGCATCTAAAGATTATTAATGGCAACTTCAGATTCAAAAACATATAGACCCGATGTTGAGGAAATTATAGCTGAGGCTTACGAGCGTTGCGGTATAGATCCTCAAACTAGAACTGGTGATCAGGCTTCTTCCGCAAGGAGGAGCTTGAACTTGTTATTTTCTGAATGGTCTAATCGTGGTATAAATTATTGGACAGTCACAAATACAACTTTAACTTTGGTTAAAGACCAGACCACGCCATATACTTTACCAGTTGGAACGGTAGACCTTATTGATGTTGTTGTCAGGGATAGTTCAGGTACTGACACGGCAGATCAATCTATCAATAGAATATCAATTTCAGATTATAATCAGCTTCCCAATAAGACAAGTTCTGGCAAGCCAAGTCAGTACATGATAAACAAGCAATACACTCCTCAGATTTACATTTGGCAAATACCTGACGTTACAACATACAGTTTAAGTTACTGGGCAGTAAACCAATTGGAAGATATAACAGCGTCAAATCAAGACGCTGATATTCCATATCGTTGGTCGGATTGCATATGTGCAGGATTAGCCAGTAAGTTAGCTTTAAAATATGCACCTGATAAATTCCAACTTCTTGAAGGTGTTTATCAAAAATCATTTGACCTAGCTGAATCAGCGGATAATGATGGTGTTAGTTTAAGAATTTACCCTACAGGATTGAATTTTGGATAATGGCAAGATACGCATCAGGTAAAAAATCAAATGCGATGAGCGACATAAGTGGCTTTAAGGTTAAGTATAGAAACCTTAAAACTACTTGGGATAACTTGCGCGTTGAGCCTGAAGAGTTTGACCCTAAACAACCACAGTTAACACCTGTAAAAAATGTAATAGACGCTACAGCGTTATTTAAACCTCGCCCAGATAACGATCCTGATAATGTGACTTTCTTTGTTGGGTATACTCAGGACTGGACAATTGACCCAAGGTTACTTCCTGGCATTGGGATGAATGGTCGAGGGGCTGTTGGCAATGGTGTAAATGCAGAAATTAATACTTTAACAATTAGTGTTAATCCTACTGGTGTTGCTGGCACAGGTGCAATTGGCACTTACAATAACGAACTAACGCTTACTGAGACAGGTGTCGCTGGTACAGGTGCGATAGGCACAGTTACATTAGTTGGCTCAATTACTGAGACAGGTGTAGCAGGCACAGGTGCAATAGGAGGCTTCGGTGAAACAGACGGAGCTAACATGCAATTGTCTATAACTGAATCTGGCGTAGCAGGTACAGGAGCAATAGGAACAGAGGCAGTTAACATACAAGGTTGGGGCAACTCAACATGGGGTGAAGGAACATGGGGTGATTAGATGAATTACGCGACTTTAGTCTCAAATATAGAAAATTTTACAGAGGATAATTCTTCTGAGTTAACAGCCTCTATAGATCAAATTATTAGCCAATCTGAAGAAATGATCTTCCAAAGATTGCCAAACTTGCCATGTTTCAGGTTTACATCCTCAGCGGCAAATCTTGTCGTAGGAACTTCTCAATATACTATTGCAAGTGCAAGAATGATTAGGAATTTATTTATTACATCTAGCGATGTTGTTAGCTTTCTAGATCACAGGATAGATTCCTACCTAAGAGATTATTGGCCGAACTCGACAACTCAAGGAACGCCAATAATGTACAGTACGAGTTCAGCAGGTACATCAGGAACTGTTATAACTCTTGCTCCAACGCCTGATGCAATTCTTGCTTACAGTGCTGAGTATGTTGCTCCAGCGGCAGGCTTAACATCTAGCAACACGACAACGTGGTTAGGTGATCATGCAGAGAACCTTTTATTGGCGGCTTGCCTTTATGAAACTTCTGCTTTCCTAAAAGACGCAAATACGTTAACCTTATACAAACAACAATTTGATGAATCAGTTCAGTTATTCCAGCAAGAGATGCTAAGAGATTACGCGGCTGAATACAACGGAGGAATATAATGGCTATAGCTCAAGCAATGTGTACAAGTTTCAAAGCTGAAATTTTAGATGAACAGCACGACCTTGTCGCGGATACAATAAAAATCGCTCTCTACACTAGTTCCGCTAGTTTAGGGGCAGGTACAACAGCTTACTCAACAACAAATGAAATAACTGGATCTGGTTATACGGCTGGCGGTGTTGCATTAAGCTCTAAAACAGTCGACACAAGTGGCACTACAGCTTACTTTGACTCGGCTGATCCGAGTTGGACTTCCGCAACATTCACAGCCAATGGTGCATTGATCTACAATGACACAAACAGCGATAAGGCGATTGCCGTATTAGCTTTCGGTGGTGATTTCACTGTCGCAGGCGGTACATTTCAAATTGTTTTCCCAGCGGCAGGGGCAAACGCAATAGTAAGGATCGATTAATATGGCGAGTACCTATGTAAATAACCTCAGACTTAACGAAATGGCTACTGGCGATGCGTCTGGGTCATGGGGTACAAACACAAACACAAACTTAGAAATAATTGGTCAGGCAACTGCTTGGGGAACTAGGGCAATTGCAAATGCTTCTACTGACAACATCACAATTGCCGATGGCGCGTTGGACGCGGATAGGTGTCTTGGGTTAAAACTCACAGGTGGCGGTCAGGCTTGCACGGTCACTCTTCTGCCTAACACAAGTTCAAAAACTTGGATTATGTATAATACAACATCAGCGGCTTTAACTTTCACATGTGGCAGTGGGGCAAATGTTATTATTCCAGCAGGGCAGACTAAAGTTATTGCGACTGATGGTCTAGGTTCGGGTGGTGTGGTTCACGATTTACTTACCGCAGTTAACTTAGCTGGAACTACAGTGGTTGATGATCTGACGGTTAGTGATGATTTAACTGTCACAGGTGAAATTGCCGCAGACGTAACCTTTGCAGATGGCGCAGATATAATCACTGCTTCAGCAGGTACATCCAACTTCAGAGCAGGTGTCAACGCAGGTAACTCAATAGAATCTGGCGGTAACTTTAATGTTGTTGTAGGCGATGAAAGTGGTACGGCTATTACTACGGGTGATAATAATGTAGGTCTGGGTTATGCATCCTTGGCCGCAACCACAACTGGAACTGGCAACACGGGAATAGGTTTTTCCGCATTAGATGCCAACACAACGGCAAATGATAACACTGGAGTGGGTGCTAATAGTTTAGGCGTAAACACAACGGGAACAAGAAACACTTCTGTAGGGTCAGATTCATTAGATGCTAATACAGAAGGAAATGATAATACGTCAGTTGGTAAGGGTGCTTTAGGAGCTAATACTACAGGTTCTGATAACGTAGCAGTTGGTAAAGGAGCCTTAGATGCCAACACTACAGCTGGTTCTAACACAGCAGTAGGTCAAGATTCTTTAACCGCTAACACTACAGGTGCTACCAACACAGCCGTGGGTAGGAGAGCCTTAGAAGATAATACTACAGCAAGCGCAAATACTGCTATGGGTTATGGGGCAGCTAGAAACACTACAACTGGCGCAAGCAACACAGCCCTTGGTTACTTGGCTATGGATGTAAATACAACAGGTGATAATAATACTGCCGTAGGTTCATTTGCTTTAGACGCAAATACTACAGCGGCTAACAACACAGCAGTAGGTTATGCCTCTTTAGGAGCTAACACTACAGGTGCTGGAAATGTTGCTTTTGGTGCAGATGCACTTTCTACTAATGTAGCAGGGAGTAATTCTACTGCTATTGGTAGAGACGCTTTAAAAACACAAAACCCTGATAGTGCTACGGATACTGACAACACAGCAGTAGGTTATAGAGCAGGTCTATTAGTCACAACAGGTGTAAAAAACACTCTCATTGGTAGTCTAGCAGGTGATGCTATTACTACAGGTGCTAGTAACGTTGCGGTTGGTTATCTGTCTTTAAGCGATAACACTACAGGAAGTGATAATACTGCTGTTGGTGAGTTAGCACTAACAAACAATACAACTGCGATTAGAAACACAGCTTTGGGTAGTAGTGCTTTATTCACAAATACGACTGGTGCAGATAATACAGCAATTGGTACAGGTTCTTTGTATGCTAATACAACTGCTTCATTTAATACAGGAGTTGGTCAAAACTCATTAGAAAATAACACCACAGGCGCAAGCAACACAGCAGTAGGTAGGGATTCTTTAAAAGCTAACACCACCGGTGCAGATAACACAGCAGTCGGTAAAGGTGCAATGCTGGCCGCTACTACTTCTCCTAGTAATACAGTTATTGGGCATACTTCGGGTGCTAATATTACTACGGGTACTGGCGAGAATGTAATGGTAGGTAACCGTGCAGGTTTTGGAGTGACCACAGGCGCACAGAACATTATTATAGGCGATAATGCGTGTGCTAATGGGACGATGACAGGTGGTCAAAATGTTTTTATTGGTGACAACGCTGGGATGTCTAACACTACAGGGGCTACTAACACAGCAGTAGGTTCTATTTCCCTAGACGCTAACACTACAGGTACTTATGGTGTAGCAATTGGTCATAGTGCTTTAGGTTCAAACACTACGGCTGATGGAAATACAGCAGTAGGTTATAATTCTTTTGGAGCTAACACTACAGGGACTTCTAATGTAGGTCTTGGTATGAGTGCTGGGTCTGCTAATACTACAGGTATACAAAATGTGGCAGTAGGTCAAGGTTCTTTAGCTGCTAATACTACCGCAGCAAATAATACTGCGATTGGGCGTGAAGCATTAAACGATAACACCACAGGTGCAGGTAACACGGCAGTTGGTCGGGGAGCTTTAGCTGCTAACACCACAGCAGCAAATAACACAGCAGTTGGTCTTAGTGCTTTGGTTGCTAACACTACAGGTGCTGATAACGTAGCCGTTGGTAAAGATGCTTTAACAGGTAACACTACAGCAGCTAACAACGTAGCAGTTGGTAAACACGCTATGGGTGTTAACACCTCAGGTACATTAAATGTTGCCGTGGGTAATTATGCCTTAGACGCTAACACAACAGCCAATAACAACACGGCTATTGGTTATGCTTCTTTAGGTGACAACACAACAGGTGCTGCCAACACAACCGTTGGGTTTGCATCTTTAGATGGGAACACCACAGGTAGTTTTAATACTTCTCTGGGAACATCAAGTTTAGGAGGAAATACCACAGCATCTAACAACACTGCCGTTGGATATAACTCTTTAATAACTAACACCACAGGCACACGGAATACAGCAGTGGGTTCTTTAGCACTAGACGCAAATACATCCGCTAACGATAATACAGCAGTAGGTAAAAGTTCATTAGGTGCTAACACTACAGGTGCTAACAATACAGCAGTTGGAGAAAGTGCTTTAACAACAAACACCACAGGCGCATTTAACACAGCCTTTGGTAAAGGGGCAGGTAATGCGATTACGACAGGCGGGAGTAATGTCTGCATTGGGGGAGACTCAGGTCTTGCCACAAACCTCACCACAGGCACAGGTAACACCTTAATTGGGCAATACAGCCACCCCAGTGCCGCAGATGCCAATTACGCAAATGGTATGGGTTACGATATCAATGCTGAAGGTGGATACACCACTGTAGGAAAGGCGGCAGATGACATCAGAGCCGCACACGGTACAGCAACATGGGCCGCAGTATCTGACCAACGCTACAAGAAAGACATTGTAGACTCTACAGCAGGTCTTAGCTTCATCAATGCTCTACAGCCTCGTACCTTTAAGTACAAAACCCTTGGGGAACTACCTGAAACCTTTAGAGCCTATAGGGCTGACTCAACAGATGTCTACAAAAACTCAAACACTAACCACGGTTTTATAGCGCAAGAAGTTAAGACAGCTATTGATGCTGACAGTGGCATTAAAGATGGCTTTAAACTTTGGAACGATAGAGAAGATGGCTCTCAGGAAGTAGCAGAGGCCGCACTAATACCTGTGTTAGTAAAAGCACTACAAGAACTATCAGCAAAGAACGATGCTTTAGAAGCACGTCTAACAACCTTAGAAGGATAAACTAAAATGACAGACAGAACAGACGCAGAACTACTACAAGACTTCACAGCAATGGGTCACTCCATAGCACTCATTACAGATGTAATAGCTGGAAACGCTATGGCTGACGATATAGCCGCAGATAGACAAGGCTGTGTAGACAGAAATGTTGAGCATCTTGTGCTAATGAAAGCTAAATCAGACTGGGGTAGTGAGTCAATGACAGCTACTACTAATGCTATCAG
>Ga0302121_10001471_pt1 | contig 11138 bp, 13 predicted proteins | sample CB21_surface_MG_FD_203120 | JGI IMG/M metagenome (GOLD analysis project Ga0302121, IMG submission 203120) | Marine microbial communities from Western Arctic Ocean, Canada - CB21_surface | ecosystem: Environmental > Aquatic > Marine > Oceanic | place: Canada: Western Arctic Ocean | collected... | reverse complement strand
TAAATGAAACCAACTACTGTAGCAATTTGGGTCATAGTGTTATATATACTAGGAGAAAGATTTGTTAGATTGGTATTACCTAAACTAGCAGCCTTTAATTAATCCACTTCATTTGCCCACTTAATTGTCTAAGGGTAAACTGGTTTATGGATAAAAAAGTTACGCGTATTATTTCTGTGCTTTTAGGTTTAAGTATTTACGAAATGAAGAAGAGGGAGAAGGAAGAATTAGAGAGAGATTTTCGGGGTTACGATGATTGTACGCTTCCTTTTGATAATGGTTAAAAAGGAAACTTCTATGAAAAAGCTACTCCTAATCTTGCTTTGGTAACTTCAATAGATATAACTTTTAATGTTTATTCGGATACTCCTTCTGGAAAAGATCCAGACTCTTACAGTCCAACCCTTAGAAGTTATCATATGTTTCTTTGGAGCAAACCATTACCCAATAAAGTCAACTTTGCATTAAACGATAAAACTTCTAAACTTCTTCACCATCAATCAGATTTAGGTGAGTTTTTTTTATCAAGTGACTCAATAGGACATACATATGGGGGAGGACCAACAGGCTATAAAGTAAAAAGTGTGTCACATATTCTTGATCAAGTTCCACCAGATGAAATAGAGAGATTTTTTAATGTATGCTGCACTATTGGTGCATACATTATCTTTCCATCAAAAAGAATTGATAATAAACCTACAATTAATGGCGCTAGAGGCCTTAATCATAAAATTAAAGATAGATTTGATTTAACATTGGAATGTATACGTCGATATTATAAAAATGAGGACAGTCCTCTAAAAGACACTTTAAGCAGATATTCTAAATTCTTTAATTTATTTGAATCGTTTCAAGGATATGTTGATTTTTTTCTTCTTCAAAATTTGGTTCTAAAAGATTACTCAGAAATTAAATTTTGGCTACCATTTAGTAATTTTAATAATTCCCCTTTACCCACAAGTGTTGATGAATATATATTTTATTCAAAAAATGTAACTAATTTTGTAATAGCAAGAAATCAAAGAATACAAAATTTAAAGTAAAAGAAAAATTAAATTTGTAGTCTATATGTAGTCTGTGATGATAATTAAAAAAACTTTTAGAAGAAGAATCCCCTAAAAGCCTTGTATTGATTGGTGGGCCCACCAGGACTCGAACCTGGGACCAAGGGATTATGAGTCCCCTGCTCTAACCAACTGAGCTATGGGCCCTTTCGTTTTACTCTTTAGCCTCTAGAAAACTTTTCAATCTCTCAGATCTTGTAGGATGCCTTAATTTTCTAAGTGCTTTTGCTTCAATCTGTCTTATCCTCTCTCGAGTCACATCAAACTGCTTTCCAACCTCCTCAAGTGTATGGTCGGTATTCATCTCTATGCCAAACCTCATTCTTAGGACTTTTGCTTCACGAGGTGTCAACCCTTCTAAGATTTCTGATGTTACATTTCTCAAGCTTGCATACACAGCTGCATCATCCGGAGTCAAAGTTCCAACATCTTCTATAAAATCACCCAAGTGTGAATCTTCATCATCTCCAATTGGTGTTTCCATTGAAATTGGTTCTTTAGATATTTTTAATATCTTTCTAATTTTCTCTTCAGGCATCTCCATCTTTTCTGCTAATTCTGATGGCTCTGGCTCTTGGCCTGTAGATTGTAAAATTTGCCTAGAAATTCGGTTCATTTTATTTATAGTTTCAATCATATGAACTGGTATACGAATTGTTCTAGCTTGGTCAGCAATTGAGCGAGTAATTGCTTGACGAATCCACCAAGTTGCATAAGTTGAAAATTTATAACCTCTGCGATATTCAAACTTATCTACAGCTTTCATAAGTCCAATATTACCTTCTTGAATTAAATCTAAAAATTGTAAACCTCTATTAGTATATTTTTTAGCAATTGATATCACAAGCCTTAAATTTGCCTCTATCATCTCGCGCTTTGCTTTTTTTGCTCTAAATTCCCCAGAAACCATCTGTTTATTAATATCTTTAAAATTCTTAATAGGAATTCCAGATTCGATTTCTAATGCAGCTAATTTTTTTTGCTGATCTATAATGTCATGCTTTCTTTTTTCCAGTTCGACAACATAGGGTTTATTTACCTTCATCTGCTCTTTAAGCCATTTTAAATCTGTTTCATGTCCTGGAAAATTTTTAACGAAATGTGCTCTAGGCATCTTAGAATTTTCAATACAAAATTCCATTATTTGCCTTTCATGAGTCCTAATCTGAATAATAAATGTTCTAATTTTATCGCATAACATTTCTACAAATTTTGAAGCAAATCTAAAAGTAACGAGCTCTTTAAGAATATTGTCTTGATGTTTTTGGTATTCAGGGTTATCCATCCATTTTTGCTTAGCGCGTAAGTCACCTAATTTCTTATGGGCTCTCTTAATAACACCAAATCGTCTTAATACCTCGGCTGTTAACTCAGCTAAATCTTCAGGCGACATTCCACTTGCCTTACCTGTATCATTCTCATCATCAGCTTCCTCTTCCTCTTCCTGAGAATCAGATGCTTCAAGTTCTAATGCGGCCTGTACTTTTTCTAGCTCTCTCTGTGCCTCCATATCTATCAAGCCATCAACAAATTCATCGACACCTATTTCAGCTTTTTTTACTTTTTCCCCTATTGTCATTAAATCGTCAATTATTCCTGGGCATGCTGAAATTGCCTGAATCATACTTCTTAGGCCCTCTTCAATTCGTTTTGCAATTACAATTTCACCTTCGCGTGTCAATAAATCGACTGTTCCCATTTCTCGCATATACATCCGAACAGGGTCCGTTGTTCGGCCAAATTCAGAATCAACAGTAGCCAATGCTTGTTCTGCTTCTGCAGCTGCTTCTTCATCTGTCACTGGGGCAGGAGCATCGGACATCAATAACTCTTCTGCATCAGGAGCCTGCTCATAGACCATAATACCCATATCATTAATAATACCAATAATGCCTTCCACTTGATCACTTTCGGTAACTTCATCAGGGAGATGGTCATTAATTTCTGCGTAAGTTAAATAGCCCCTTTCTTTTCCTAAAATAATTAGGGCCTTTAATTGCATTCTTCTCTTTTCAGCTTCTTCAGGATTATTAGCTGCATCTTTAAGATAGAGGTCTTTAAGTTTTTTAACTCTAGTAACGCGTTTAGTTTTTTTATCTTCTGGGTTTTTTTTAGGTCTTGCCATGATTACCTCTGATTATTCATATGGGGCGTAAATGTAATGATATATATCATTTTTTGGACTTTGGATTTTATCAGAGTATCGATTTTAAATCAATTAAATTTTATATATTATCTTATAAAAATCATTAAAATCATATGCTTATAATTTTCCTATATTTTTTAGAAATTCTCTCTCTTCTTTTGAAAGTGAATCTAATCTCTTTTTTGTGGCCTCGTTCAGCTTATTTTTATTTGTCAAAGAAACATGACGTTTTTTAATGTTAGCTCTCAATGCTTTAATTTCTTCCTGCATCTCCATTTCATCGTCAAATTTTGTAAGTTGCTCTTGAATTTGCTTGACTAATTCACCGTCAAATCGACTCGATAAAAAATGCATGATTGCTGCTGAATTATATTCTCCCTCATTGTTTGTCACTTCTATTATTGCTAATATCAATTTATCATCAATGCTCCCCGAAGTAAAAAACTCTAAATCTTCTTGTTTAATTAAGTCTGGTCTCAGAATAAGCAACAGACTAAATCTTCTTGTAGGGCTCATTGGAAGTCGATTGGGTATTTTAATACTAGTTTTTTGTTTATAAGTTCTTTTTATTTCTAATATTTGATCAATCTCTTCAATATTAAGATTAACCAATTCTGCTATTCTTTTTTTAAACAATAATAATAATTTTATCGCAGTGATTTCTTTTAATATGGGCTTAAGTTCATTTAGAAACTTAACTTTCTTTTCTGAAGTGACAAGATCGTTGTTTTTAGTTAGGTACTTTATTATGTATTCAGTTAATGGGGAGGCTTCATTAGCTAGCAATTCAAAATCTTTAGAAGAATTCTCCCTTACAAATGAATCTGGATCATGGCCATCTGGTAAAAATAAAAATTTTAATTGGATGGTGTCAGTGACTGAAGCTACAGCATTATTCATCGCTCTCCATGCCGCACTCCGGCCAGCATCATCGGCATCAAAACAAAAAATAATCTCTTGTGTGTACCTCATTAGTTTTTTAATGTGGAAAGCTGAAGTAGCTGTTCCAAGTGTTGCCACAGCATTTTTAATATTACCTTGTGAAAGTCCGACTACATCCATATACCCTTCAACAACCAATACATAGCCTTTTTCTCTGATTGACTTCCTTGATGCTAATAAGCCATATAGCTCATAACTTTTTTGAAATAAAGGTGTCTCAGGTGAATTATAGTATTTGGGGGTGTCCTCTGAATTAATCACCCTCCCTCCAAAGCCAATTATTTTGCCCTTATCGCTATAGATAGGAAACATAATTCGATCTCGAAACCGATCGTAGTATTTTCCTTTTTCATTTTTGACTACCAGGCCTGCCTTTACCAGAACTTCGTCTTCATACTTCTTAAATGGTATTTTTAAATTTTGCCACCCTTCAGGAGCATAACCAATCGAAAATTCTTTAGCTATTTCTCCAGTCAATCCTCTTGATTTTAAATAATTTATAGCTTTTGATGACTTTCTTAGTTGCTTTTGATAAAAAATACTTGCGATTTTAATTACTTCTTCTAAATTTGCATACTCAGTACTTTTTTCTATTCTCTGAGGCGCATCATTCGGCACCTTTAAACCAATTGAATTAGCAAGCTCAGTAATAGCATCGACAAAAGTTAATCCTTCATATTCAATTAAAAAACTTATTGCAGAGCCGTGTTCACCACACCCAAAACAATGATAAAACTGTTTTGATGGGCTTACAGTAAAAGATGGGGTTTTTTCTTGGTGAAATGGGCAACAAGCTAAATAATTTGCACCTGCTTTTTTAAGTGTAACTCTTTTATCAATGACATCAACAACGTCAATTCTATTTAAAAGTTCTTGAATAAAAGATTCTGGGATCATTATTAAATATTATATTAATGTCTGCAAATATGCGTGCCCAATTATAGATTAAATCTAAAAATTTTTAAGTAAGTTTCGTTTTAATTTTTTTTGAGACGTCACCCATATTAGTTTTACCGGCAAGCTTAGGCTTAAGAATATTCATTATTGTACCCATTTCCCTCATTGAATTAGCTCCGGCACTTTGAATTGCATCAATAATAATTTCTTCAACTTCTTTTTCTGAAAGCTGCTGTGGCATATAACCTTGAAGCACATTGACCTCAAACTCTTCTTTCTCGACTAAATCTTTGCGGCCTGCTTTATTAAATGCATCAATAGAATCGCGTCGCTGCTTTAACATCTTATCGATTATTGAAATAATATCGGCATCAACGAGCTCAACTCGCTCATCAACTTCTTTTTGTTTTATTGCGGCTAGAAGAAGCCTAATAGTCCCTAGACGCGAAGAATCTTTACTACGCATTGCAGATTTCATGTCGTCAGTAATTTGTATCTTTAAGGGCACTTATAACTTAAAAAAGTTTTGGGGGTAACATTTGATTTCTTAAAAGTCTATATTGTCTTTTGACAGCTGCTGCAGCTTTTCTTTTACGTTCCCATGTTGGTTTTTCGTAAAACTCTCTTGCACGCAAATCGTTCAACAATCCTGTTTTCTCAACAAGTCTTTTAAATCTTCGAAGTGCTACATCAAATGGTTCATTTTCTTTTACTTTTACTGTTGACATCAATAATCTCTTTAAAGTTTGAATCTTTGAATTAGTAAATATCCTTACTAATTTAAGAAAGTGTGCCATTTTAATGCTAATATTCATTTTTTTCAACCAATATAAGAAAAAATACTATTTAAATGCTTGTTCTTGGTATTGAAAGTTCATGTGATGAAACAGGGATTGCTATCTATGACTCAGAAAAAGGGCTTTTAGGGCATACCTTACATTCTCAAATTAAACTTCATTCTTTGTATGGTGGAGTAGTTCCTGAGCTCGCTTCCCGTGATCACATAAAATATATCATTCCACTGATTGATCAATTACTAAAAGATAATTCTATTTCAATTGACTCAATTGACTCAATTGCATACACCGCAGGTCCCGGATTGTCGGGAGCACTTTTAGTTGGATGTACTTTGGCTGAAGCCATAGCATATTCACTAAATATTCCATCAATACCAATACATCATCTTGAAGGTCATTTATTAGCCCCAATGCTTGAAGATGATAAGCCAACTTTTCCTTTTTTAGCGCTTTTAGTGTCGGGTGGGCATACTCAATTGATAGATGTAAAAAATATAGGTCAGTATGAAATATTGGGTGATACTCTAGATGATGCAGCTGGTGAAGCTTTTGATAAAACAGCTAAGTTGCTTGGCTTAGGTTATCCTGGTGGTGCTGCGTTATCTGAATTAGCTGAAGAAGGTATTGCTGAATTTGACCTTCCTAGGCCCTTATTCCATACTCATGGATTGAATTTTAGCTTTAGTGGGCTTAAGACTGCAGTTTTAACTTTAGTTAAAAAACAGACAAAATTAACGAGCACAGTTAAGGCAAATATTGCTTTTGCCTTTCAAGAATCTATTACAGATGTCCTAGTAAAAAAATCTATTAAAGCTTTAAAACAAACTGGCTATAAAAATATTATAGTTTCTGGAGGGGTTGGGGCAAATAAAAAATTAAGAGAAAAATTAATATTTCATTCTAAAAGAGAAAATTATAAAGCTTATTTCCCAAAACTAGAATTTTGTACAGATAATGGGGCCATGATAGCATTAGCAGGTGCTCTTAGAGCTCATCTATCCTCCAAGAAGAATTATAAATTTTCTGTACAGCCAAGATGGAAATTATCAGAAATTGAATCTACTTTTTAAAGCTTGGCTCTATCCCTCTAATTAAATTTTTAATATTTTTGTGATGGTTGAAAATAATTAAAGCGGTAATTAATATATTTGTAAGCAATACATACGATGATTCATTTATGAAATAACTAATAATTGGAACAGATAAAGAGGCAATAATAGCCGCTAAAGAAGAATATCGCCATATAGAAAAAATAATCAGCCAAATAAAAACTGCACTTAATGCTAATATCCAATTAATTGCTATTAAAATCCCTAGAGCTGTTGCAACCCCTTTTCCACCTTTAAATTTATAGTAAATTGGATAGGTATGTCCTATCAAAACTGCTAAACAAACTTGCATCGTCTCTAAGTCATTTAAACCAAAAAGTATTGAAGTCTGCACAACAAAAGTAGCTTTAAAAATATCTCCTAACAATGTCAAAATTGCAGCCAATTTATTACCCGTTCTTAAAACATTTGTTGCCCCAGGATTTTTTGAACCTATAGTTCTTGGATCTGAAAGATTAAAAACCTTAGTAACTATTATCCCAAAAGATAACGATCCTATTAAATAAGCACTAGAAATAAAAAAAATTTGATCTATCATAGTAGGTATTATATTTGAAAAACAATAAATTCTTCATGACAAATAATATTTTTCTACATGGCCTTAAATTAAATACCAAAATTGGTGTACCTGATTGGGAAAGAGCTATTTCTCAACAGCTTGTAATTGATGTCGATATCCAGTTAAAAGGGGATCAAATTTTTAATTCAAATGATATTTCTAAAACAATTGACTATGCCTTAATTGAATCTGAAATAAAAATGATTGCCTCTAAACATGAGCACCATCTACTCGAAGATTTTGGTGAGGATATCATTAGTTGCTTAAAAGTAAAATTTCACTTTGAAAAAATTATATTAAAAATATCAAAACAAAAAATTCTTCCTGATACAGATTTTGTTGGGATTATTTTAGAGCGATAAAAATTACCCTCTTGGGTGATGGGATTCATGAATTTTTTTTAACCTTTCTCTTGCTACATGCGTGTAAATTTGTGTCGTTGAAATGTCGCTATGACCAAGAAGCATTTGAACTACCCTTATATCTGCTCCATGATTAATTAAATGTGTTGCAAAAGCATGTCTTAATATATGAGGTGATATTGGTTTTTTTATTTGAGCAATAATTGCATATCTTTTTATCAAGTACCAAAATGCCTGCCTCGTCATTGGACCTCCGCGAATTGTAATAAAGAGATACTTTGATGTATTTTTTTTTAAAATTTCATTTCTACTCTCATTAATATATTTCTTTATCCAATCTACTGCTTCTTCACCCATAGGAACTAACCTAGTTTTATTCCCTTTACCTATGATTCTTATAACTCCCTCAGTCATGCTTAATTCGGTTAAAAGTATATTGACTAATTCTGAAACACGGAGGCCACAAGCATATAATAATTCAAGCATTGCTTTATCTCTTAATCCAGAAATAGTTTTAATATTAGGGGCTTTTAAAAGCGCCTCAACCTCTTCCTCACTTAAGCTTTTTGGTAGTAATTTTGGAATCTTTGGGCTCATTATCTCCAGAGTGGGGTCAATCTTTACTTTATTTTCTCTTAATAAATATCTGAATAATCGCCTAAGCGTTGCAAGTAACCTTGAAATACTCCGTGATTTAGATGTAGGAAATTTAAATGAGAGATACTGCTGAATATCAGCCTGAGATACATCTAATATATTTTTTTTTAAGCTTGTAGCTAGCCATTCCGTAAATAATTCCAAATCAAATCGATAGCTATTTAATGTATTTTTAGATAAGCCATCTTCTAGCCATAAATGATCAATAAATTCATCAATTATTTTGGCATTCATAATTGATGGAGTCGTCCTTGACTAGACATAAGATTATCAATTTGATTAGTAAATATTTTAATATAATCTCATCAAAATATAATTGCAACAAAAAAAGCCCCTAAATAAGGGGCTTTTTAATGTACGAGCAAATATTTAATTAATTATCTGATTTTTTTTGTTCTTCTGTTGCTGGAGCTTCTGCTGCTGGAGCTTCTGCTGCTGGAGCTTCTGCTGCTGGAGCTTCTGTTGCTGGAGCTTCTGCTGCTGGAGCTTCTGCTGCTGGAGCTTCTGCTGCTGGAGTTTCCTCAATCAACATGTCTGGAATCTCTTCGAACTGACTATCACTGTCACGCACTTTTAAGCGTTCTTTAATTCTTGCAGATTTCCCAGATCGCTCACGTAAATAAAATAGTTTTGCTCTACGAACATCTCCTCGACTCTTAACAACAATACTTTCAATTTGTGGCGAATGGAGTTGAAAAGTTCTTTCAATGCCCTCACCTGATGATATTTTTCGAACAATAAACGATGAATTTAATCCTCTATTTCTTCTAGATATAACAACTCCCTCAAAAACTTGGACCCGCTTTCTTGTTCCCTCAACAACATTAACCCCTACTACTACTGAATCCCCGGATGAAAATTTTGGAATTTTTTTCCCTAAACGTGCTATTTCTTCTTGTTCTAATGTTTCAATGATATTTGCCATGATTCCTGTTCCTTTTAAATTATATAGAGCCATGTTCCTGCTCGATTTGAATTTCTTCAAGCAGCCGAGTCTCTTCTTTTGTCAACAACTTCTTAGCCAATAAATCTGGACGCTTTATCCAGGTTAGCTTTAGTGATTCCTTTAATCGCCATAACCTGATTTTTTCATGATTTCCTGATAATAAAACTTCAGGTACCTTCATTTTTTTAAAAATCTCGGGTCTTGTAAAATGAGAATGGTCTAAAAGACCATTAAAAAAAGAATCTTGTATTGCTGATTCATCATCATTTAGTACCCCGGGTAATTGCCTGATCAGACAATCAATCATTGTCATTGCAGGTAATTCACCGCCACTCAAAACATAATCTCCAATTGAGATCTCTTCATCAATCCAGCTATTAACCCTCTCGTCAATACCTTCATATCTACTCGTAATTATCACCAGCCCTTCACAGCTTAACAAGCTCTGAATTTTACTATGACTTAGTAATTTTCCTCTAGGAGTCATATGTACAACCTTGCTTTTTTTTATTCCTAACTTATCTTGTCTCTTTTTAGCTGCTTCAATCGACTTTACTAATGGGTCAGCTGTCATAACCATTCCAGGACCGCCGCCGTAAGTTTTATCATCCACCGTTTTATGGTTATCCGTCGAGAACTCTCTTGGGTTCCATAAATTTAAATCAACAATTTTTTCCTTAAATGCTCTTCCAGTGATTCCATAATCACTTATCGCCAAAAACATTTCTGGCATCAAGGTTACAACATCAAAGGTTAATAAAGCTCTAGAAGTCCTCATCCCAGTCCACAATTATTTTATCTTTTATGGTATCTACTTTTAATACCGTCATTGGTGTATATGGAATTAATCTCTCCTTATCGCCCTTAACAACTATTACATCATTTGCCCCCGTTTCAATATATGTATCAACTAGGCCAAAAGAAACATTTTGAAGATTCATTACTTCAAATCCTATTAAATCGTTCCAATAGTATTGATCTTCATTTAATTGAGGCAAATAATTTTTAGATACCCCGATTAAATAATCTTTATAATTCTCTGCTTGGTTACGGTCAGCAATTTCTGAAAACTTTGCAATAATCGTCTTACCATGCACCTTAATCTCTTTAATGTTTATTTCTAACCAATTTTTCTGATCTTTAGAAAGAAATAACTTTTTATATGTCAAAAAAGATTCTAATTTTTCTGTAAAAGAATAAACTTTTACCCATCCGTTAACGCCGTATGGAACTAACACTTTACCCATCACAACGATTTCTTCTAATTTCCTAGAAGGCAAAATAACTTTTTCTATTTATCTTCCGTCTTTTCTGCTTCTGCCGCTGGAGCTGCTTCTGCTGCTGGAGCTGCTTCTGCCGCTGGAGCTGCTTCTGCCGCTGGAGCTGCTTCTGCCGCTGGAGCTGCTTCTGCCGCTGGAGCTTCTGCCGCTGGAGCTGCTTCTGCCGCTGGAGCTGCTTCTGCCGCTGGAGCTGCTTCTGCCGCTGGAGCTTCTGCTGGAGCTGCTTCTGCCGCTGGAGCTTCTGCTGGAGCTACTTCTGCCGCTGGAGCTACTTCTGCCGCTGGAGCTTCTGCCTCGACCGCTGCCTCAGCTTTTGCTAATTTTTCAGCTTCTTTTTTTGCTTTTTTTGATGCAGCTTTTTCAGCATCTTTTTTCTTCA
>Ga0302121_10001467_pt1 | contig 11165 bp, 5 predicted proteins | sample CB21_surface_MG_FD_203120 | JGI IMG/M metagenome (GOLD analysis project Ga0302121, IMG submission 203120) | Marine microbial communities from Western Arctic Ocean, Canada - CB21_surface | ecosystem: Environmental > Aquatic > Marine > Oceanic | place: Canada: Western Arctic Ocean | collected... | reverse complement strand
AAAGATACCGAATTCGTCCACCTGCACGTCCATACAGACCACAGTCTGTTGGATGGTTGTAGCCGGACAGATAAGCTCTGTGCCCGCGCCGCGGAACTCGGGATGAAGGCGCTTTCGATCACCGATCACGGGGTGCTCTACGGGCTGACTAGCTTCTTCAAGCAGGCGGAAAAACATGGCATCAAGCCATTACTCGGCTGCGAAATCTATTTGGTTTACGAAGACGAACTCGCGCTGATCAACGAGGAGCGCGCCAAACAAAAGTCCCGCCACATGGGTCTACTCGCGCGCAATTTTACTGGCTACCAGAACCTCTGCAAGTTGGTCTCTAAAGCCCACACCCAGGGCTTCTACCGCAATCCGCGCACGGATATGACGACGCTGGCCGCGCACAGCGAGGGCTTGATCGGTTTTTCAGGTTGCCTAGCTGGGGTCATTCCTAAGTTTCTGCTCGCCGACGAATATGAAAACGCCCGCGCTGCCACGGCCAAGTTTGTCGATATTTTCGGCAAGGACTACTTCATCATCGAGATCATGGATCACGGGATCGAGGAGCAGCGGCGCATCATTCCAGGCCTACTCAAGCTGGCCAAGGAGTTCGACCTCAAGGTCGTCGCAACGAACGATGTCCACTACGTCAAAAAAAATGATTGGGAGCCGCACGACTCGCTACTTTGCATCCAAACCGGTGCCAAAGTAGCCGACCCGAATCGCATGCGCTACGATGCACAACAGTTCTACTTGAAATCGCGCAACGAAATGGATCTCGCCTTCAAGGAGGTGCCCGAGGCCATCACCAACACCTCCGCCGTGGCCGAGATGTGCGAGGTTAAGCTTCCCTTCGGCGAAGACCACTACCCTGTTTACGAACGTCCTATCGAAATCGAGAGCGACCCACACGCAGAGGATCACATCAACTTCGACCGCTGCCTCGACATCTACGTCAAAAGTAAAAACGAAATCCTCATCCGCGACGCTGAGAAGCCCATCGAGATGAGCGATGCCGAGCGCATTAAGCTTAAGGGCAACGGTCTCTACCTCTTCGAGCTTTGTAAGGATGGCCTCAAAGAACGATACGGCACCGGCTACGATGCCTGTCGCGCGGACTGGGAAAACGCCTCTGCCGACGATAAGCGCTACTGTGAGCAACTTGAATATGAGCTAGCCATTATCACTGGCACTGGCTTCGTGGATTACTTCCTTATTGTTTGGGACTTTATTGCTTGGGCGCGTAAGCAAGCTATACCTGTTGGGCCAGGCCGCGGTTCGGGTGCCGGCTGCATCGTCGCCTACGTGCTAAAAATCACCGATATCGATCCACTCAGTTTTGGACTTCTCTTTGAGCGAATGCTCAACTTAGAACGCGTCTCCCCGCCCGATTTTGACGTAGATTTCTGCATGCGCCGCCGCGACGAAGTGGTCGACTATGTGCGCGATAAATATGGTAAGGACCGTGTAGCCAATATCATCACCTTCGGGACCTTCGGCGCCAAGATGGTCATCCGCGACCTTGCGCGAGTCAACGACCTCGACTTCGCAGAATCGAACAAGCTGGCCAAGATGATTCCCGACGAGCTCAACATTTCGCTTGATGACTCCGTCAAAAAATCGCCTGAGCTCGCCGCCGAAGTCAATCGCAACCCCGTCGCTCGCACCATCATCGATCAAGGCCGCGTGATCGAAGGTATGATTCGTAACACAGGAAAACACGCCTGCGGTGTCATCATTGCCGACCAAGACATCACTAATTTGATTCCCGTCACACTCCAGGAAGGTGATTTAACTACACAATATCCGAAAGGACCGTCGGAAGATCTCGGCTTACTCAAGATGGACTTCTTGGGGCTGAAGACTTTGACCGTGATCTTCGACGCAGAGAAGAATGTGCAGATCACCCGCGACAGTCCCGATTTTAACGTCGCAAATGTAAGGCTTGATGACAAAGAGACCTTCAATCTTCTCAACTCTGGTCGTACTACAGGCGTCTTTCAGTTGGAGTCCGGCGGGATGCAACAGCTCTGCCGACAGATCGGCTTGAGCTCCTTCGACGAAATCATCGCGCTCATCGCACTCTACCGTCCTGGGCCCATGCAGTTCATACCACAATTTATCGAAGGTAAGAAGGATCCTTCGACCGTGCAGATCCCGCACCCTTTACTCAAAGAATTGGTCGAAGAAACTTACGGTGTCTTGGTTTACCAGGAACAGGTCATGCAGGCCGCCCAGATCATCGCGGGCTACACACTTGGCGGCGCCGACATTCTCCGCCGTGCAATGGGTAAGAAGATTAAGTCCGTGATGGACGCGCAGAAAGATGTTTTTATCAACGGCGCGAAGGAGACGAACGACATCGACCGCCTTACGGCCGAGTCCATTTTCGCTTTGCTGGAAAAATTTGCAGAATACGGTTTTAATAAATCGCACTCTGCCGCCTATGCGATGCTCAGTTATCGCACGGCATATTTAAAAGCCAACTACCCCGTCGAGTTCATGTCTGCTGTGCTCACCGCGGATCAAGGAAACGCCGATAAGATTTCACATAATCTTGCCGAGTGTAACGCGATGAACGTGCCTGTGCTCAGCCCAGACGTGAACGAGTCAGGCGCAGACTTCACTCCTGTGATCGAAAAAGACGAGGGCAGTATTCGCTTCGGCATGGCCTCAATCAAGGGCGTAGGCGAAGGTGCGGCACAAGTTATCATCGCAGAGCGCGCAGCCAACGGAGCCTACGATAGCTTCACCGATTTTATCGTCCGTAATGCTGATAAAGCGGTCAACCGCCGCGTAATGGAAGCACTGATTAAGACAGGCGGCTTCGATTCGCTAGGCGAAGATCGCGCCACGTTACTCGACGGCTTGGAGTCTACACTTGCCGAAGCTGAAAGCGCCCGCCGCGACCGCGAAGCCGGACAGAGTAATCTCTTCGACATGCTCGGTGACGAGGTTGGTGTAGCTGACGAGGACAAGTCGGGCAATAATCGTCGCAGCGTCGAGTCGATGGGCTTGACGGAAAAACTAGGCTACGAAAAAGAGTTGTTGGGCTTCTACATTTCAGGCCACCCTATGGATGCCTACGCGGGGATCGACGAAGCAATCGACAGCTTTCATCACCCGGATGAATTGGTTAATTTCGACGACCGTAGTAGCTTCCGTCTAAGTGGTATCGTGAGCAATCTTGCGATCAAATATACGCGCAAGGATAGTAAACAAATGGCGGTCTTCAATCTCGCCACGCGCACTCACAGCTACGAAATGATCATGTTCCCCGATCCTTACGCGAAGGAAGGTGCACGCCTAGAAGATGGAAAACTGGCATTAATCCATGGCCTCGTCGGTCGTCGTAATGGTGAGATGAATCTCGCGGCGCACAATATATTTGATTTGGAAATTTCCATTCCAAAGCTGATCAGTCGTATCAATTTCATACTCCACCCAAACGATAAGGCTGCGGAATTCATCGAACTTCTACGCGAAACCATCGACGATCAATACGGTGAGACCTGTGTGAATATCAGCTTCCTCGTCGAAGAGCAAATCATTGAGACGCAGACTGCGCAATCGCTGACCTTCACGATCACGCAGACGAACTTCAAAAAGCTACGCCGCCACCCCGCCTTAGCCGGCGTCCGGATCGAAGCCGTCGACTTGAAACCAGTCAACGACCGTCGACCATGGGAGAAGCGGCAGCGGTCAGGTTAAAGCCATGCTACCGATTCACGAACAGTTTTATACCTTCCAAGGCGAAGGTGCACACGCGGGGCGGGCAGCTTATTTCATACGCACTTTTGGGTGTCCCGTCCATTGCCCTTGGTGCGACTCGGCGGGGACTTGGCATCCGGATTATATTCCAGAGAAAGTCGAGCGACTTGCAGTCGATACACTAGCGGCAGAGGTCGCTAAGACGAAAGCGGAGTTTGTCGTGGTGACGGGTGGCGAGCCAGCGATCCACAATCTCGCACCCTTGGTCGATGCGCTCCATGCGATTGGACGCGGCGTGCATTTGGAGACAAGTGGTGCCTTTACGATCAAGGGAGATTTTGAATGGATCACTCTCAGTCCGAAGCGGTGGAAGTTGCCACTAGCCGAGAACATTACGCGGGCAGATGAGTTTAAGATCATCGTCGATCAAGACGGAGCGATTCCAGAATACGTGGACGTAATCGGGCAGACGACTAAACCAGTTTGGCTACATCCGGAATGGTCGAAGCACGCGGACGTAGTGACGCTTGATGCAATTACAGAATGGGTGAAAGCTAAGGGTGCGCCCTATCGCGCTGGTTGGCAGATGCATAAACACTATGCGGCTGATTTGAAAGACGCGAGAAGTGCTCCGGCCGCGCCGCTGGGGGGTGATTCCGAGAGGGGCTTTTGAGCTATTTGTAAAGTTCTGCCTTATGACACGAAAAAACCCGCGCTCTTTTCGAGAGTCGCGGGCTTTGGAAATTGATCTCACTCAGGAGCTTTACTCAGCGATGTAGGCCTTAACAATCTTCTGATCTTCGACTGGTTTGTCGCCGGCACCTTTTTCGACGCCTTCGATTTTCTTTACCTTGTCGTAGCCTTTGACTACTTTACCAAAAATGGTATGCTTATCGTTGAGCCACTCAGGCTTGCTGGTAGTGATAAAGAACTGACTGCCATTGGTCATCGGACCCGAATTGGCCATGGCCAAGAGACCTTCGGTGTCGAAGCGTGCCTCGGGACTGAATTCGTCAGGGAAGTTTTTGCCCCAGATTGATTCGCCGCCAGTACCAGTGCCAAGTGGGTCACCACCTTGGACCATGAAATCTTCGATCACGCGGTGGAAAATGAGGCCGTCATAATAACCAGACTTAATGTGGCCGACGAAGTTAGCCACAGCGAGCGGCGCAATTCCTGGCATGAGCTCGATCACGATATCGCCTTGAGTAGTTTCGAGGACGACCTTGAAATTTTCCTTCTCGCTCCATTCAGCGGCGACTTCGGCGAAGTCGGCTAAAGCTTCTTCTTGGGCAGTCGCTTGAGCGGTCATCATTTTAGATTGAGCCGCTTGAACACGTGCCTGGATGAACTCTTGGAAAGCGGGCATTTTGGCTTCGAGGGAAGGATCTGGAGCAGAATCACCTGCACCTTTGACGAATCCTTTTTGTATCAAATTAGCCTCGTCGGCACCGAAGCCAAGCTGTTGCAGACCTGACTGCATGACGATGGCAGCCCCAATTTTTTCGAGCGAACTGACGCTAATCAGTGGTAATTCTGCAGTGCCTGCTTGAACGGCTTCTGCGCGCGCTTGGGCTTGGCCAAAAGCGGCTTCAACTTCCTCTTGGGGAATCTCCATAATATTTATCTCACCAGAGAGACTTTTTTGGAGCCCTTCAGCGATTGCAGTGACACTGGCCTGATCTAGTTGCAAGGAAGCAACACCGCCACCTTGAGCTGTTAGATAGCCAACAATTTCGATGAGTTCATTTTCGGAGACTTCGACGACTGGCGCAGGTATGACTACTTCGCTGGTAGCTTCGACAGGCTCAGTAATAGTAGCGGCCTCGGTCGTTTCGGACTGGGGGGCCTCTTCGGAGACTTCGACGACTGGGGCGGATACAGCTTCCTCGGTGGTTACTTCGACAGGCTCAGTGATAGTAGCGGCCTCGGTCGTTTCGGACTGGGCGGCCTCTTCGGTAGCGTCATCTGCTGAGCTCTCATCGCAGCCCGTCGTGAAGAGTGCGGCAGCGAAAAGAAGGCCAATAAGAGCGAGAGTAAAAGGAGATTTCTTTGAATACATATGTGAGCTTAGGTTTTTTGTTTAAATGTGAAAGTGCGTAAGGCTTATGCAATAACAGGAAAGGTCAATGGACTATCTTACATCTACGAGGACAAGCCAAGAGGTGAAATGTTCATAATTGCGCAGGAACGCAACAAGTGCCTTCTCTACCTTACCCTAAATCGTATTGGTCAATACGCTTGCGCAGGGTGGCGCGGGTCATACCGAGTATCTCTGCTGCTTTGATTTGTTTACCGTTAGACTCCTTAAGCGCACGGGCGATGAGTGCACGCTCGGCGTGCTCGAGGATGTTGTTTCCGTGCCTCTCACGGAGGTCTCTATAAACAGCGTCGGATGGATCCGAGATGGCCTGACCGATTAAATCCTCATCTTTGAGGGGCTCATTTATGTCTTCAGCCGCTGCCGAACTATCTGCGGTATCGGCAGACGGTCCTCCGTCGATCGCTTGCACGACTTCTTGCGGCAGGTCTTTGATCAGAATCATTTCGCCCTGCGCAAGCACAGCGCTGCGGTAAATGAGATTCTCGAGTTCTCGCACGTTACCAGGCCAGCGGTGTTGATTTAGCAATGTAAGTGCTTCGGGCGAGATAGTTTTTCTACCGATCTTGCTGTCGCGCGCGAGACGCTTGAGTACGAACTCGATGAGCTGTGGCACGTCCTCTTTGCGTTCACGCAGAGGTGGTAACTGGACGCGAACGACGTTGAGGCGGTAGTAGAGGTCTTCGCGAAAGGTCTTTTCTTTGACCATTTCTTCGAGCGGTTTATTCGTGGCGGCGAGCATGCGCACATTCACTTTGGTCGTGTCGCTGCTGCCAACGCGCTGTATCTCCCCCTCCTGTAACGCCCGGAGAATCTTGGTCTGCGTGGTCAGCGCCATGTCGCCGATTTCATCAAGAAAGATAGTACCACCATCGCAGAGCTCAAACTTGCCGATGCGTTGATTGGTCGCTCCTGTGAAGGAGCCTTTCTCGTGACCGAAGAGTTCGCTCTCTATGAGGTTCTCGGGAATTGCCGCGCAGTTGACTGCGATGTAGGGCTTTTGAGCCCGCAGGCTATTTTGAAAAATAGCACGTGCAATCAATTCCTTACCCGTACCGCTCTCTCCTGTGATCATGACAGTGACATCGCTGGCTGCGACTTGACCGATCATCTTAAAAACTTCCTGCATAGCGGAGGAACTACCAATAATGCCCCCGTCGATATCTTCCTTCGACACGCTGGGTGCCGCTTCTTCTTTGCCTGCTTTATCTAGGTCCTTAGAGGCAGCGATGGCTGACTCGGTTAGAGTTAAGATTTTTTTCAGATCAAAAGGCTTCATGATGTAATCAAAGGCCCCAAACTTCATCGCCTCGATCGTGGTCTGCGTTGTACCGTAGGCCGTCATCAATATGATCATCGCGTTAGGATTGATCCCGCGCAAATGCTGCAAAGCTTCCATCCCGCTTATGCCGCCCATGCGGTTATCGAGAAGGATCACATGCGGGCTGTGTTTCTCGGCCTTAACAAGACCATCCTCCCCGCTGCCCGCTTCGATCACCTCATACTGACGCCCAGATAGGACACGTTTCAATGAGTAGCGCAAATCATCATCGTCGTCGATAATAAGAACTTTTGGATTCATCGTTGTGGTGCTCATACGTTTTGAAAAATTGGTCTTGAAAAGAGGGCACACTAGATAAGCAGGTTGCGTGCTAAATCCATCAAAATAAATCGACTGTGATCGCATCCATGCGCGACTTTAAAAAAGCGGTCGCCTCTTCGACCTCTAAACCTGAGACTTCATCTAGGGCGACCACATCCATCCGCGCTTCAATTTTAGAAAATGGATAAGGTATATAAAAACGATCCCAAGTCTTAAGTCGCCAAGCGCGGGTGTGATTGAGTGAGAGCAAGATGATTGGCGCACCTGTTTTGAGAGCGACCTTCAAGGCGCCAGGCTTCATGTCATACAGCGGACCTCGCGAGCCGTCAGGACTCACGCCGACATCGAAACCTTCGCTGCTCGCAGCGATCATATCACGCAAAGCTTGTGCCCCTCGATTGAAGCGAGAACCTCGTACTGGCCGAACACCCAACTTTTCAACAAAGCCAGCTAGCCAAGCACCATCTTTGCTTGCGCTAATCAAAGTCGCTAAACGTCGCTTCCGAAAATAGCGTAGGTAAAAAATAGTGCCCGCAAGAAGGCGATTGTGCCAAAAGATAACAACCGCTGGCGGCGTCTTGCCATCCATCATTCTCTGCGCATCAGTATCCCAATGGTATCGGAGCGTACGTCCCCAAAGCCGCATAAACAAAGCAAGACCCGCGAGTAAGGCTCGCTGGTGCCATTTGAGTTGCTCGGTAACTTGCGAATTCTCAGACATTTAATTTATAAGTTGCAGGCTTCAAACCAAATGGCAACGACGTTTGGCTGACGAAGTTGGCCGATACCGCAATCACAGCGATTTCAATGACTAGTCGAGGGGTGGAAATACTTTTCCATGCGCTTGAGCCCCTCCCGCATAAGTAAGTCAAACCCAATCAAACATTGACCCCATACTAGTAAACTTCATCGTTTTGCGCCTTATGATAGCTCCAGCACCCAGTAATACTTTAATGGAAGACATCGTCGGTTTGTGTAAACGCCGCGGTTTTATTTTCCAATCCTCCGAAATCTACGGCGGCTATAACGGCTTCTATGACTACGGCCCCCTCGGAGTCGAGCTACGTAACAATATTAAGCAAGCTTGGTGGCGCGACTTCGTGCAGTGCCGCGACGACATAGAGGGCCTCGATTCCACCATTATCATGCACCCAAAGATCTGGAAGGCATCTGGTCACGTGGATGGTTTCTCCGACCCCATGGTCGATTGCAAAGAGTCCAAGCTTCGCTACCGTGCCGATCAACTTTTCTTCGCCCCCGTTAGTGTAGATGGCGAAACCATTGGCTACGTCTCCGTCGTCGAGTGTATCGACCAGCAAGAAGTGGCCGAAAAAGCTGCTGCTGAAATGAAGCGTAAAATGGCTAAGCAAGGTGAACTTGATACAATCGAGCTAAAAGAGTATACCGAAGCCAAGCCCGAACAATACGAATTGATCCCCTCGCCCGCGACTGGCAAACCCGGTAGCCTAACCGAACCACGCGAGTTCAAACTAATGTTTGAAACCAAGGTGGGCTCTCTCGCCGACGACGCCGCAACCGCCTACCTGCGTCCCGAGACTGCACAAGGCATTTTTGCTAATTACAAAAATATCGTTGATACCGGTCGCGTGAAAATCCCCTTTGGTATTGCGCAAATCGGTAAGGCTTTTCGCAACGAGATCACGCCACGCAATTTCATTTTCCGCTCACGTGAGTTTGAGCAAATGGAGATCGAATACTTTATATCGCCAAACGCTGACTGGAAGACCCTCCACCGCGAATGGATCAATACCTGCACCGACTGGCTTGTTTCCATCGGTCTGCCCCGTGAAGGTATCAGCGAAGACATCCACCCAGGAGACAAGCTGGCCTTCTACTCGCAAGCCACCACTGACCTTATGTTCCAATTCCCACACGGCGAGCAAGAGCTTTGGGGTATCGCCTGCCGATCCGACTACGATCTCAAGCAGCACCAAGAGCACTCTGGCAAGTCGATGACCATCTTCGACGAAACCACCAAAGAGAAGTATGTGCCTCACGTTATCGAACCATCGCTCGGTGTCGACCGCACGCTACTCGCCGTACTCAGCGCTGCATATACCGAAGACGAAGTTCCTAATGATAAGGGCAAAGTCGAAAAGCGCATATTACTCAAATTTAGTCCGAAGATAGCACCGGTCAAGGCCGCCATCTTCCCACTTTTAAAGAACAAGCCCGAACTAGTCGAGGTCGCCAAGAGACTTCACAAGAAATTGCAACGACGCTGGAACGTCTTCTATGACGCCTCTGGCGCGATTGGTCGTCGCTACCGTCGCCAAGACGAAATCGGTACACCCTTCGGTATCACGATCGACTTCGACACCATCGAAAAAGATAGCACCGTCACCCTCCGCGACCGCGACACTTGTGAACAACGCCGTGTGACCGAAGACGAGCTGATTAAATTCCTCGAAGAGCAAATCGACGGGTAAACCGAATTAAATTTCATTTTCAAAAATCCCGTAGCTAACACTGCGGGATTTTTTGTGCACAAAAAAGATGCCTCCGATTTGATCGAAGGCATCTCTATAAATGGTGCCAAAGGGCAGATTTGAACTGCCGACCAAAGGCTTATGAGTCCTCTGCTCTACCACTGAGCTACTCTGGCTTAAAATTAAGTGTCTTTTGGATGAATTCGTGTCCCGCAAGAATAGTAATCAATGTGAACGCACGAACAATAAAATGCATAGCACAAACATGCAAAAAACAAGAATTGGGAAAAAGCCTAATTCCCATGCTTCTGTCAAGCGATCAGTTCTCAAGAAATTTCAGGTAATCTTGCACCAAGTCTTAATTCGGGGGCGTTTAGTCATTTAGACTCAACCGATAGAATTGCCCGTAGCGATCGACTAGTTGCACATAATCGTCATAGACTTCAGCCAGGCCTAAGGCTGGATTTTTTTGAACAAAATCGCCCAGTCGATAAATCCGGCGTTCCAGTTGACCGCCGGAAATGACTGCAGAGGCAATGCTTCGGCTGTCGTCGGAATTATTGACCAAATCCGCATCCACGGTATCACCCTCCCTGAAAGTGCCTGGAAGCTTAGAAGGAGCCGTATCCGAGGACGCTCCAAGCTCAACTACTGAAGCGGTGCCATCCGTCAATAGAGGCGATATCGGGCCGCTATCTTCGGGCACAGAGGGTATTGCCGAGATCACTTCGGTTGGCGTATTTTTCATAACGGCCTGCAGTTGCATTTTGCTGAGGTGCATTAAAATGAGTGCGTCATGCTCTGCCTCGGTTCGCCGTTCTTCAGCCAAGGCAATCGAGCCAAGCACGAGTTCCGCCCCATTCTTAGTCATGAGTAAATCCCCCTGACGTTTATTAATAGAACCGAACCGCACAAAAAAGCCCATCTCATCCAGGCCTAGGTGTTCAACAATATATTGATCAAAAGTAATGGGATCTATGACCACCACTTCCTCGACCACTTCAGGTGTAGTGTCCCCTTCTGGCAATTCGTTCTTCGCAAAACTAAAGTTCGCAACAAATGGTTCATTTTTGATCGCGCTGGACTTTCTCCAATTGCGCAGCAACCACTGGTCACGGACTAAGCCCTGCATGACTCGACCACTCGGAGTTAATGCAAGCACCTCTTTTTCGATAACTACTTGACTCGCGGCAAGGGATTGAGGCTGATCTGAAAAATCGGGCAGTAGTTGGTCAAGCAAGCCATAGCTATGACAGACCCACAGCATGACTAAGAGTGCGAGCGGTATAATAATACGGGGATTATTTAGATA
>Ga0302121_10001463_pt1 | contig 11190 bp, 12 predicted proteins | sample CB21_surface_MG_FD_203120 | JGI IMG/M metagenome (GOLD analysis project Ga0302121, IMG submission 203120) | Marine microbial communities from Western Arctic Ocean, Canada - CB21_surface | ecosystem: Environmental > Aquatic > Marine > Oceanic | place: Canada: Western Arctic Ocean | collected... | reverse complement strand
CCTGTTGTCTCATCATTGCGTTTTGTCGTTGCGCATCAAGCGTCTGCTGCATCAATTGCTGTTGCTGGCCACCGAAGCCGGCCAGCGTATTGATTCCGGTCAAGCCGGCCCGTTGCGCCTGGCCACCAAGCCCTTGCATGAAACCGCCAAATCCCGCTCTTGACTGCAGTTGCTGTTGCCCGCCCTGGCCGTACAGACCACCCATCTGACCTTGTGCACCAGCCAATTGACCGGCAGATCCTAATGCCGCTTGTCCAGCTCCTGACATCGCCTGTTGTCCAGTCTGCCCCAATCCAACTAGCGTAGAGCCTAAGTTTGTGCCGGCGCCGTATCTCTGTTGTCCGGCCTCGCCTAAGCCAGCGGCTAAGCCTTGCTGAGCTGCCAACTCTTGGCCAGACAAGGACCCTAAGCCACTTGCGAGCTGCTGTTGCGCGCTAAGCCGTTGGCCAGATAAGTTGGCTAAATTACTACCCGCCGCGCCCTGTGCTGCTTTTTGCCTAGCAAATTCAGAAGTGCCCATTCTTTGAGCCTCTGTGAAGCCTCTGGAACGAATTCCGGCCAGCTCTTGAGCCAAGCCCCTGCCAAGGCTTTCACGCCTCTCACCAGCGGTTAGACGGGCTCTGGAGCCGAAAGCTGATTCTCCGCCTCTTGCAACATCCTGTGCAAATTGCGCCATGTCAGCCTTGTCAGAACCCTTCAGCGCGTCTTCGATTGTCTGGTCAACGACCCGATCTTCGTAAGGGTCGTAAAATTGCCGGGTCAGATCTTGGTCGTAAGCGCCTGTCGTGCCGCGAATTAAGCGTTCTGATTCACCCAGCCTGCCGCCAAAATCTTCAGCCGCACCGCGCCGCAATGATTCAATACCGCCCAGTTCTCTACCAAACTGATCTACCGCGCCGCGCCGGATGCCTTCGGTTTCCCCAAGGCGACCGTAATAATCGCTGGTTGCTCCGCCGGCAAGCTGTCTGCCCTCACCTATGGAAGTCAAAAGACCTTCTAAGCCTCTGTCACGCAATGCTTGCTCTTCAGAAACACCTCTCTGTGTGGTGCCTAAAGCATCTTCGCCCAAAGCTATTTGTCGCCTTAAACCTTCGTCAGAGCGCCGTACGCCTTCCTGATACAAGCCTTCTGCATCACCTAAATAGCGGTCTTGAATGCCGACCTGATTACGAGCTAGTTCCATTGCTCTTTCTTGATCTGGCGTCAATCCGGCAACCTCTTGGTCCACCACTCTTGGCGTGCCATCAGGATTGAAGAAAGTGTTTTCTGACGCTTGCATAGCGCCTGGTATAAAGCCGCCCCTCCCATCCAGACCAAACAAAAGCTGTTGCGTTGTCGGGTCTGCCGTTGTTGTCATCTGGTCTACAGCAGCAACATAAGGGGTTTGAGTATCATCCTTTGGTTGCTGAGTCCATTGATCTTGTGATGGCAGTTGTTCTCCAGAAGCAATCCTAGCTTGTATGTCACTCCAGCGCGGTCGATTGTCTCCCACCCTTGGGTCAGGGTCTAATCTCATTTTGCCCATTACGGGATCCCAGCTAAAACTAGACATTGGCATAGCTCCCAAATAAATCCATCATCTCGTGCATCACATTTGTGCCACGCTCTCTGTCCGGCGTGCCAGAAGGGGTAAGGGTTAAAATGCCTCCCTTATTCTTCATATCAAATCCACCAGCACCTCGAACCGCTGCGCCAGTCATCACAAATTCACCGTCTGAAAGCATCGCCGGCACATCATCGCTGGTTTCAGTGCCCGCACCATTAATGTCGCCGTTCATCCGCTGAAAATCTTCAATCGCTACATTGCCGCCTTCAGCATAAGCCATGGGGTAAACCGCTCCGCCACCAGCTGCCGCCATTGGCTGACCGCCTGATAGTTGTGGGAAGGTGCCTTGCGGCAACAGTCCAAACTCAACAGGATTCGGCGTTTGAGTGCCCGTCCTTCTGGCAATCTCAGCCTCAATATTGTACCGACCGGTTGGCCCCATCGTTGTGAGCGGCGTTAAAGCCACTCCCTTATCTTTTTTAGCCTCATCGTAAGCCATCTTGCCGAGCAGGTAAGCTGGCACGCCTGCTGCAGCCAAACTACCAAGGCTACCAAGGCCACCGCCGCCACCGCCGCCCAGTAAACCACCGGCTAGGCCACCGCCTATATCCCCCAGTAATCCATAGTTGCCCTTGTTATCTGCACCGCCGCCGCTAATTAAACCGCCAAAAAAACCGGGGTTTTGGGTTAAAACACTAGGTTTAGTTGTTGCGCCTGAACTACCGGGCACTCTCGGACCGCTGGGCGTTCCGCTAAACAAGCTTCCGATACCAGACTTGGTGCCGGAGCCAACCGCTTTAAGCTTGTCTAAAAACCCAAGACTTTGGAATCCACCTGGACCAACTGCGCTGCCACCGACAGTCCCAAGCGAGCCAACGCCACCGAGCAGTTTGCCGGCGCCATATCCGCCCACCGCGCCAGTAATAGCTCCCGTTAATCCCTTGCCGCCGACAACATTAGTGGCGGCGCCAATTCCTGCGGCCAACAGTGGTCCAACTCCGGGTATAAAGTTAGCTAACGGACCGGCGATCGGCGCAATTTTTTTAGCTACCTTTTTTATTGCCTTCCCAATTTTTTTGAAAAAGCCAAATTCTTCAAGTCCCGTCATCGGGTTTAGTGAGGCAATTCCTACGCCAGCAATCGCTTCTTCTGGGTCGATGCCCAGCTGTTCAAACTTCCTGGCGACCGTGTTTTCAAACTGCGCATCTTCAAACGCCTCTGGCGGAAGGATGACTTCCCCCGGTCGCAAATGCGCCAAAGCCGTGTCTTCGCCGCGACCTTGAGATTGCATTTCTAATGCCATGTCACGCAGCGGCGCATTAGCGCCCACCATAGCCACTTCTATTAACCGGTCCAGCGATTTAATTTCATCTGGGTCTGAGGTCTGTGTCTTTTGTATTTCCAGCTGCTGGATCGCTTGCTGCAATTCTTGGGCTGGGTCTAGCCTTTCACCTTCCCTTTCAGTCATCTGAGCGCCGAGTTGCTGTCGAAGGTCTGTTCCAGCGTTCCTCCCCGCTGCTAGCCTTTCACCTTCCCTTTCAGTCATCTGAGCGCCGCCAGCAAACCGATTAATTCTTTCTAGCAATTCGGGTGATACTGATTCGGCTGTGCCGCCGTGTCGCATTCCCATCGCTTGATATTCGCCGTGATTAGCTCCTGGCATAACTGTGCCATCTGGCATTGCGTGGGTGGCCATTCCGCCGCCCATAAATCCTTGGATGCCCTGCCCTCTCATCAATGCGTTTTTTAGATCGTCGTTTCTCATATCATGTTATCTCGATTGTGACCGCCCCTACCGCCGAGCTGACTTCAACTCCACTAGGGTAAGTTTGATGCTTATATAAGTCTCTAAATACATTACCGTCAAACGCTTGATGCACCTCTACTGTCGTGTTAAATATTATAGCACCCGACTTGAATTGTAACCCAGAAAGATCGGCGGCGCTAAAATGTTGGACATCATCTGGGTCTTGGGCTCCAAGATTGAGCTCTAAAACCCTTACCAACCGATTGAAGGTGCTGGCCGATACTGACTCTCCCTGCGCTTGCGGTAGTCGAGTTGGCAGTAATTTAGACATTTATCGACGACCTGATGCCTGTATGTCCAGTCTCGTGTTGCCGATTCGCCATTTATAATCTTTTCTGTCTGCCGCGTTAGCGTTGTCATCATCGGACTCAAACCGCAAGGTCATTTGCCGAGTTCTGGTCCGCAGACTGCTATATGTCGTTGTCGGCGTGATTTGTGTGGTTGAGTCGCTAGTTAAAGTTTCGCCCGGATAATTTCTGCGCTTGATAACCGCATTAATCGCGGGCGTGTTGGAAATCCCAGTGCTGGTGTCAAATTGCACATCTGGCACAATTTTCTTTATGAAGGAAAAACTATCGCCATCACCTATGTCAATGTCGCCACTTTCAATAAAAACATTATCCATGCTGGATGTATCGTCGTTGTAGCCGGTTTCGTGCAAATAAATATAACTAGCGCCGGCGGCTCTTGGCTTGTCCTCAATGCCCGCATCAAGCCAGGCGTAGCGCACCATTCCGCCAATCGACCAAGTTTGTTCTTCATAATTGTATATCGCGTAGCGCGATATTTCATCAGTGCCGTCCTCCAGCGACGGATAGAAAAACCACACTTCAGAAAATTCTGCGTTGACGACGATATGGCACTTAAATGCTTGCGTCAGATTTATGTCTTGAAAAACGTAATCCTGCACGGAGCATGGCAACTTCTGCACAGATCCGTTGTACCAATAAAAAGCATTCTTAGACATGAAGTACACGCCGTTTGGCGCGTTCGCGGCAGCCTTCGGGCCTATCAGTCCAGCGCCCTCATTTATTAGATTCAATGCAAACGTCAATGGCGGCCCGATAAAATTCATCGAGTAAAGGCTAGTATCTGTCCAAATCAAGGTTTCTTGTCTGGATTTCAGGCCGCCGATAATCAGTGAGCCAGACGATAGTCGCACTGAGCCAGCAGTATTTGTCGTCAGCGCCTCAAACTCTAATTCGTTCTCTGTGTCTGAAAATGCAACCAACATCGGGTCAATCGCGCCGGTTCTTGCTGAGCCACTAATCGGATCTGCACCAAGCACAATCAAATGTCTGTCCGTCTCGGACGTAATGACTTGCAGCGCAACGGTAGGCACTAGATTGGCGCCGCTGACAGCGCTTAAATTTAATGCTGCAACAGGGAGGCCGTTGTTCTCAACCCAGCGATAGATGCCACCGCCACGCGGGTTGATGATTAAGTTCTCTCCGAAATTATCGTGCGTCCAGAGCCGCAGCTGATTATTGGCGGCGATCGCACTAGACGAGCCAAACGTGCCGGCTCCCCACGTTTCAACACCATATCCGGTGGATGGCACATAAATATCCAGTCCCGAATTAATTTGATATAAGCCATCAACTCCGGCGCCGCCATTGCCTGAGTCACTGGCATTGGCCGAAATTTCGTCCCCAGACGTGTCTTTGGCTGTGATTTCGTAAGTATTCGTGCCTGTGACGAGGCTAATTTGATATTCCTGATTCAAGACGGCAGCGGTAATCAATCCGCCAAGTGTTGCTGCACCGGAGAGCGTGACGAAATCGCCGTTTACCGCCCCGTGACTGGAATCGGTCGCCGTTATGGTTGAAGAACCGTTAGTCGCGGCAAAAGTAATGCTGTTGGTGGATGTTTTCCGAAGTGGCGTTACGTCGTTATAGGTTCCGCCCTCTTCGATATAATACTTTTGGGTGGCACCCACGCCAAGATATCGTGAACCGCCCAAAGAAATCCATGAATGCAGAGCTCTCGCAGAGCCAATATATGTGTCTGACGAAAGCTTTTCCCATCCACCTATTTTTTCTGGACGCCCCTTTCTGAAACGCACAAAGTTTCCGTCAACCCACCCATTCTCGTTGGCGTAGTCGGTTTCTTCTTTATTTATCCCAGCTTTAAAATTAAAAACAGTTAACGGCATGTCTGAGCCCCACTTAAGCGAGCCGGATAATAGCTGCACTGCTGGAGGCGCTCGGAAATACGACAGTGAAATCACCAGCCGTACTGGTTTTATCTGCGCCGAAATCAATCGCAGCAATAGCCTTATTCCCGTTTGTCGAATTATATAGCAGACATCCCCTAGCGGTTACTGTCGCCGTTCCGAAGGTCAGGTCTGAAAAATCACAAACCGCTACGCTGCCTGACAAAGCTGGCGTGACGTTCGTTAGCGCCGAGCCACCAGCCGAATAATTCGTCCCAGACGACTGCCCAGTTGTCACATACACGGTAGTGCCGGCACCTAAAGTCGCCGAGCTTGTGTAGAGTGCCAACTTGATGCTATCTGCGCCGTTAGTTAAATTGTGCCCTTCGATGAGCAATTGTTGTTTAAAGCTGTTACAAATTGCGCTTGTGATTGCCATAAATATCTCCTGTCTCTGTTATAACTCTTTAATAATATTGGCCATATCGTCATAGCCTTGACGCCGCAATAACCCAACAACCGTTGTTCTATCAGACTCAATTCCGCTTTCTATGCCGCGTAACACTATACTATAGACCGCGTCTCTGAAAGCTAAAGCTTGCTGCCTTACATGCTCAGGCGCGTGCTCAGAAATCCCACAAATCTTGTTGGTCACCTGCTCCGCCCAAAATTCTGGGTCATGGCCCTTGTTATTAGTTGTCGAAACCGTGACTTGGCCCAGTTTTATGAAGCTGTCAGTCATCCCTTGAACGGCTCTGGCGGCGCTGGTTCTTTTTGAATCGTTGTCTCGCCGCGAGCAATCCTTTCTTCCATTTCCGACTGGTTGCACACAAACCAAACATCATCTTTTGGCAGCGCTACCTTCGGGTCATCTAAGCGATGGTAGCCGTACAAGCGCTCATTCATAGGCACGTTTGAGTCCAGCAGTGTGGACCGAGGGCTGACACCGACCTTAATGCCTTTCTCAATGCACTTTGATAGCCAAAATTCAACACAAGCCCTGCCGGCTTCTGCAAAATGAAGATTGCCCTTGTAGCTGAAATCAATCCCAAATAGGTCGATGTGCGCAACATTGTTCCAATAGGCGAAAGCTACGGCATAAGCTACCGTCGTGTTCATGTAGGCACATTTCGTCGCTTCAACAACCTCTTGCAGCGGATACTCAACAATCCAAGGCACACGATCGTCCAATTCGCAGGAATAAATAGGGATGTCCAAAACTGGAAGAATTTCACGCATGACATCGGTTTGCTTGCCCGCGTCGTCCGTATCAAAAAATCGGCCGGCAGGGTCCATCATAAAGAGCCGGTCTAAATCAAAAACAGCGGCTGAACTGCCGCATCCCCAAGTCTCGTCCCAATTAACCGAATTTTCTCGCGCGATGACGTAATCTATCTGGGATATGCCCAAGCCAAGCAGGGCGATGTGTGCGCCCTCTAGCTCTTCGAGCGGCTCCATTTAAGAAACGCCTTGACGAAGAGCGTCATACCTGTACTCGTCGCGTTGTTTTCGGCCTTCGCTTACATTCTTCATTCGAGCCAGCGCTTCTTTGAAGCGAGCCTCAAAGGTGCCAATGATGTCTGGAGTTTCTTTCAAGAAAATCGCAGCTTCCACTAAAGTGCCGTAAAGCAATGCTTCTGGGTAGTCTGTGGAAAGCACTGTTGTGCCAGAATCCGCGCCGGAAGTTAAGCTCGCCGGCTTGTAAAGATAATGAATTTCAATTGTGTAATTAGCATCCGGTATTGGACTTAATTCAAAAGCCGTGTCGTCCAACAAAGAATAATACTTGGGACGACCAGTAACTGTCGTTGTTGGGCTATATTCTTTGATGAAACTTGGGTGTTTGAAATCAAGATAGTAATACCTGCTGCCCGTAATAATCGCAGCTGAAAACGGCGCATAGAAGTCAGTAGGCGTTGCCAAAAAGCGGTTTGAAGCAGTCGTTGAGCCCTGCACATTTTTTCTCTGTGCAGGCAGCTGAACATTGTCAAATATGCGGTTTTCCGCCTCTTTGATAAGGGTGTTAAGTTGCGTCGTAAATGTCGCCTCAGAAGACTCCAGGTAGTCCTGAACGGCTGTTTTTAATGTGGCTAGTGTAAAACTCATGTTATTTCTATTGTGACCTCGCCAACGCTAGATGCAACCTCAAAGGTGTCTAGCACCGATCCTAGCATACCGTTTCCTACATTTGTATAAACCAGAAATTTAGAATTGTCGTCGCTCGTGTCTGGGCGCGCATTTTTTAACGATTGTGGATCTGCGGGGAAAGATTTTCGATCGATCTGCGGGTGTTTGGGCGACCATTGATCTGAACCGACCAGAAGGCCGTCCCACGTCATTTTCATTTCTCGAAGGTTGTAACGGAATCCAGTGATATCGCATATCCCGTAAGCCTCTTTGCCGCTCGCATATGCCATGACTATGGTGAATTATATCCGCTAAGATTCGGGGAAATTCTAAAGCTTGTGCGGTCCTCGTCTTGCGCCTTCGCCCGCTCAAATTCTTCCTCATAAAGCTGTTTTAGCAAAGCAGTTCTTTCGGGCGCTTTTTTCAAGCTCATATAATATGCAAGGCCAGCCGCTAAACATGGATAAAAACGAAATGGAATATCCATTGTATTTGCGCCCACGTCAGCATCATCCATCCTAGTAAGCACATTCATATAGACGGTGTAGGTGCTGGATTTGTCTGGCACCGGCCAGACCGTAATTGTTGGCGTTAATTGTTTGTTGATAAATACTTGGTTTGGCTTGCCAGTGGTTGATTTGGTCGCCAAATGCGTAAACTCAGCGCGACTCATGCGATTTAAGGGCACATCAGTGTCTGTGCCACCGATTGTTTCACGAACAAACACGTCTAGCACATCAATTGGTGCTGTGGCATTACTGCTATCGATATTGTATGTGCCAGTGTCTTTCACCATAGCCACTGTTTTTTCAATCACTGTCCACTGGTTTAGACCTCTATTTGCCCACTCAGCCAGCAACAAATTAAGACTTCTGGTTGCCGATTTTAGATCGTAGCCAGTTCTAAGCTCCAGCCCACAACGCTCAAATGCTTCTTCGACGTAGTCTGCTACGTCTAGCTCAAAGTCTTTTGATCCCGAAACTGCCATATATCAGCTCCATTTTTCCTTATTTGCCCAAAAAGCGGCTGACATCTTGCCTTTGGCAATGTTCTTGCCGTGTCGCGCCCTAAAACTTTTACGCCGGGCAGTTTGACGTGCGCTCTCTCCTTTTTTGGGAGCGCCCGCCGTTGTCACACCTTGCTGGCCGAAGCGTATAGTTTTTATGCGATCGCCATCTTTGGCCACGACAACGTGACTTTTAGTCGGATGGCCAGGCGTTCTTTTCGCTTTATTAAATCCAGATACGCCCACTCTCGCCAATCGCGGGTCTTTCGCCATTTATGAACGAAATACCGTCAACGTATTAAACGTAGAAACCGTGTACTGCACATAGATTCCTGACGCAAAAAGCATACCTTCGTCCGGTATAGACAAATCCCTAGTGGCCGTTGCTGATGCCACTGTGCCAACCTTGTAAATACTGGTTCCGGTCGGGCTGGTTGTCAGAAAATCCAACACGCCAGCAGTGCCTGTGCATACAAGATTGATGCCCGCAAATCTAGCTCTTCCCCGAAAGATAACATCTGCCGCTGAAGCATTGACTCCAGCAGATACGTTGCCGGCTGGATTGCCAACCGCTGAAATACCGGAGATGGTTAAGAAATACTTAGCACCAGTAGCGGTTCCTGCATTAGCACCAGTGATCGACTCAGTTTGAGCGTCACCGTTAACATCCGTACCCGTTACAGTAAAGGATTTAGCAGCATCATTACCCGCCGAAAGGATCGTAACGATCCTTCCGTGCGAGAGTGCAACAGCACCGCCGGAAGCTAACGCACCGCCGATAACCAGTGCTGCGTTATTTCCAACGGATGTTGCCACCGATATGCCATCGGCATCTAAAGCTACCGTATCGGCGGTCAAATTGACCGCCTTTACGTCAGACCCAGTGAGTCGAGTTCCCATAATTTACTCCTTACTCAAATGGAGTAGCTAGTGTGCCGTCACCATGAAGAAATGCCTCACAATGCCAAACAGCCGCGCTAGTCGCTACCAATCGAATAACTCCACCTACAAGCCAGCCCTGCCCTGCTGATCCCAAATCAATGGTATCGTCATTACTGGCATCTGGAATGAAGGTGTTATTGTCTGTTGCAGTTGCCGGATCAAAAAGCGTCGCAAAACCAGAAAAAAGATCACTGGCATTGTCTGTATTAATTTGTCCTGCACCTGAAAAGCTTGTGCCAACTATAAAGGTATAGTTAAGCCCCGCTGCCGCAGTTGGAAGAGTGACCACAATTCCTGCGGCTCGGTTCAATGTATAAACCGTACCTGAATCAGTGGACTCAACGCTATGAGTAGCTGCGGTGATGCTGCTGACATTCGAGTACGAAGAAACATAGCCCGTTGTCGTGATATTACCGCTGGTGTCAATATCCAGATTAGTGGTTACCGCGCCAGTTTTGGCGGTCACGGTGATTTGTTCAAAGCCGTTTTCGGACCGGACTGGCCCATTAAAAGTTGAATTAGCCATAATTTCCTCCTCGGAAACTCATCTATCGTCTTGGCGAATGTCCGCTAGGGCGGTCGATAGAATCAAAAATTATCCTAGACAGTCCAAGTATAGCACCGACTGAGCTAATTAAATATAATTTTGCATTCTACTGATAATCCGCCGCTGGTCAATTGCCCAACATATTTTCGCATAATGCTTTTTGCTGCGTGCTGCACTGCTGGCGTCCAAATTAACTGCGCAGCAATAGATTTTCCAAAACGGCTGTCCAAACCATTATATCCTTTGCCATCCTGTTGTATTGCGCCATCACAACTTTGCGCCAAATATCTAGCACAGCATTGCAGCGCATCTACCGTCTCTTCACTAAGGGGCTTGAGTTTTTTATTGTAAAATATACTTTCTACTTCTTTAACACCAACCGCCAGATCGTTGATAGAAATAGCGGGCAAAACCTGAACATCATCAAGGGCGCGATCTAAAACTTTTTGTTTTTGAACCAAAACTTCAGCCATTCTAGCGTCAATAGATCCATCAACAACAAGGTGCTGCACCAATACTGAATCCACTTGTCCAATCCTGTGACAACGATCTTCAGCTTGTGAAACATCTCCGGGCACCCACGACAGCTCTGCAAAAACCACATGGCTTGCTTTTGTGAGCGTTATTCCAACCCCAGCTGCGCCGATTGTGCCTATAAATACGTCTGCCTTGCCGGCCTGAAATGTATCTACAGCGTTCTGTCTGTGTTGCTGGTTGCAGTCGCCGGTCAGTGTAACCACGGTTTTGCCAACCGCCTCCAGCCCAAGCTTGATACCCTCAACGACATCTTTATGGTGGGCCATTACAACAACCTGATGGTCAATTTCTGTCAAATGCTCAACTACGTCGTCAACTTTGGCCAACGCCATCTTGTGGCGAACACCAGACATTTGCTCAAAGGAAACGTCGTCGTAGGTAGTGTCTGATACCGCGTCAGCCATCGCATCAAACTCTTTGGTAAGCTCCCCGCTGTATGCCTTGCTAGGCAAAACTATCACCTGACGCACTTTAGCTGGCAAATCCTTGAGCACTTCGTCTTTTTTTCGTCTAATCATAAAAG
>Ga0302121_10001462_pt1 | contig 11192 bp, 10 predicted proteins | sample CB21_surface_MG_FD_203120 | JGI IMG/M metagenome (GOLD analysis project Ga0302121, IMG submission 203120) | Marine microbial communities from Western Arctic Ocean, Canada - CB21_surface | ecosystem: Environmental > Aquatic > Marine > Oceanic | place: Canada: Western Arctic Ocean | collected... | reverse complement strand
CAATTGCTGCAGCCCGGCACGTAGGCGTCTCGCCCGAGGTTGCCTGCGAAGCGCTTTCAGCCTTTGAGGGCGTAAAAAGGCGAATGGAACTGATTCATTCCGAACTAACCCACGCCAGACCGAACCTTCATATCTATGACGACTTTGCTCACCATCCAACTGCAATAGACACCACACTTGCGGGTTTAAGAAACAAGGTAGGTAGCGAACGGATTCTTGCCATCATTGAACCTGCGTCTCACACCATGAAACTCGGTATTCACGAATCAACCCTGGCGAACAGCGCCAGGCACGCGGACCAGACCATCTGGTTTCAACCGGCCAGCGTCAAATGGGATATGCAAAAGCTTGCCGATGGAAATATGAGCCTTGCAAGTGACATTGAAGAGCTCGTTACGAAGGTTGTCCAGGAAATCACAACGAGACACTCGAATCTGCATGTCGTGATCATGAGCAACGGCGCTTTTTCTGGGTTTCACAAACAGCTCATAGAACACATTGCTGCCTGACTTGACCCATCTGGAAACTTCTTAAATACTGGTGCACTGCCCTCGGAATCGGCCAGCATGAAGGACACGATAGACGTAATATCCTGCGCGCACCTGGATTGGATCTTCGATCTTTGCAGACGAAGAGCAATCCACCTGCAACTAATCACAAGTGGCTGCCCTTATTCGCTGGAACACCTCACTGATCAGACCCAAACCATTCCCTGGGATACCTTTTTGGATCTGGTTTCCCGGACAGGGAGATTTTTCGATGAGGACGGTCTCAGGGAGATTGGCAGGCATTCCTGGAAGTCACCACGACTGATGGTACATGCCAGTTTAGGGCGGGTCATGTTTACACCATTCGATCAGTTCCTAAGCATGTACGGTACAGGCGGCTACTGCGCGCGGCACTTCCCAATTGAAACTACGACAAGCCAATTGTCAGACACACAAATTGATATCTGGCTAAAACCCAAACATGATCTGGCTATCAGCAAAGCCTTTTACACCATTTTTGCTGGACAGATAGAAAACCTTACAACCGCCATTGGACTCCCTCGATCCAGGGTGACGATGAAGTTTCGGGGCAGGTCAGCGAAATACTCAGTAACAATCCACAAAACCAGTTTGCCCGTCTCTGTCTTTCGACAACTAAATCGTTGGCTTAACGCATCGAGAATGATCAGGCGAGAATTTTCAGGGATTCAGGAACGGCTAGAAAATCAGGCCAGCGATTACCAAAGGTCTTTTTCAGACAGGGAATCTACGCTCAACAGACTCAGCCAGAAGCTAGGCTTTTTTGAAATTGCCGGAGAGCAACTCCCGAACATAGTATGGACGATGACACCAGGCGGAGATGCCATCTTTATTACCGCCATAGCCCGGCAACTGGGTTACCAGCAAAACGAGATAACCCTCAAGAATATCGTGAGCCCTATTCAAATAAAGGCCCTCGCGAAATTGGTTGACTCAGTGCTTCAATCATCTATCCCTGACGACAAAGCCCTGCTAGACGTTAGGGCACCTTCAATGGAACTGGAGGCCAAACACAAGCTGGGACACAACATCCGACTTGTCGTACAGGTAACCCCAGGTCACCAAGAAAAAGGGTCATCAGACACAAAACATCTCGCCATTTGTGTCGCTACCGATGTCACCGATAGACATAGACTTCTGGACGCTCTCGACTGGCAGACAAAGAACCTTCAGGCCATCAGCGACCTATCCATGGATGCTATTTTTACCCTGGGACAGGATGAACAAATCATTGCCGCAAACCCTGCCGCCTATGCGATTTTTGGCTACCAGAGCCCAGAGCTTATAGGCAAGCACGTGACAGACCTGCTGCCTCAATCGCTGGAAAATTCTCATTACGGCATCAGGAAGGACCGTTCAGCACTACCATTACAGATTATTACTCCCCATGAAAAATTGACTCAATCTATCAACAAAATTTATGTTGTCAGGGACATGACGAGCAGCACTCTATTTCAGAAAAAAAAACAGTCGCTCGAAAGACAGATTCAGGCTCTACAGAAAACAGATTCTATCGGCCAACTTGCCAGTGGGATCGTCCATGATTTTAATAATCTGTTGGTCGCTATCCTGGGACTAACCGACCTAGCCTTGAAGTCAGTCACAAAAGAAGCGCTTAATGAAAGACTAGGAGACATCAGAAAAACCGGTGAACTAGGAAAAGGCATGACTCAGCGGCTGCTCAACTTCAGCAGAAAGAAAGAAACCAGCTTAAAAATAAAGGATTCTAACGAAACAATAAAGGGATCCATGACCGTGATCTCCCGCCTGATGCCAGAGTCCATCAAAGTGGAGCTCCTCATCCATGAGACGCCTATTTATCTTCTTGCTGATCACACACAAATCGAGCAGATTCTAATCAACCTTGCCATCAATGCTCGAGACGCGATGCCAAACGGCGGAACGATCCAGATCCGCACTAACAACATCCCCGGCGATAAAGAATCCCAAACCCATGGTGCCGGACAACTCTTACTAGAAGTCTGTGATACCGGCACGGGAATGGATCAACAGACGCAGCAGCGAATATTTGAACCCCTATACACCAGCAAACCTGAGGGCCAAGGTACTGGCCTTGGCCTGTCAGTCGTTGCCAGCATCATAGAGTATCATCAGGGAACGATTAACGTTAAGTCGGCGTTAGGTATCGGAACGACTTTCCAGGTTTTGCTACCAGCAATATCACCCCAGCGAAAAGCCCTAGCGGCCGATTCATCCGCGACTGTCCCGAGATGCTCGGAAACTATCCTGATCGTTGAAAACAACCCAAAGGACAGGAACCTAGCCAGGTTAATCCTCGCCGGCGCGGGTTATAAGATCCTCGAAGAATCGAATGGCGCCAACGCTGTCGCCACTTATCTCGACAACGCTGAATCGATAGATCTGATACTTTTGGACGTAGTACTGCCACAAATGGGAGGGGTTGAAGCAGCAGAAAAAATCTCAACACAGTATCCAAACGTTAATATCATCTTCACCAGCGGCTACCCGGAAGGCAACCAACAGACAAAATCAGCCATTAAGACTGGCAAACCCGTGATCCAAAAACCGTTTGGCGTTGATCTACTCAGATCCAAAATTCGAGCAGCATTGGACAACAAAAGTAATAAGGAATCGCGAACTGGCCAGAGGCGGTAGGCACTTGCAGCGAAATCTCGACGGCAACTGGTTAGACCTGCCACCCGAATTTGGCTAACATGTGCGCCCCCCGCGGCCCACTCCGTGCTCAATAATGCCCATAACAAAGAGTTAATACTGTCGATGAACCTAAAGAAGTATCTTGATAGAGCGTTCGAGAACGGACTACGATCACTTGGTGCAACAGACGCGCCCGCTGTCGTTAAGCAAGCTAGCAAACCAGCGTTCGGTCACTACCAGGCCAATGGTGTTATGGGCGCTGCAAAAAAGCGGAAGTCCAACCCCAGAGAACTAGCCCAGTCACTGGTTGATTTGATAGCGGGCTCAAAGGCACTAAAAGGGGTCGCTAAATATGAAATCGCCGGACCCGGATTCATCAACATTACGCTAACACCCGCATTTATCCAGGCTGAACTCGACCGGAATGCGCAAGACCCAAGGCTTGGGGTACCACTCAATACAGCCCGAAAAATACTGATCGACTATTCTTCTCCTAATCTAGCCAAGGAAATGCACATTGGTCATCTCCGTTCTACTGCTATCGGCGACGCCAATGTGCGAATTCTCGAGTTTTTAGGACATGACGTTGTCAGAGCGAATCACGTCGGTGACTGGGGAGCCCAGTTTGGCAGTCTGCTGGCTTACATGGACAAGCTTGAACAGACGGGCCAAGCACTCGCGACAGAATTAAAGGACCTCGAGGTTTTTTACCAGAGGGCCAGCGAGCTATTCAAAACCGATGAGAAGTTTGCAGTCCGTGCGAGGGAATTCGTTGTTCGTTTACAATCGGGCGACGAAAAATGCCTGAATTTATGGGAACGTTTCATTAACGAGTCAATTCGCCACTGCCAGGCTATCTATGATCTGCTTGACATCTCCTTGACCGCAAATGACGTTCGTGCAGAGAGCGCCTACAACGAGGTTTTGGGGTCCACCATAGAAAAGCTCGAAGCAAAGGGACTTGTGGTAATTTCAGACGGCGCCAAATGCGTCTTCATGGATGAATTTACGGGTAAGGATGACAAACCGCTTCCAGCGATTGTGCAAAAATCGGACGGCGGCTATCCCTACATGGCGACAGACCTTGCCGCGGCAGAATACCGCGGCCAGACCCTTCGCGTCGATGAGGCTCTGTATTTCGTTGACGGACGACAATCGCTCCACTTGAGCCAGCTCTATGCTATTGCACGCGCAGCCGGTTTCATCGACGAACACCAAGTATTCAGCCATATCCCATTCGGCACTATTTTGAACAAGGAAGGGACACCCTTTAAAACGCGGGACGGCGGAGCCGTAAAGCTCGCCGATGTCGCCGACGAAGCGATAGAAAGAGCCCTAAAGTTGGTCAGTGCCAAAAACCCTGATTTGACTGACGAAGATCGCAATCATATTGCGCGGGTGGTCGGTATTGGCGCTATCAAGTATGCCGAACTGTCTAAAAACCGAACGACTGACTATATTTTTGACTGGGACACCATGTTGTCATTCGAAGGTAACACTGCGCCTTACCTTCAATACGCCTACACCAGAATCATGAGCATTTTTCGCCGTGCCGGATTGAACAGCGCAGACATTAAGGGCCCATTCAGCCTACAGGAACCGGACGAAATCGCCCTAGCGACCAGACTACTGCAGTACCCTGAGGCAGTCGAAAGTGTTGTCGAGGACTATCAGGCTAACATTCTATGTAATTACCTCTTTGATCTGTCCCAGCACTTTATGACGTTTTATGAATCTTGCCCGGTCCTGAAAGCTGATGCTGAGATGCGAGACTCCAGGTTGAGGTTATGTGATCTCAGCGCAAAGACGCTCAAGCATGGCCTGGACTTACTGGGCATCCAGACCGTGGAACAGATGTGAAGGTTGCGATAGTCGCAGCACAGTCGGAGAACCAGGTGATTGGTCGTGGCCTTGAGATTCCATGGAAAGTTAAAGGTGAACAGGCGCTTTTCAAGCAGATTACACTGCATGGCACATTGATTATGGGTCGTAAGACCTACCAAAGCATTGGCCGCCCTTTGCCAGGAAGAACCACTATCGTCGTCAGCAGGGATCCGGATCTTGCTATTACCGGGTGTGAAACCAGCACCAGTCTAGCGCTCGCAATTGCCAGCGCTATAGCACTAGCTAAGCCCATCTTTATTGCTGGTGGTGGCGAGCTATACCGGCAAGCCCTGGTCATTGCAGACGACATCCACCTGACGACTATTCACACCAAGGTAGAGGGCGACATCCTGTTCCCGGATGTCCCTGATCATTTCAAGCTCGTCGAGGAAAAAGCCTTTACCTCAAACATTAACTATACTTACCGCCACTTTGAACGTACCTGAGAGACACCATGGAATTTAAAAATCGCGTAACAGAAATGCTGGGAGTTGAACTACCCATCGTCCAGGCACCTATGGGCTGGATTGCACGCTCGCAACTTGCCTCAGCGGTCAGCAATGCGGGCGGCATGGGAATCATCGAGACTTCTTCCGGCGAACTGGATGCGATCAAGGTAGAGATCAAAAAAATGCGGGATCTGACCGACAAACCCTTTGGCGTCAATATTGCGCAAGCTTTTGTTAAGGATCCCAATATCGTTCAGTTCGTCATTGACCAGGGAATCAAGTTTGTCACCACTTCCGCGGGATCCCCAATGAAGTACACGGCGGACCTGAAAGCCGGCGGCCTAACCGTATTTCATGTCGTACCAACCCTGGACGCCGCGCTAAAGGCTGTGGCGGCAGGCGTTGACGGTCTAATTGTAGAAGGCGGCGAAGGCGGAGGTTTCAAGAGCCCCAATGACGTAGCCACCATGGTTCTCCTGCCACTGGTCCGCTCCAAGGTAGACGTACCTATTATCGCCGCGGGCGGGTTTATCGACGGAAAAACCATGGCGGCGGCATTCGCTCTCGGTGCAGAAGGCATCCAGATGGGTACGCGTATGGTTTCTGCCGCTGAGTCCCCGGTACACGATAACTGGAAAAATGCGATTGTCGACGCCAAGGAAACCGGCACCGTGTTTTTAAACAAATTCCACTCTCCGGCACTTCGGGCGCTTCGAACCGAGCGAACTTCAAGACTTGAGCGAGACCCGGAGACCAATGCGATGTCTGAATTCGGTACGGCAATAGATCTTTACTTCGGCGGGGACATGGAAGCGGCAATTCCGTTGACGGGTCAGGTTGCAGGTCGCATTGAGTCCGTAAAACCGGTCGCTGAAATACTCGCAGAAACTCAGGCGGAGTTTTTCGAAACGATTAGTTCGCTAGGTCGAAGCTATTTGTAACACTCTGACCACTCAATGCCATACTTGGAGTTCGCTCGCATTCGTGAGCAGACTCTATTGCAGTGTTGACTGCCAGGCACATATCGACCACGGGTAGTTCGTTCTCATTAAACCGGGTTGAAGCACGCAGGTCTGCATAAACGTCGGCGTTGGATAGTGCCGGATTACGCTCTTTCATCAAGGCCACTATCCCCGACACGTAGGCAGTCGCTATTGAGCTACCTGATTTGAACCCATAGGTTGCACCGGGCGCCGTTGTCAACATATCCGTTCCCGGCGCGAGCAGCACATTGGCAACCCCCCCCCCAAGGTTGATTGCCGTACCAACCGCGATGACCTCCTCCATGTTTGCCGGGAACGACCCTGCCAGCCCTCTGGATTCGTCAACAGCAGCCAACACGACGATACCATCCCGGTAAATTTCCCTGAGCAACCGCTCAATAATGGCATCTCTCGGGCCCGACAGACTAAGGTTTAAAATATCTGGTTGTTGGACCAACACATCACTCAACGCCTCAATAATTGACAAGGAATCACAAGAGGTTCGCCGGGATACCTTCTCCTGACGACAGGCCTTGAAAATCATCAGTTGAACATCGGGGGCAACACCAACGATACCCAGGTCATTGTCCGCAGCCGATGCAATCACCCCTGCAACGGCTGTACCATGCTCGTCGCTGTCGAAAGAGGCCTGGTCGTCATCCACCAGGTTTCTGGAGTAAACAATGTTATCGGTTAACTCCGGGTGCCGTCGATCAACGCCGGTATCCACAATGCCAACCACGACGTTTTTGCCTGTCGCAATCTGGTGAATACTGTCTATCTGATCGCCATTAACGGTATTTTGCAGCGCAAAGTACGGATCGTTGTAGGACATCAGAGTATAAGGTTTTATGGATTGTACTGACTGGATTCTGTTGTCTGCGGACAGAGCCGTCACCACGTCATCAAGTTGTCTACTGGGGCCAAACTCCGCAACTACAGCTTCTACATTAAGGGCTTGAATCGTGAACTGGGAGACCTTTGTTAGACCATGAAACCGAAGCACCGCCTGGATGAGGTTTTGAGCAGTAGGTTCATCCCCTGAAGCGTGTTGGGCGAAGCCACTTGAATGCTGATTACCTGACTGTGCGTAGGGAACAGTGAATACGACATTACTTGCGTAGATGTCCAATGGCGGTGTTGACGCACAACCTGCTATCAAAAAAAGCAGGAAGACGACCCTACCGGCTTGTAAAATCCGCATACTCAACACCGTCTATTTGTTGAAGTTGATTCAGAAAAACCGCTGAACTCGTATTGTTAGGCACGACTAGTTCTACGATGTAACTCCCTTTTTCATCTGGGCCACTCACGATGTTTGAGCCTGTCTCAATGAGCGCTTTTCTAAGCGTTATCGCAGGAATCGGTGTTTTAAATCCTAATGCCAGACGCTCAACTCTACCGGACTCATACTTCGCGGGCACCAGCGGTTCAATACTTAAGGTTCGAAACTCGTCACCTCCCCGGTCCGTGCCCAGAAACTGGGTCCCGCCAATCACCAGCGCTAGCACTGAAGCCGCGATCGCGGCTGTCTTCAAACCGACAGAAAAACGCTGAATCATATGAGTTCGAACCGGAACCTCCAGCACACTGATTTTATTCCTTTCAGACACGTCTATGCGAGTGAGAACCTTTTGATAAGAGCTGTTGCTATCCTGCGTTATCACATCGGGTTCGCAGACAATCTGCTGCAGCTCGTACAATCGATCACGCTCTTTCTGGCATTTCTCACAATGTGCCAAATGTCGCAGCACAAGGTCAGCATCCCGCCCCATTAATGTGTTGTTAACATACCAGGGCAGCAACGATATCGCCTGTTCGTGTTCTTTACGCTTAGCCAATTTCTTACTCTCTTCTTGCTCTTTTATCAGACATTATTTTTTGTACTGGTATTTTTCTCTCGAATGATTTCGTCTACTTTATTGCTGTCAGAATGATGCTCAAGCACCGGCAGCAATTTCGCTAACCGTCGACGAGCGTGAAACATTCTCGTCTTTACGGTATTCACAGGGCAGTTCATTATCTCCGCAATCTCCTGATAGGAATGCCCCGAAAAATAAGTCAACTCAACAACGCTGCGCTGTTCAGCCGATATCCGATCCAATCCATTGCTCAGCCACTCGTCTAATCCGATCTTGCTAATAAGATTATGACTGTCTGCAAGATCGTCATATTCATGTATTTCCTCGGCATTTTGCTCCGGCATCTTCTTCAGCTTATCCAGTGCTTTAATCCCCTTCAGGTAAGCGATGCCGGTTATCCACGTGGAAACTTTTGACCGTCCTTCAAACCCTGAGGCTTTTTCCCAGACAACGAACAAAGTGTCGGAGACGACTTCTTCCACTAGTTCTGGCCTGCGCAGCATTCGACTCAGATACCTTGTGAGTTGTGGGTGCATTCGTTGATATAATTTTTCGAACGCAACTCTGTCCTTCACTGCTATCCGCTTCAACAGTTCCAAATGCTCAGCGTCGTCACCGCCTCGCTTTGTCTCTAGATCATGAATTGACATACTTGTTCGTTTACCGCTGGTTATGATGACTATGTTCGATATTGTGCCAAAATAGTTCAACTTCACACCAATGGTGTGAAATGGGCCATTAGCAGGACCAAAACCCAACATGTTAAGCTGGCCGGTATGCGAATGTTGACCGTATTTTTACTGCTTCTTACCCATTCATTCCTCGCGGTCGCCGACATTGAGGCAGCATCCCAAGCCTATCGTAACAAAGAATACACAACGGCTTTTGAGGCTTTTACCAAATTAGCCAACGATGGCAACGCAAGAGCTCAAACTGTTCTGGCCATGATGTACAAGTATGGTGAAAGTACCCCTATTGACCTTGAGCAAGCCTTCCACTGGTACCTTGAGGCTGGTTTCCAGGGACATCCATTGGCCCAGTACAACGTTGGCATTATGCTAGCGGAAGGTGTGGGCGTTACCAAAGACCCAGAAGCCGCAATCGAGTGGTTATCCAGGGCCGTCAGTTCAAGACACCCAGGGGCCAGTGACATGCTCGCGATGCTCACCGATAAGGTCGAGATCGCAGCGGTTGCAGAACCCGTGGCGTGGTCAAGAAACTGGAATTTTCGGTTACCCAACGACATTAGATTCCAACCTCCAAAAGAGGTGATAAACCGCCATGAGCGCTATCGTATCCAATTCGGCGCCATGAGCACTATTATCGGCGCAGAAAGACTTTGGCGCCAGGCGCGAGGCAGCAGTGGTTCATTACTCAACGGGTTTGACTCAGTCTACAAGGAAGAGAGCTCCGGGTCCGACATCGTGTGGAAGGTACAGTCAGGTAGTTTCAGTTCAAAGTCGTCCGCGGAAGACTTTTGCTCGCGGTACAAGGCCAACCCGCTCAATAAAACTGGCTGCTTAGTCGTTAGAAAATGAATCATTGGTAACCTGATCCATAGTGAATAAAAAGTGCGAACCGTCCATGGCCGAAAGTCAGGCTGACAGCCAGCGAAACATTTATTCGCTGAGTGCTAGACTGCTTCTATGACAGACGCAGAGCTCAACGTACAAGCGATGCCAAACGAAACAGCCGCCCAGGCAGAATCAAAAGAAACATTAGACAGCGAGAGCGTGCCTTACTCTAATTGCGCAACACCAATCAAGGGTCCCTGCCCCCAATCTGACCGCATCACAGCGTGCAGGCCTCCCTTCCTTATAATCTTGCATGTGCTGCATGTCATCTTTGCGTCATGGGGACTGCCTGCAACATTTAGGGTCAAGGTAATCACCCTGTGAGCTTTAATCTGGCCAAAGCGCTTAAGGATCTCGGCATCACCGATGACGCTGTTAAGGCATGTAAGATGCCCCTTTATGGGCAATGCACGGACTTAGTCGACGCAGGTCTGGATCTATTTGGTCGGCCACAACAAATGACGCAGCAAACCTTCACCGCCTGGTGTGCGATGAGAACTACCGCAAAGTCGGATGGTATGGAACTGAATATTGTTTCTGCGCACCGCTCCATCGAATATCAGTGCGAACTTATTCACCGGAAGCTAGAAGAAGGTAGGTTGATTGACGAAATACTTCTGGTAAATGCTATCCCCGGCTACAGCGAGCACCACACAGGACGCGCACTGGACCTTCACGCAGGGGACGGAAAGCCGCTTGAGACTGCGTTCGAAAACCACCCTGCATTCTCCTGGCTATGTGATCATGCTGCTGAGTTCAACTTCCACCTCAGCTACCCCAGGGGCAATCCGGACGGCATCAACTATGAACCATGGCACTGGTGTTTTTCTACCGGTAACTAGATCGTTGCTCAACCTACCTATGAGGCTGATTTAGGCCCGTTGCGGTATCTTCATAGAGGTGTCACCCCAATAGCAGTTCGTCCGGCAAACGACCGGGCGAAATCAAGCAAGTCCATAAACCTTTAACAAGAACAGGCCAATACTGCAGGACAAAATACAGACGAGCGTGGTCGTCATGACAAGGTTTGCAGCCAAAGAATCGTTGGCACCCAACGCCTTAACCATTGCATAGGATGCAGTGGCCGTTGGGCTAACGAAAAGCAAAAACAATACGCCTAAGTCGGTACCCCGAAAGCCCAATTGAATGGCCATCAAGACCAGCACAGCTGGCAACAAAATTGCCTTCAGACAGATGACCAAAGCAGTCGCCTGTGAAGAGTCCCGTAATGCTCGCAGACTCATTCCCGCACCCGTACCCAACAATGCCAGCGGCA
>Ga0302121_10001461_pt1 | contig 11193 bp, 9 predicted proteins | sample CB21_surface_MG_FD_203120 | JGI IMG/M metagenome (GOLD analysis project Ga0302121, IMG submission 203120) | Marine microbial communities from Western Arctic Ocean, Canada - CB21_surface | ecosystem: Environmental > Aquatic > Marine > Oceanic | place: Canada: Western Arctic Ocean | collected... | reverse complement strand
CCATGATGCCTGGTTTGTGCAGCGTTGGTTGCCGGTTCACTAAAACCACGTCGCCGTCCCGGAGGTGGCGGTACACCTTTTTCGCGAGCGGGCGCGTGGACTGCGCGTCCACGGTTTTCGCGACGCTTGCGGCGACGTAATCGGCGGCGGTATCTTTAGACGGATCAGTTACGCCGTCGCCATCGTCATCGCCAAACGTAACCTTCGTACCGGCCGTCACCCGCGCGCCCTCCACCGGTATACCGGCCGCGTTGGCGGATGAGAAATCGTCCGAAACCCCGGGGGTGGCCAACAGCGTCTTCGCGATGGCGGCGCGTTTCTCCTTCGTGAACCTCTCAAGGTGAATCACCCGCCCTCGCTCGTCCTCGATCGCGTTCGCGCCAGGGTGAATATCCGCGCCGTTCTCAACGAGCTGCCGCATCAACTCCACGTTGTGCACGGTGACGTGTTCGGGGAAGGTTAATTTTTTCGCGAACACGGGCGGGACGCCTATTTCGCTGGTCCGAATAAACGGATCAGGCATGATCACCGAGCGCGCCGCGTAGTTCACGCGTTTGCCCATCATGTTCATCCGGAACAGGCCTTGTTTTTTTTCCAGCTGCTGCCGGATTCCGATCCCGTTCGCATCACCGCCCTCCGCCTTGGAGGAGTCGATCAAACGGTTCACACCGGCCTGAAGGGTCATGAACGCCCGTAACATTCTTTGCGTACGCGTGGTTTCGGGCTCCGGCACGGTCGGGGGCTTGCGGAACAGCTCCGCTAACGTCAAGTTGGCCTGAATAATAGCCCCGAGGTGCACGTTCTGCGGGTGCTCGAACATCATGTCGCCCATCTTGGAGGGCGGGCGCAAACGGCACGGGGTGACCAGCACTTTGCGCATGAAGAACCGATTCGGGTCGGAGTGCCGCGCCACGACGGCCGCGGAGTCGGGACCCAAGCCGCACGCCTTCGTGGGCACAGGCGACGCCACCCACACCATCGCGCAGAACATGTACTCCTTGGCCCACAGCTTTTCAAGCAAACCGAGGGCCTCGTCGGTGGTGATGAGGTACTTTTTTACTGGCTCGGGCGTCCCTTGCACGGCGTCGTTTGTCAAATCAACGCGGGTCTTGGTAGGCTTTGCGAGCGCTTCGTCGGAATCCGAGTCGGATCCGTCGGAGCCGGCGTCGGAGCCGGTGCCAGAGCCAGAGTCGGAATCAGACCCAGAAGAGTTCGCGTCGGAGTCGGAATCGTTTTCGTCGTCGTCGTGGTCGTGGTCGGAACCGCCGCCCTTGCTCTTTTTCTTTTTAGCTTTTGCTTTTTTCAAACTCTTCCCGCCCCCCTCCTTCGGGTCGTCCGGAACGACACCCTCCGCTTCCTGTCCCGCCAGCTCCGCGCCGTCCGCGCCTGAGCCACTTCGTCTTCTGGCCAGCGCCGCGAGTTCCGACTCCAAGTCAACCCCAAGCGCGGCGTTTACCTCCCTCTGCTTGCCGTTCAAGCTGTGCCGGTACAACCGCGTGGCGCCTTCGGGGGTGATTTTCGGGCTAGCGCACCCGCAGTTCTCGCACTTGTTCGGGATCGAACCGAGGAACTCTTTCACCAAGTCCCTGGCTTCAGCCATGGCGTGGGCGGTCCATTTGGGCTTCGTCGGGGCTTTTGGTGAAGTGGTGTGCGCATCAGACGCGGCTCGTACGTTGCCCGCGACCCGCGCCGCTTCGGCGTCGCTCAGGTCGATATCGCCGACCTCCTCCGCCATCGCGGCGAGTTCTTTTCTGATGTTTTTGGAAACCCCGAGTGTGCTTACGTTCGCGGCGGCTTCCAGGTCCCCGTCACGTATCAAACTCAGCTTCAATGAAAATGCCCCGACGCGGTCCGTGGCGAGCTTGAAGCTCCCGCAGTGCGCGCACATCGACCGCAGCAACCGCAACACCGTGGTGAAGGTTAGGGGGTTGTACACGGGGACGTTCAGGTCGATGTGCCCGAAGTGCCCGGGGCAGTGCAGGGCGGATAGGCGGCAGGTGCCGCAGCTGCCGTGCGGGTCAATAGGCCCCAACGCGGGGTCGTACAACCCGTCGATAACCGGGTTGTTCAGCGCGTCGAACAACACGGGGTTGCTTATTTTCTTTACGCTAATGCGCGTCACCTCATCCGCGTCGTAAAACGAAAACGAAGTCGACACGACCTCTTTGGTAATAACACCGGGTTGCCGCAGCTCCACGACCATGGGTTTAAGGGGCATGTTGCGTGGTGGGTGTGGTGCGTGTGTGTCTTGTTACGGCAGGGTCACGTAGTACACGGACAAGAGCACGGACTAAATGCCCAGTGACCTGATGAGAGTTGGAAAGGATTCCTTCACCGCCGCCGCCGCCAACCGAGTTTTGCGGTAACTACGCGTCCGACCGAGTCAGCGAGGTTTGTGTTACGACGCCGCCGCCTGGTCACACCCGGAACGAGTCTCCACGCGTGTCGTGCGCAAAAGGGGCGCCAGTCAGGCAAACCGCAGTCGTCGCGCGTCCGCGCAGTGGCCGCAGGTGCGGCGCCGACATTGCCAAAAAACCTCGGGAGAGGCAAAGTCAGTGCCGAAAATCCAGTTTGCAGTTTGCGAGGAAGAGTTTTATGTGACTCCTGGATCTTTTATTCTCAGAAAACGCGGCTAACTCCGCAACTCACGGCGCCGTAGTGACGAGACGTCGAAGCGTTGTGCCCGCGGTGCCGGTGGTAACCGCATGTGTGGTACGAGTCGGATGCATATAAGTCCTCAGAATCGAGAGAGGCGGGGGGGAAGCGTCAATCCGACGCACGAGAGTTTTTGGCAAGACACCGCGGTTCATCACATCGTCACCTTTACAACGGCGTCGCCCTCACGTTTCCCCCGATCAGTCCTCCGGTTCGCTCTGGTCTCCCCGAAACCGGGCGTTTTCCCTCGGCTGCTGCGCGTCGTCGTCCCCGGACTCGTCCTCGTCTCGTCCTCGTTTCGACCCCACGACCATGGGGACTCGGCCGTCATCCGGGTCTGCCGCTTCCGCGGCGGCGCCGTCGCCGCCGCCCCGCCGTTCCCCCCGGTACCCCTCGGCGTGCCCCTCGTCCTCGTCCTCGCCCCCCCCACTGTGCTTGATCGCGTCGATTTCTATTTTCAGCAAATACCCGTACCCCCCCCGGCCTACGTCGAAATCGATTCGGTAGTCGTCCCGGATCTGCCCCCCAGCTTTCCCGCGGCCGAATTGCCGGCCCTCTTGAAACCCCCAGTCGAAATCCATGCGAACCTCGCGTTCGTCAAGCTTCGTGCCGTTTAAGTACTTAACCGCCTTCTCCGCGTCGCCCCGGTTGTGGTACTCCACGAAACAGAAACCGCACGGTGTTTTCTTTTCCTTGTCCAAGCCCATCACCACCGCCTTGACCGGCCCCGCGCGCGTGAACAAATCCCAGATCTGCTCCTCGCTCGTGAAGAAACTCACGTTTCCAACGTACAGCGTTGATGAGGTTTGCAGCGCCTCGAGGTAGTCACTCATGGTGCCTTTAAACAGCCGGTCCTTGTACTCCGTCAGCGGCTCGCGGTCCAGGAAAAGACGCGCCATCCTGTTTTGGTGCGGGTGCAGCGGGGCGTGGCACGACGACGATCGGCGCGGCGCCCGAAGCGAGTGTTCGACAATCACTGACGGCGCGGTTTTAATTTCTGAAAATCGGTACTGTCTGTCTTCCTTTGTGTGCCGTCCATGTGGCTGCCGGCGGTCCGCCACAAGCAAGTCCTTCACCTTCACAGACCTAGAGGCGCGAGGCGCGGGGGTTTAGGGTATATGGTGCAGGGTCAGGGTTTTGGTTTACTCCACGTCATGGCGAATAGCGGCGAGGGTGTTGGCGATGCAAACCCTTTGCCGACTCACGACGCAACCGCAATGCTTGCGGAACACTGGGGAAAAGTGTACGAAAACAACGCGACCGCGCGAACGCGGGAGTGGCACTGCGAGTACCACGACGTACAAGGTTTCATCGCCCGGTTCTGCGAAAGCGCGTCACACCCAGAAGGTACCGTGCTCGACGTAGGGTGCGGCGGGTCGTGCTTCGGCGAACGCGTTTTGGGGGACTTCGGGTTGGGTCATCTTTTCTTGACGGACATCGACCCCGGGATCGTTGAAATCTTGAAAGCGCGGTACGAAACGGCCCTCCACGAAGGAGCGCCGAAATCCGTGACGTGCGAAGTGATGGACTGCACTGACATGAAATCCATCGCGAGTAACTCGTGCGCCGTGGTCCTGGACAAAGGCACCCTGGATGCGCTTCACGGGGAGAAGGACAAGATGCGGATGCTTTTGGAGTGCGGGCGCGTGTTGGCGGCGAGCGGCGTTTTCGTTTCCGTGTCCTTCGCGTCGGCGAAACGGGTGCCTGTTTTGATGGAGGCGGCGAAAAGAATGCGCCTCCAACTGCGGATAAAAGTTTTGGGGCAAGGCGACCCGCGGTTTGGCCATACCGTTCATTTCGTCGCGGTGCTGGGGAAGGATCTGGGGACGGCGGGGACGGGGACGGGGTGTTTGGGGACGGGTTCGGGGATGGATTTTGATAACGACGATTTAGCCTACGCCTCGGAGGACGAACTGACGCAAACGGTTTTGACACGAGTGCACCGCGCCTCGTCCGTCATTGAATACGACCCCCCGAGCAAAGAGGATGAGCTGACTTTGTTTGACGAGTCGGATGGGGAGTATCCGTGATAACAAAAGTAGTATCATGCCTGGTAGTTGATTTTCCCTTTTTCCCACCAAATGAAGAACCCTACTGTACTCGGAAGAGCCTTAGACCTGCCCTGAAGGAAAGCCACGACCGCGCACAACTACGCGCACACGAGGACGCGCAAACACCCACCGCATGGCCTCGACCGCGACACTCGGTTTGGAAACTCGCGCGCAAAAGGGAAAACGCCAGCGCGATGCTCAAGTCGGCGAGGCTATCCCGGGCCTTCCCAACGACGTCGTCGTCGCGCACATTTTCACATCTGAGAGTTTACCCGATCCAATAGATCTCGCACGGCTGACCGCGGTTAGTCGTGCGATGCAAGATGCGGTGGCAGCGACAGGGCGCAAGGCCGAGGAGACCGAGCCTGGGGAAGCCGCGAAGCTCGGATATTTAAGCACGCTGAAGCACCTGCATGCGCGAGGTCGTCTTTCAGATACCAAACTCCTGTGTGAGGCGTGTGCGTCAAGCGGACAGCTCGAAGAGTTGAAGGCGTTGCGCGCGGACGGCTGCCCGTGGGACGAGGGGACGTGCTCGGGTGCGGAAAGGAGCGGTCATCTCGAGGTGCTGCAGTGGTTGCGCGCGAACGGATGCCCGTGGCACGAGCATACGTGCAATAACGCGGCAGAGGGTGGTCATCTCGAGGTGCTACGGTGGGCGCGCGCTAATGGATGCCCGTGCAACGACGAGGACTTGTGTTCGAGCGCGGCGATTGGCGGGAATCTCGAGGTGCTGCAGTGGTTGCGCGCGGACGGCTGCCCGTGGAACTTGAGGACGTGCGCGAACGCGGCGTGGGGCGGGAATCTCGAGGTGCTTCAGTGGTTGCGCGCGAACGGCTGCCCGTGGGACGAAGGAACGTGCGCGTCGGCAGCAAGGATGGGGCGACTCGAGTTTATGCAGTGGGCGCGCGCGAACGGCTGCCCGTGGAACAGTTTGACGTGTGCGTACGCGGCGAGGGGCGGGCAGCTCGAGGTGCTGCAGTGGGCGCGCGCGAACGGCTGCCCGTGGGACGAGTATACGAGCCACGTGGCGGCGCAGGGCGGGCATCTCGAGGTACTGCATTGGTTGCACGCGAACGGTTGCCCGGAGTGGCCCAGTGACTCCGAAGATGAAAGCGATGTTGATGCATCAGATACGAATGAGTAAGAACAGGTTGTAAAGGCCCGCGTCGCGAAAGAGTGACACGTTATTAAATACAGATACAAATTCGGCCGGCAGACGCGCCTACTCTGAATTTCTTTATCCCCCTCACGCTTCCGGAACACGCATGTCCACGCCATTGGGGTTGACTTGTTCTTTCAGGGTTTTCGGTCGTTCAACGGCGACCTTGGGTGTGTTTTCTTTTTCGTTTTCCTTGCCGTCCGCGACATTCAAAACGGCGCCAGCCGCGGACCGGGCGATTTTTCCTTCATTTTTACAATCACCAGAGTTCCCCATTTCAAACTCCCCGTTCCCCAGCCCGCGGTTATCCCACCACTCGTGTTCCGGCGTGGCGAGCTTAGCACGCCGGTTATCCACCAAGCGAATCACGGTACCGGGTTGCACGAAATCCAGATCCTCCAGGTTTTTGTTCAGCCTCGAAACGGTGGCGATGTTTTCCTCGGTGAACTCGCCGGTGTATTGGCACAAAAGCTCGCCGACGGTCTGGCCTTCGTTTAAGGTAACGTCGATTGTCTTCCTGTTTCGTCCGGGGAACTTGGGGAAGCTCATGCGTGCGGTGCCGCCGGGTTTAGTGGACGGGGACTCGTGCATTTTCTGTACCAGGGGAGGTGGGGACGAGTGCGTGTCAGGGACGGGGACGGGGACGATTTGGGGACGACGCGGGGAGTTTCGAACTTTCGAAATCACGGCTCGGTAAGATCCGACATTGGCCACGGACCTTCACGATAACCCCACCCAGCGTGATACCGGCGGCGATGCTGAACGCGCTGGCGAAAGCGCCGGGTCCGTCGCGAGGAGCCATGTCGAGTGGGGGGGGGGCGGACGGGAAGTGCGCGGCGGAGAGGGCGAGGGGATCGGTTCAAAAAGAAACAGTTGGAAAAATAACGCGCGGAACTGGGTCGCCAAATCGGTGGACCTCCCCAAGAATCGCATCACAACCCCACGCGCGCCTACCATGGCTGACGCTGCCGCGCCAGGCGGGGACAGGAAGAAACTCCCCGAGGGGTACGTGAACAAAAACAGCGAAAAAGCGCTTCTCGGGGTGTTCTCCAGCGCGGGGTACATCGATGTCGGGAACAAGGTACGCGGGTCCCCGGTCCCCGACGCGGGAATCGCGAAATCTCCCAAATGCGGGCGCAGAGTCACGCGGCTCTCCGCGAAAATCCCAATTCTCACCTCCTCCCTACCCCCCCTCCCCGTAGGCCAAACCGCTGCCTTACCCAGTCAAGCCGCACGTCCGTTCCAGCTTCACGGGTAAACAGATGATCACCAACCCCCCGAAAGAAGGGCTTTACGGGGCGAAGCACCCTGACGTGTATCTCGACAAGCTCCATCCGTGGATCGGGGAGGGCGAGCCTTATGTTGATCGGATTAAATACGCCGAGGTCCAGGCGGAGAAGAAAGCGGGGTTTGGGACGAGTGATTTTTCGCGACGGGACGAGTTCTCCATGGACTTCCGGAGCGAGCAGTACCGGGAGGCGCTGAAAAGCGAAACACGTCACGCGGGGGAGGCGACGAAAAAGGCGTATTTGGAGATGCAACGCGCGATTGAAGCGTCGGGGGGTGGCCGCGAAGACGTCGCCGACGAAGTCGAGACCACAGAAACGCTCGCGCGGAAACGAAAACTGCTTTTGCACAAAAAAACCCTGTTCGACCGTGTGTTCGAAACACGCGACCCGCGAACCGCGGTGCCGAACAGCATGACTAGTGGCAAGCCGTCTGTCAATCCCACGCAGGTTTCCTGGGAACGGGACTACGGGCACGTCAAAACGTCCGCGATGGAGTGCGGGTACGGAATAGCAGACGCGCCGCACGGGAAACCGCAATTCGCGCGCATGCCCGTGTTGAACGCCACGGTGTACCGGCCGTGCGCGATTCCTATTACGCAAACCACCGCGATATTTTCGAAAAGGCCGAAGTGAGGAGTACGTTTTTGCCGTCGGAAGGTTCTGTACTCGTAGGTGGTTGTCATATCCATACAGTCGTTTGTATTCCTCTCGCAACGCAATCGAACGTTTTTTTATAATCGAACATATCGAGCTACTATCTAGAGCGCTACTGTAGATCCTATCCTTTCACATCACCGCGCCCGCCGTGCCCGCCCTGAATCAAACGCGATGACTCAATTTCCGCCACAACAAATCTACCGTTTCGAGCTCCCCCGTTGTCCCTCCTTGAAGAACTGCCGAAGCGTCGCGACGTGGTTCAGCACACTTTGCTTGCCGTCCCCGCTCTTGGCGCTCGTGAAGATCATCGGCGGCATTTCCTCCCAGTACTCGGAAACTTCTCGGCAAAAGCTCTCCACGTTTTCCTCCGGCCGCGCGCGTTTTCCGGCGCTGATTTTCCGCTTCTTGTCAACCTTGGTGAAAACCACGGTGACGGGAATGTCGTTTTCGCCTTGCAATGGGTAAAACAAAGTGTCAGCCTTGTAAGGCCATGTGTATGAGAAAACAGGCAGAGGTATAGCCGTCCCTTCGCAGGACGAGTATGGGAACACAAGTCGTCTATAATTTGGGAAAGTCCAACACACGTACCTAAAAACTCGAGACACTCCAAATCCAGCTGCTGCGGTTTGATCGTGCTGTCAATGAGCAGCATCACCGCCAGCAAATTTTCGCGTTCCAAAAGGTACTCGCGCGTGAAAAGCGCCCATTGCTTCCGCGCGCGTTCCGGCGCGTTCGCGAACCCGTACCCGGGCAAATCGGTTAAGTACCACGTGCCGTCCCCCGTGACCATCTCGAAGTGGTTAATAGTCTGCGTTTTGCCCGGGTTCTTACTCGTCTTCGCGACTTCTTTCTTCGTCCGTCCGGTCAGCATGTTGATCAGGGAACTCTTCCCGACGTTGCTCCGGCCGATGACCGCGATTTCGGGGTGTTTCGGGGGAGGGCAGTCTTTGACTCGAACGCAGCTTTGTAGGTAACGGCACGACTTGACGCTCACGCCTTTGGCTTGCGACGCGGTTCGCTTGGTCAAGGAATCGTCCGCGTCCGTTAAAAACAACCCGTCGTCGTCCAAAAACTCGTCGTTGTCGGCGTCGTCCTCATCCTGAATGAACACGAACCCCCGTGCATCTTCCGTTTCTGTTGACGACAAAGCATCACCCACCCGGGTGGATTTCGAAGCCACTCGGAAATCGTCCTCGTCGTCGTCGTTGAAGTTGCTCGCGATCGGTTTCTTTTTGGTGTCTGTGTCAGTTTTCTTTTCAAAGTTTTTTTGTTTCGGATCGTAATCCCCCGTATCGTCGTCGTTGAAAGCGCTCAGCTCGTCGTCCACGTCTGTCTGTGTTTCGAAATCGTCGGTTCCGCCTTGCTGCGCTGCGGTGAAAGCAACGTCCGCCTCATCTTTCTTGCCGCCTCTTTTCGTCCGCGCGGGAGGGCCCACGCCTTTGCGGCCGGGACGCTGGGTGTCACTCGTTTTCGCGTTGCCTTTTTGTGGCGTGGTCGTGTTTTTGGGTTTCGTGCCTTTGTTGCCTCCCGCGGGCGGCCTACGGTTCGCCGCCGCGGTGACATCCACCGCGTGTCGGTGTACCCCGTGCTTCTTCTCCAGTGACGCCGCTAGCGCGCTGGCGTCCCGCCAACCCAAGCTCGCACTGACCACCAATGTTCGCTTGAACGTAAGCCCGCTCGGAGTGATGCGCCCCTCGGGCACGCGCGGGGCGGCGGCGGCGGTAACCCGCGCGGGCGCGACGCGGCACGCCGATTGTGCGCCCAGCGCGGCGTGAAAACGAGACGACAGCATGTTCATCACCCGTCGCACGGTCATGCACTGGCCAATCGACGCGGAAGGGGGGTCCGGTGGGACGGGGGCCGCCCGTGTCGCGCGAAGTGGCGAAGAGGGCGCTGGGGCGCAATGCGCTCACGCGTTTCGTTTTTCACAAAAAAAAACAACGACGTTTTCAAACTCTTCGTCCCGGCCGAGACAAACACGCGCGCGCCTTCCGCTCGCCCTTTGTGCCCGTGACTCGCGACAAGGCACCACGGTCGAGACGTGTGTGAACTCGCTTTTCCGAATCTCGGTTGTAATTCCTTGCCCGTGCTCCACGGCATTCGAACCGGCTCCGAGGAGCCTCAACCGATCCGCGTGCCGAGGGAGTAGGCACACTTCAACTAAATTCGCACGATGCCTCCCAAACCCCGAGATCGCGAATCGGAAGCCGTGGAGGCTGAGGAGGCGAAGGCGAACAAGCGTTCGCGGAACTTGTTCGACCACGCCCTGGATGCGCGGGTGGTGTCAAGGGTCCGCCCCACAAGCGCAACCGAGCTGAAACCGAGCAAGGTTTTGAAACGCAGCGATTGCAAGGACATCCACAAAAAAAGCACGGTGAAGAAGTCGCGGTACATGACCGTGTTTCCCGGACAACTGGGTGACCTTAAAGAAGGCAAGCTCGGTTCACTCGCGAAGCTCGATACGCAGAACCCGGTGATGTACATCGAGTACCCAGGGTTCGGCCGGCTGAAGCTACAGGGAACCATCGTCCGGAGCCGAAGCACGCGGTACTTCACGCTTAACGTCAAATCAAAAGACCGTTTGAACCTGGAAGACTGGTGCGGGCGTTTCCCTTTACCACACTCCGCCTCCGCGATCGGCCCGGTTACCAAGACTGTTTACTCATACTATGGAGTACAGTATTTCCAATCCCTCATACTGGTAACTCTTACTGGCGTACTGTGGTAAATTGACACCGTACTGTGTCAATTTACCAGAGGTCACACCCCGGTACCCTTTCCAATCCTTCATACGCATCACGACCGAGGACCGACTGACACTTTCTTTTTTCCATCGCGAGGTTCGACAGCATGATCGTGTTTTCGGAATACAGCTGGGTCGGTTCGGTTGACGAAAACCCAGGAGAAACGCCGTTGCCTTTCCCGGATGCGCTGAAGTTCGTGCAACACGCGGCTGGTGATGACCCTGCGGGGGGCGACAAAGGCGCAGCCGCCGCGGCGGCGGCGGCGGTGATTCCAGTAGACTTCTCCTTCTCCGTCGCCGCGGAGGCGGGCGCCAGGCCGATGAAAACGGGAGGCGGCGCGGAAGACAAAGAGAAAGGCTCACGAAAGGACAAGGGAGCTGAAGAAGGAGGCTCACGAAAGGAAAAGGAGCCTTCGCAAGGCGAAGGGAACGACTCCGAGCCTATGGTTCTCGACCAAACTGACTCTGATCTCGAGGACGACGCGAACGACGTTTTGGCGGTTGAAGCCGCAAGCGCGCCCGCGCGCCCGCGCCGCGAATCCGCCAAAGCCGCGAAGTACGACTTCTCCGAGGTGGACGATTTCGATTTAGAGGAAGAGGACGATGACGCGGAGCGGAATTTCCGGGGGCGGGTCACCG
>Ga0302121_10001453_pt1 | contig 11240 bp, 10 predicted proteins | sample CB21_surface_MG_FD_203120 | JGI IMG/M metagenome (GOLD analysis project Ga0302121, IMG submission 203120) | Marine microbial communities from Western Arctic Ocean, Canada - CB21_surface | ecosystem: Environmental > Aquatic > Marine > Oceanic | place: Canada: Western Arctic Ocean | collected... | reverse complement strand
CGTATTTGGCCCAAGCTTTATATCTGGATAAAATAGTTCCATTATTTTACTATATATCTTAAAGTTAAAATTTAGATATTGGTCATCTATAACCAGAAATGGATTAAACTTTGTGTAAATATCTCCTAATGAATTTCTCATTAAATCTGGTAAATCTTTGATACGAAATTTACCTTTCAAACTTCCGTTGACAATTTCTGGAGAATTTACTTGAATCGTTCTTGTTCTATTAAGATTAAAATCAGAGGTGATTTCGAAATCTTTGAACTCATAGCGGTCATTTTGATTCTCATACAATGCATCCTTGAAACTAAGCACCCCATAGGCATCATCTAAGCTAGAGCCTTTCATATCTACAAACATCTCCCCTTTTAGTATAGAGATTTGGTCCCGGTCAACCAATTGTAAGGCATTTAGATTGGCATAATCGATAAGAGCCGAAAAATCATAAATATTCTCAGCACCTGAAAAATCTACAAGCCCAGAAAAGTTTAATTTTAAATTCGCATCCGCTGTATCCAACTGGCCATTGAATACTTTATTCATCACAACCCCGGACACCTGTAATTTAGAATAATCATAGTCCCGAAACACAAAAGAATCAATAACTCCTTTAATATCAGAACTAATATTCTCCTTACTAAAACCACTCCCAACTATACGGAGACTAGAAGTAACTAATCCAATCATAGGTTCTCCTATGGCCTTTCCTAGATTAAAATCCATAAAGCGAATTTTCCCTGTATAGGAAGCGTTGTCAATCAACTCTATTTCATCTAAGTTTAAATCAATAAAAAAATCTCCAATGTCGGTAGTAACATCCATTACTGCTTTAACAGATTCTTTAGTAACATTCGCCTGACCGCTCAAATTAAAGCGCCCTAAGGCTTTAAATCCAGACGGGATCGTATTACCTAACACTCTGGGTAATAAAGCGACCAGCTCTTCATAGTTTGACGATATTTTCTCAAACTCGCCGTCAAGCTCAAAATCATCTGAGCTTGACGCAAATAACTTACTAAAGCGAAGGCTTCCAATGATTGATGTATTGCGGCTGTTATTTAAATTAAAGTCCTCAAATAGTAAATTTTCTAATGTCCCCGAAAATGAAGTGCTAAACTCAACCTTTTGATTCGCTCCAAACTCATCATACAATAAATTGAATTCTTCCAAGTCTAGATTGCTGTTTACAAAAAAACCTGAAACTTGAACCTTTTCTGAAAAGGATTTAAGATCTTTCCGTTGGTAATCAAGCTGAAGTTGACCTTTAACTAACGACGCTAATGTCTCTATTTGTAAATCAGAAAACACCATCTGACTAGGCGTATAAGAGAATTCTGTTTGAAGATTTTTTAATGCAACTCCTCTAGAATCTTTAAAAGAAAGTTGCTTTATTTTTGTATTTATATTCGATTCGGAAATTAAAAAATCTGAAGCTAAAATGTCGAGATCTTTAAAATGCAAAACTTCAGGAGTTTTTTTATTTTTATTTGTAATACGAAAACTACTGTTATATATATTCAAACTAACCGATGACAACAAAAATTTATTTGCTTTTTCAATTGGGTTTTGCCTATCGAACTTATCAACAAAAACATCAAAGCTAGTATCGTCTTCACCTTCATAAGTTTTTATATGAAAAAATAGGTTGTGCAAATCAATATCTCCAAATTCAAACTCATTATTCGCAATTTTAGCAAAACTTAAAATAGAAGTGTTGAGTTCTGAAACCGAAATCATAGTAGCCTCAAAATGATCCTTTATTAAAATAGTTTTGAGTTCTACATCCCCATTAAACTGAAGACCTACCTTTTCAATTTTTATATCGGTGCCATAGGCATTGTTAATTTTACCAGTTGCATAGCTTCCTAGACTCGTTTGAATCGCTGGAATTGATAAAAAACCCACCAAAAAAATGAATAACAACACCAAGGTTGAGATAACTTTTAATACTATTTTAAAATATTTATTGATATGTCAGAGAGGTTATTTAATTTACAATTTAGCTATTTATAATAAAATTTAAACTCTGTAAAGCATTTATTTAACTGCTATTTTTTTTATTTCTTTGCATTAATATAATTATTAGATTAAATTATACCTAATTATATTTACAAATTAAACGAATATTCTGATAAAATCGTTTTAATGAGCTTAAAAAATACATACATTTTAGGAATTGAATCTTCTTGCGATGATACAGCTGCAGCCGTTCTATGCAATGGAAAAATACTAAGCAATGTCATTGCGACTCAAGCAATTCATGAATCCTATGGAGGGGTGGTTCCTGAATTAGCATCTAGAGCACACCAACAAAATATTGTTCCGGTGGTAGATCAAGCCCTGCAAAAAGCCGGTATTTCCGCTACCGATTTAAACGCAGTTGCATTTACCCAAGGACCTGGTCTTATGGGCTCTTTGTTAGTCGGAACTTCATTTGCAAAATCACTAGCTTACGGACTGGATGTTCCATTAATTGACGTCAATCATATGCAAGCGCATATATTAGCGCACTTTATTGAAGAAGATGGCTATGAAAAACCCCCATTTCCATTTATTGCAATGACCATTTCTGGCGGACACACGCAAATTGTCCGCGTAGACGACTATTTTAAAATGACGGTAATTGGAGAAACTATTGATGATGCCGTCGGAGAAGCATTTGATAAAAGTGGTAAAATTTTAGGTTTAGGATATCCCGCGGGCCCTGAGATTGATAAACGCGCAAAACTTGGAAACCCAAAAGCATTCAAGTTCACAAAACCAAAAGTAAAAGGACTGAATTTTAGTTTTTCAGGACTAAAAACAGCCATCTTATACTTTATTCAGAAACAAGTCAAAGAAAACCCTCAATTTATTGAAGAAAATCTCAACGATATTTGCGCATCAATACAGTACACCATTGTTGGGATTTTAATGGACAAATTAAAATTAGCAATTTCAGAAACAGGAATCAATCAAATTGCGATTGGTGGAGGGGTTTCTGCAAACTCAGGCATCAGAGATGCGTTAAAACAAGCGGAAAGCCAACATGGGTGGACCACTTATTTACCTGCTTTTGAGTTTACAACAGATAATGGTGCAATGATTGCAATTGTAGGGTATTTAAAGTTTCAAATTAAACAGTATGCAAACCAATCTATAATGTCGTCCTCACGTTTAAAAATATAAAGCAAATGCAATTATTTTACAACTCAGAGCTCAACGAAACTACAAAGACCTTTAATTTTTCGAGAGATGAAAGTCGTCATATTGTAAAAGTATTGCGCAAATCTACTGGAGATATCTTAATTATCACTAATGGGATTGGGTGGACCTTTGAAGCCGAAGTTGTGATTCCCAACCACAACAAGTGCGTTGTCAATATACTAAATTCCAAATATGAGCCCCCAAAAGACTACTCCGTTCATCTGGTGGTATCTCCTACAAAAATGAACGATCGCTATGAATGGTTTTTAGAAAAAGCTACAGAAATAGGAGTAACAGTTATTACCCCGATCATTAGTCATAATAGCGAAAGAAAAGTAGTTAAAACGGAACGGTTTGAGAAGATTATACAATCAGCGATGAAACAATCTCTAAACCCGTACTTGCCAACCCTAGCAGCAGCTGTCACATTTGCTGAATTCCTTAAAAGCCCTCAAAAAGGAAAGACTTTTATTGCACATTGTGCTGAAGGTGATAAACACGCTTTCAAAAACCAGATTGAACCTGGAGCATCAATAACTATTTTAATTGGTCCAGAAGGAGATTTTAGTAGTCAAGAGATCTCGAATGCCTTAGAAAACAACTACATACCTGTATCGTTAGGAAGCTCTAGACTACGCACCGAAACTGCTGCTATAGTAGCTTGTCACACAATCCAACTTTGCAATGAATAAACGAATACTCTATTTACTTCTCATTTTTGGATTCCAGTTGTGTGAAAGCCAAAGTATCGCTGTTTTAAAATATGATGGTGGTGGCGACTGGTATAGCAACCCAACAGCCTTAAAAAACTTAATACAGTTCTGTAATACAAATATCCTAACTGTAATTAACAAAAAACCAGAGTCTGTAGAAGCTGGAAGTGCGGCCATATTTGAATATCCATTTCTTCATATGACAGGACATGGAAATGTGGTGTTTTCGGAAAGCGACTCAAAAAACTTAAGAACGTATTTATTGTCTGGTGGGTTTTTACATATTGACGACAACTACGGCATGAAAACTTATGTGATAGAAGCACTTAAGAATGTGTTTCCAGAAAAAAAAATGACTGAGATCCCCTTGTCACACCCTATCTACAATAATGTATATCCATTTCCAAAGGGCCTTCCTAAAATTCATGAACACGATGGACTCGCTCCCAAGGCTCTAGGGTATTTTCATAAAAGCAAACTAGTACTTCTATTCACCTACGAAAGTGACTTAGGAGATGGCTGGGAAGACGCAAAAGTGCATAACGACCCTGAACATATAAGGTTAAAAGCATTAAAAATGGGGGCTAATATTATTAAATATGCCTTTGAAAACTAAAGCTATTATGCAATTAGACCACTATACATCTAAGTTTTCAAAAAAAACCTTTCCAATTGTTTTGGTAAGTGACAACGTTAGCCATGCTGCCAACCTGGGGAGCCTATTTAGAACCGCAGATGCATTTGGTATAAAACATTTAATTTTAGGGGGAAGCCCTGTAGAACTGGGACGGAAATTTACTAAAACTTCTAGAGCAACTGAAAGGTCTATTTCATTTGAACAAACTAAAAATACACTAGAAAAAATAAAAGACTTAAAGTCAAAAAACTACTTAATAATTGGTCTTGAGATCACAAAGGATAGCGTTCAAATATCTGACTTAAACTTTCCTAAAAACAGTAAAATAGCCTTTGTTATTGGAGATGAAAAGCATGGTGTCTCATCGTCAATTTTAGAGATTTGCGACCATGTTGTTCACATTGAAATGTATGGTCAAAACAGCAGTATGAATGTAGTGCAAGCGGCTAGTATCGGTTTATATGAATTTACAAAAAAACTAACATGATACACCCCCTAAACCTTTACATGAATAAATTAATATTAAATATTGATAACCAAGAGTTTATAGAAAAAAATTTGATGTCTGGAATACACAAGTTAACCCTTAAAGGAAGTGCTTTCGAAGGGGTTGATATTAAAGAACTCATTGAACAGATAGAAGCTAAGAAAAAATGTGAATTAAAATTAAAGACATGGTTTCAAACTCCCAACATCTACTATCCTAACAAACTCAATATTGAGCAAACCTCATCAGAAACTACTGCACTTATTAAAAGTCGTTTAATTAGTGGCAACTCCATACTAGACCTAACCGGCGGATTTGGGGTTGATAGCTATTATTTTTCAAAACAATTTAAAACTGTTATCCATTGCGAAGTGAACACCAAACTGGCCGAAATTGCAATACATAATTTCACAATTTTACAAGCCGACAATGTCACCACCAAATGCATTGATGGTATAGAATTCCTAAAAACATTAAAAGAAAAATTTGACTGGATTTATATAGATCCATCTCGTAGAGATACTCAAAAAAATAAAAAATTTCTAATTGAAGACTGTAGCCCAAATATTTCAACAATCCAAGAGTTGGTTTTCGATCACTGTGAAAATGTTCTGATTAAAATGTCTCCAATGCTAGATATTAGCAGTACACTTCAAATACTAAAAAATGTAAGTAATGTTTATATTGTGGCTGTAAAAAATGAGGTTAAAGAGCTGTTATTTCACCAAGAAAAAGGGGTTCAGTCGGAAGTAACCATCAACACCAGCAACACCTATTCTGGCGGAACAGAACACTTTTCTTTCAAAATATCACAAGAAAAATCAGCACAGGCTACACTTAACACCCCTAAACACTACCTTTACGAGCCCAATGCAGCTGTGATGAAGTCTGGGGGTTTCAAATTAGTTTCAAAGCGCTACAAGTTCGATAAGCTCGAAATAAACACCCACCTATACACTAGCGATGATCTTATCAAGGACTTTCCAGGAAAAATCTATAAAATAAACTCTACACACCCCTATCACAAAAAAACACTAAAGCGACTTATTGGTGGCCAGAAAGCAAATTTAAAAACTAGAAATTTTCCAGAAAAAATAGAGGCTTTAAAAAAGTATTTCAAAATTTCTGATGGTGGTAATAACTACCTCTTTTTCACGTGCAGCTTAGAAGGTAAGATTGCCGTGCAGTGTCAACTAGCATGAATTTAGTCAGGACTTAGTAAAAAAACGGTACTCAAAAAGTACTATTTGTAAAGCATTAGTTTTTCCTTTTTCATATCCCATATAACATTACTAAATTTTAATAAAAAACCAGTACCTAATAAAGAAAAATTACTATCCAAAGAGACTTTAGCTACCACATTACTAAGTGTATAATCACCAATTTTTACATTATTTAAAAGTATTAATTTTCCTTGAGACTGACCACCTACTCCAACTGTAACTACTTTTTTATTCAAATCTAAGAATTCTATTCCTTGTCTTTTTAGTCGTTCAAACATTTTTTTTCCAATACTGAATGTCATAGCCCCTGTATCGAGAACAAATTCTCCTAAAACGCCATCAATTTCTAAAGCGACATGATAAGCTAATTTACCATTATCTACAGAACCTTTTCTTTCCAGTACTACCTCAATAGATGAGCTGTTTCCTGAAATATCAGCAGTATTATAAGAGTTTTGATCATTGCGATAGGTAACCTCTTCTAATCCATTTGTATAGGTTGATTTAACTATTATCCCAGAATTTTTATACTGAATAGTTTGTTCTCCTTCTTCCAATTCATTATTGAAAAAATTTCCTTTTTTAGTTTTTACATAAGAATCTGTAGTTTTATTAATAATCCCTTCAAACAATTGACCTTTTTTAAAAAGACCTTCTCGAGTAATTACTACATTATCACGGGTTATCGTTAATGAACCATTTTCACCATGAAAAAAATCGTCCTTAAATTCACCTTTATAAAAAAGTCCTTGCTGCTCACGAGTATAAGTACCACTTAAAATTTGATCATTAACATAAATACCTTCATAAATCCGACCGTCTCTACGAACTTCCATACCTTCTCCATTCAACTTACCGTCTTTCCAGTATCCTTCACTAAAATCAACAGAAAAATCAGTATTTTCATAGATCATTTTCCCAAAACCTGAGGGTTCATTCGTATCATCTAATTGTCCACAGTACATAGCTTTTAAAGTAGTATTGTTCCAGCTGTACTCCATTGACACAGGATTATCACACTGCTCTTGAGCCAGTGACAGAAAAAAACTAAAAAAGACGAATAAAAAAGTACTGTATTTCATGTTATTAATTTTATTTATAAATATATGTTAAAAAAATTTAATTATTTGTAAGCCTTACCCCAAAAATAAATTTATCTGCCCAATAGTAAACGTCATTAATATCACCTGTCCGTACTGTTTTACCTGAGCTTGGTGCGTGAATGAACCCCCCGCTACCATTGTAAACGGCTATATGGTTAATTAAATTTTTAGAGTTTTTATTTATTGAAAAACAGACTAAGTCACCTTTTACTAGAGACTCCTTCTTTGCTATTAATGTACCCAACTTAGCTACAGACTCTGCATTTAACCGCTTACCTGTATAGCCGACGCTTTTCAACCCCATATACACCAATCCAGAACAATCAATTCCAGATCTATTTGTACCACCATATCGGTATTGAACCCCTTTAAACGAGTTAACAGTATTGAAAAACTTATTGATATCAGAAACTTTAAATTTTGAAATTTTATTACTATTAAAGTTTTTCCATTTCGATGAAAGACCCATTCTTCTCATCCTATTTTCAATTATTGAAACTGAGGATTCTTTGGATGGTTTTGTAACACCAGAGCCAGTTGTAAAAGAAAATACAGCACAAGAAGAAAGTGTGCTAATTAAAACTAATAATAGTATGAATTTTTTCATTTTAATTTAGTTCAAAATTCTAGTCCCAAAAAAGAACTTTTCTTTCCAATAGTAAGGGTCGTTAATATCACTCACTGTCACTCCCTTGCTTGAAGATGAATTAATAAATTCCCCATCTCCTAGATAAATCCCAACAGAAGTTATTATTCTATTAACTTCATAGGTGTCATGGAAGAAAACCAAATCCCCTCTTTTAAGCTTATCCGAATCAGAAATAAACAAACCATACCTAGCCATGTCTTGGGCTATTCTTGGAAATAATGTATTCGAATTCTTTTTAATCGAAACGTAAACCAAACCAGAAGCATCTATACCTGATTTATCAATACCACCAATTTTGTTTGGAGTTCCGACAAAAGACATCGCTGTATCTATTATTTTTTCGATTATGTTTTCTGGAAATTTAATTGTTTTGTTAATACCTGCTGACTTGAATTTATTATACTTTTCAATCAGAGTTACATTCTCATTTAATTTCTCTAACAATACATCATTTTCATTAAATAAAAAAAGACAGGTAATAATAGCCACCACTAAAAGAATAAGTGATTTTAAATAATTTGACAGGAATCGTTTTGTCTTGTTCATTTTTTTGATTAAATATCAAACAAATATAATCAAAAGAATTACACTAAAATTAAAGAAAAACTTAGAAGACCAGCAAGTTTTTACTATTTAAACCTGTTTAGCTCATCTCCAGTAAATCATAAACAAGGAGGTTTAGAGTCCCCTTGCAGCCGTCAATGATCTCAACCCTTCAAAAACTACAACACTCACAGCATTAGCTAGGTTTAAGCTTCTAACGTATGGGCTATGAATCGGTATTTTAAACAATTTATCAGTATGGTCTAACAATAGCTGCTTTGACAAACCAACGGACTCTTTTCCAAATACAAAAAACAAATTATCAGTATATTCAATTTCAGTATACTCTTTATCGGCAGCAGCGGAAAGATAGACCATATTTTCATTTTTATTAATGGCTAAAAATGACTCTAGACTCTCATATGTTTTTAATTTAATATGCTGCCAGTAATCCAACCCTGCGCGTTTAAGGCGTGCATCGGTTAACTCAAACCCAAACGGCTTAACAAGGTGCAACACCGAGCCAGAGGCTAAACTCAGCCTGCCAATGTTTCCTGTATTATTAGGGATTTCTGGTTCAATCAATACAATATTAAAAGCCATAAAAAATTTATTTACAACAAAAGTAATAACTAATAATTAACTAAAAGATAAAACCTTACTATTGATCAACTACTACTTGTATTCTGCGATTAAGGGAATTTTGATTTGATTCAGCTGCATAAGTAAAAGCAGGTTTAGAAGACCCAAAGCCTTTTGTTCTAATTCGAGTGGGTAAAATCCCTTTTTTAACCAAATAACTTTTTACAGAATTAGCTCTTTTTTGAGATATTCTTACATTATTACTTTCATTTCCTAACTTGTCTGAATGACCTTCAATTAATATATTTAGTTTAGGCTGGAATTTCAAAAGATCGTATAATGACTCTAAACGCTCCAAATGACTTGATTTAATTTTAGCGCTATTTATATCAAAATTAATTGACAAGTCAATGGTGTAACCTTCAGTTAGAGGGGTCCTAAATATTGTTTCACCTGTCAATACAATGTCGTTAGACGAAATTTTCATTTCCAATTTGACATCATCTCCAAATAAACATGGAACAAACTCTAAATCATAACTCAATATAATATCCTGAAAAATATTATTAAATAAAACTTGAAACTCATCAGGACTATAAATGTGAAACAAATCTCCTCCAGAGAAATATGCAATGTCTTTTAAATACTCAATATTTAAATAACTTCCAAAAGCTACTGAAACAATATTAATATTATTATCTGTTGCAGATTTAATAACTTCAAGCATTGGAATTTGTTGTAAGTCACTGTTAGAATCGCCATCAGTTAGCAAAACTACGACTTTAAAATCGTCCTTATTTTCTTTTTTTAGGTCAGTGATTGCTTTAATTAGAGCGTCTTTTACTGCGGTTCCGCCTCCAAAACCTCTTAAGCCGTTAGCTGGCAACATTGAAACTGCAATGCTTTCAGCGGTTTTCCCTTTAGCAATTAGCTTTGTATACTCTGAAAACTTATAAACATGATAAGTAGAATTTGGATCTTGATTAGCGTTCTTTTCAATAGACTGGTACAGTGAATTCTGGAGAGATTTAGCTCGTTTTTTACCCATTGAGCCACTATGATCTAATAAAAAAGCAAAATGTCGATTAATATTCTCTTTTTTTACAAACTCAAACTTATCAATGAAACACTCAGAACCATCTGAAGAAATAAGTTTAATGTATTCTATTTCATCTAAATCAATATCTTTTACATACTTATAGTACTCGTAATCACCTACTTGAAAAGAAAAATAACCTTTTTTTGGAGTGATTCTAGGGTATAATAACTTCAACTCTGGAGATCCAGTTCCATCTCTAGAAAAAATAGCTAAAGAATCTTTTGAGATTAGCTTGATCGGAGTTGTAAACACATAATCATTTGGAACTTTATGTCTTAAAGCGAAAAGTTCCTTAATCTTTTTTAAAATTTTCTTACCAGCATTACCTACATCACGAATGATTTTTTTAGACTTTTTTGGATTATCAATAGAATCAACTATGGAATATTTCAATAAAGGATTATCTGCTGGGTGAGTTTTATAGACTGTGTTTACAATTAAAACAGAGGTCTTATTAGCTTCGTTTTTTAAAATACTTACTCCAAAAACATTAATGGACAAAAAAATTAAAAAATAAATTGTAATTAAATTTCTCATAATTTATAAGCTAAAAATAATTAATATTGATATTTGTTTTAAATTTATAGAATTTGAATTTACAAAAAAATGATTGTAAACTGAATGAAAATTTAAAAAAAACCTGCGTTTGATATATGAAATACAGGGAATAAAAATAATTATTTCTATTTTTTAATGAAAGTGTGTTAGCTTTTTTAAGACGAAGTGCTTAAAATAGGTTATTTACAACTAATTATTAAGTTGTTTTAAGGCAACTCTTGGAATTGATGTAGGGAAATTACATGAATTATTGACACAGACATATATCATAGTACTATTTTCTACAAAACGATTTTCCAATAATGGCAACTCAATATTATTTTCAATGAACATTTTATTTTTTAAGATAGAGGTTCTAGCACAAATAATTTTATTAGGAATATACTCCTTGTTTATATCCTTTATTTTCTGAATAGCATCTTCGCCAAGAATTGCTACCTCATAAAAGCTAGAGCTT
>Ga0302121_10001451_pt1 | contig 11243 bp, 12 predicted proteins | sample CB21_surface_MG_FD_203120 | JGI IMG/M metagenome (GOLD analysis project Ga0302121, IMG submission 203120) | Marine microbial communities from Western Arctic Ocean, Canada - CB21_surface | ecosystem: Environmental > Aquatic > Marine > Oceanic | place: Canada: Western Arctic Ocean | collected... | reverse complement strand
TATTATCTCCCTTTCAAATGTTTACGCAGAAGCGGAGTGGGATATTAATAAATCAAAAACTATTTCCTATGCTAACGTTTCAGGACACGTCACTCATGGAGATGAGCTAAATTTTCTTATTTCAAGCAAATACGATTGCAATAAATTGTGGAATACCTTCACAGTGTACACCTACGAAAAGCCAGGTGATATCAACCAACTCGTGGATAAAAATATTCCCATTGCCATCAATGGCAAAGAACTTACCGCTAATGTAAGATCGGTTCGACCTTTTCTCATGGGCTATAGTGTTTATTTTAGCTTAGGGTTGTTCCCTGTGGAACAATACGTAGACCTTCTACAAAAGCTCTATGATCAAGATAAAAAATTTGAGATCACCATCGTTGATGGCATCAATTTTAAAGCCTCCAAATACTTTGATTTACCTACTAATAGCTGGGAACTAAAAAAGCTCAAACCCTCCATCACCCAAGCCAGAAAGATGTGCAAGGATCTAAGTAATCTAGATTCATAAAAGCCACCTACACCGTTCCATTGCCCTCGATTCTAACGGATGTATTGAACCTAATAGTTGTTATTTTGTTTCTTATTTAGTGATCTAGACACCTGATTTAGCATTTAGTAAGCTTGAACTATGAAGAATATTCTTACCTTTTTAGCTGGTGGTATAGGAGTAATTTTTTTTATAGGTTTTGTAGTTGTTCAAGGAGCAATTGGTTATCTAGGAATTGAGCATCATTTTGGAAGTGGTTGGGCAATTGGAGTTCTAGTTCTGGCTTTTGTATTTCGTTTTACTTTACCATTAACAATTGGAACTTTTTTTGGTGCGCTAGATGTATTTGGTTGGCCTTGGTATGGAGCATTGTTAATAACTCTGCCTGGGTTTTTATTTATGATACCAGGTGCAATTGGCATGGCTTTAATAGGTTTGTTCTCAATATTTAAAGGTAACCCCACAGTTAATCCTCAAACAAATTATAATTATCAAAATGATGAACCAAAAGATGTAACTGCAAAAACTATAATAAAAAAGACAAAAGCTACCACTAAAAAAATAGCTAAAACAAAAAAGTTTGTTAAGAAAAAAAATAAATAGTTTATATGAAAATAAAACTTTATAGCCTTTTGGTTTCGATAATTTTTATTCCAGTTTCAATCCTTTCACAATGGATAGGGCTTTATTTAGGTAAAATCTTATATTTTATTTATGATAAATTTATGGGTTTAAGACTGCCAGACATTATTAATGATACAGGTCCTACTGTTCTTTCTGGATTGTTCGCAGCTTATGTTTCAGCTCTAGCAGTTACAAAAATCTATAAAAATTATAATTTATTATTTGTATCAATACTTCCTTTTGCAGTTATCGCTTTTGCATTTATTGGAGATATTTCAATTGCGACTAAATCAAATTGGTCATCTGAGTCAATTGGTATGCTAATAAGAGAAATAGTTACAATAGGTGCTTATTATTATTTTCTAAAAGATGGTATTTTAAAAAAAGAATAAATGAATAATAATTAATAAAATAACCAATACCTTTAAATATGGGCATCTTAGATATTTTTAAAAGTAAAAAAACCAAAAGTACAAATTCAAATTTAACAAAATTATTTTTCAAAAGTAATGAAGCTTGTTATGAATATTCTAAAAAGTATTTTTCATCAGTTATTCTAAAAAATAAATCTAGTGTTTTAGGAATTGTTTATTTAATAGGACCAGATAAAACAAGTGGCACTGTTAGATGCACCGTTTATATAGACAACAAACAAACTGAAATTTTAATTATGGTTTTTTTTGATGATTTAGAACATTCAATTAATATTGGGGATTTTGTAAGTGTAGGAATTAACGACATCGGAAAAGTTTTTACAGTAAAAGAATTTGAAAAAGTAGTTGAGGAAGGAAACCCAGAAGGTCTCAAAAATTTAAAGGATGCAACCATTGGAGTAATTATTGAAAAATTAACAACTGAATTAGATATGAAATCTGGTCAATTTATTCCTTTTAAATAAGTGAATAAAAATTCGATAGCCCTTTTTCTTTTGATACCAGCTGTCTTATTAATTTTTGCACCTCTAATTTCTTTTCCTTACGGTTTTTATACACTTCTTCGTTTAGTAGTAAGTATTACAGCAGGCATAATAATTTATCATAGTTATAAAAACGCAAGTGGTATTAATGAAATTATAATTTTATTTGCATTCATCTTAATTTTATATAATCCGATTTTTCCTGTTAAATTAAGTAGAGAAATTTGGATGCCAATTAATTTTATAACTGCGGGAGTGTATGTGTATGGTTTCTTTAAAATTAAAAAAAATATAGGATAGCAATATTCATAACGCATGAAAAAAAAAGAATATTCCAAAAGAAATTATAATAAAAAGATTTATTGGTCGGGTGATAAAAAAGATTTAAGAAAATCTTTTCCTAAATGGACAATGATTGCTTGGGCATTAATTGATTTATTAGTTGGAGCAATTATATTTTGGTATTCCACAACTATTGAAAATCTATATCTAATAATTTTATTAAGAGTAATTGCTGGCGTCTTTTTTACAATGTCTTACTATCATTTAAGTTATTTATGGGGAGGAAGATTTTGGGGGGGCAAGAAATAAATGGGATTTAAAAAATTGAATAAGGTTTTTAAAATAAAGGGTATGAATGTTAGGTGAAATATTTAGAAGTTTTAAAAAATCCTTAAAAGTTAAAAAACTTACAAAAGAGTATTTAAAATTAAGGATGGATTTATCGTCTGGTACTGCTTTTGAGATATTAACTGCAGATACCAACAAAAGAGATGATATAATTCAACAGATTGTTGATACGGCTTATAATGAACCAAATAATCAACCACCTATAAAAAAATTTAAAATTACTAGAAATAATCTAACTGAAATTATCCAGCGTTTGGAAATAATGGGTTGTGGTCAATATGCTAAAGGGCATTATGTTGCAATAAGTTCAATATTATATCCTCAAACGTTAGAATATATTTTTTACAAGAAAAGAAAAAATATGGATGAAAATCAAAGAATGGCAATTGATTTGATTAATTATTTTGCCAAAAATAACACGGGCAATATTGTAGATATAGATTACGAATAAATGAAAAAAATTAACGGGTTAACTTCAGCACAAAAGAATTATTTAGAAGAGTTCTATCTTAAAGGAAGATAGTGAACTTGATAAATATCAAAAAGAACGAGAGCAAAAAAGAAAAGAGAAGCTAGTCAAACGAACCCAAATAAGCGTTTCAAAGCCTTTCTCATTTTCTGAAACAGGTAAAAAAGATCCCTGTAGAGGTATGAGATGGGTAAATCCTTTTGAGTCGATTAATAAGAACAGGCTAGGTCATTCTCAGAGTTGGAGAGGCAATAAGTCCAAAAAAAAGTTCTATTAAATGAGGTTTTTTAAGCTTTTATGCAACCTATGAGCGGTTGTTTAGTTTGATTATTGCTTTAAACAGTAGAATATTTAAGGGAGAGAATGCTTTAATGCATCCGCGAAGGATCAACTGCTCAGGAAAATCTCAGCGAAAAGGACCTTAAAAACTAAAACTCTGGAAAGAGAGCTTAGAGCTCCACCGAAGGATGCAAGATCTCAGGTATTCAAGACAGATGAGCATATAGATTTTGAATGAGTAGTTTAAAAACAGCGTTATTTGATTTTCATGTTAGCCAAGGAGCAAAGATGGTTCCTTTCGCAGGCTATGAAATGCCTATTCAATATTCTTTTGGAATTATTAATGAGCATGACAAAGTAAGAGCTGCTGCAGGAATTTTTGATGTTTCACACATGGGACAATTTTCAATCGTAGGAGATGATAGCGTTTGTTCAGCAATTGAAAAAATTATTCCAATTGATTTGTCTGTATTAAAAATGAACCAATCGAAATATTCTTTTCTTATGAATGAACAGGGTGGCATCGACGATGATTTGATTGTGACCAGAGTTAAAAATGGAATTAATATTGTTTTGAATGCTGCATGCAAACATAGTGACGTTAAAACTTTAAAAAATATTTTACCTAATCCAGATTGTGCAACTTTACATGATCATTTAGCCTTAATAGCTGTTCAGGGTCCTTTAGCAGTTTCCATTTTAGAAGAAATAGTTCCAGGTGTTGCTGATTTAAAATTTATGAATGGAGGAGAATTTCCATATGAAGGTGAAACGATTTATATTACTCGATCTGGTTATACAGGTGAAGATGGTTATGAAATTTCTATTTCAAATGAAAAAATAACAAAACTTTGTGAGGAATTGTTATCTAAAAATAAAATCGCTATGATTGGCCTTGGAGCAAGAGATTCTTTGCGTTTAGAAGCTGGTCTTTGTTTATATGGTCATGATTTAGATAAAACAACATCTCCTATTGAGGCAGATTTAATGTTTGGAATTGCAAAAAATAGAAGAACTACTTTTGATTTTGTTGGTGGTGACGTTGTAAAGGCTCATGTAGAAAAAGGAATTACAAGAAAAAGAGTTGGAATTAAGTTAGAAGGTAAAATTATTGCAAGAGAAGGTGCTAAAATATTTCAAAGTGAGAAAGAAGTGGGAGTAGTTACCAGCGGTTGTTTTGGACCAAGTGTAGGAAGTGCTGTTGTGATTGGTTATGTTAATTTTGATTGTTCAGAAGAAGGAACTTCTGTGGAATTAGAAGTAAGAGGTAAACAATATCCAGCAAAGATTTGCTTGTTACCATTTTATAAAAAAAGTTATGCAAAATAGGAGAAACATATGAGTGAAGTAAAATATTCAAAAAAACATGAGTGGGTATCAGTAGACGGAGATGTGGGAACGGTAGGAATTACGAAACATGCAACCGAACAACTAGGAGATATTGTGTTTGCAGAAATTCCTGATGTAGGAAAAGCACTAACTAGCGGTGCAGAAGCTGCTGTGGTTGAAAGTGTGAAAGCTGCTTCTGATGTGTACACACCAGTTAGTGGAGAAATAGTGGAAGGAAACCCAGCTATTGTTGAGGATCCTTCGTTAGTGAACAAAGACCCAGAAGGAAACGGTTGGTTTTTTAAGATTAAAATTACTAGTCCGGATGAATTAACAGCTCTTATGAGCAAAGCCGATTACGACAAATTTGTAGAGGAGAACCCAAGTTAATGAGAGATCACAGAACATCAGAGTTTATTAAAAGACACATAGGCCCTTCACAAGCTGAGCAAACTAAAATGTTGGATTCAGTTGGTTATAAGTCCATGGAAAAATTTATTAAAGACATTGTTCCTTCAAGCATTTTAGAAGACGAGCAATTAGATATGAGAGATTCTGTATCAGAACAGAAAGCATTAGATATTTTAAAAGGAATAGCTTCTAAAAATACAGTAAATAAAAGTTATATAGGAATGGGTTATTACGGAACCTACACGCCTAATGTGGTGTTGAGAAATGTTTTAGAAAATCCAGGTTGGTACACAAGTTATACGCCATATCAGCCGGAAATTGCACAAGGCAGATTAGAAATGTTGTTAAACTTTCAACAGATGATTAGAGATTTGACTAAAATGGATATCGCCAATGCATCTTTACTAGATGAATCTACTGCAGCTGCAGAAGCAGTAGCGCTTTGCCAGAGAATTAATAAAGAAGATGCTAAAATTGTTTTTGTTTCTCAAAATTGTAATCCACAAACTATCGATGTGATTAGAACTAGAGCGGAACCTTTTGGTTTACATGTCATGGTGGGAACATTTGATATGTTAGAAACAATTAAAGATAATATATTGTGTGGAATTGTTTCCTATCCAGATACGTATGGTTTAGTAGAAAATATTGAAACTCATATTAAAACCATTCAATCGAAAAAAGGAAAAGCAATTGTAGTTGCTGATTTACTTGCTCTTACCTTACTAAAAGCACCAGGAGAAATGGGCGCAGATATTGTGGTTGGAAATTCTCAACGATTTGGAGTGCCGATGGGATATGGCGGACCTCACGCTGCTTTTTTTGCAGCCAAAGATGAATACAAAAGAGCGATGCCAGGTAGAATTATTGGAGTATCGGTTGATCGAAAAGAAAACCAAGCATTACGTATGGCTCTACAAACAAGAGAGCAACACATCCGACGTGAAAAAGCGACGAGCAACATTTGTACGGCTCAAGCATTGCTTTCTATTATGGCAGCAGCCTATGGAATTTATCATGGACCGGATGGTATTAAACATATCGCAGAACGTGCAAATACTTTTGCAAACATGTTTGCCTCCGAGACGTCACCTAAATATAAATTAGTTGCAGACACTTTTTTCGATACGGTTTGTTTAGACACGGGAGCAGACACAGCAGATATTTTAAAACGAGCTTATAATTACGGTATTAATTTACGAAAAGTAAATGACGAAAGAATAAGCATTTCTTTTGATGAGACTACCGAACTAAAAGATATCAATAATTTACTTGAAATTTTTGGTGTGGAAAAAAAATTAGAAGCACTAGATGCCAATACTGCGACCAGTATTCCAGCTGAATTGGTTAGGGCTTCTAAGTTTATGGAACACGAAGTATTTAATTCATTTCACTCAGAAACAGAGATGTTAAGATATTTAAAACGTCTAGAAAACAAGGATATAGCGCTTAATCAGTCTATGATTGCACTTGGATCCTGTACGATGAAATTGAATGCGGTTGCTGAAATGATCCCAGTGACCTGGCCAGAATTCGGTGGTCTTCATCCTTTTGCACCAGTTGATCAGGCGCAAGGATACCAAGAATTATTTGAAGATTTAAAAAAGATGCTGTCTGAGATTACAGGTTTCTCTGGAATTTCATTACAACCGAATGCAGGAGCTCAAGGTGAGTATGCAGGTTTAATGACTATTCGAAAATTTCATATTTCTAATGGAGATGAAGAAAGAAATATCTGTATCATTCCGGAAAGTGCTCATGGTACTAACCCTGCATCAGCGCAAATGGCGGGTATGAAAGTGGTCGTGATTGATTGTGATGAAGAGGGAAATATTGATTTAGAAGTACTAAGGAAAAAAGCAGAAGAACATTCTAAAAACTTAGCAGCTTTAATGGTAACCTATCCTTCTACACACGGTGTGTTTGAAGAAAACATTGTAGACATTTGTGAAGTGATTCATGATCATGGAGGTCAAGTCTACATGGATGGGGCTAATCTAAATGCACTAGTTGGAATTGCAAAACCGGGAAAGTTTGGACCAGACGTGTGTCACATGAATTTACATAAAACATTTTGCATCCCGCATGGTGGAGGGGGCCCAGGTATGGGACCAATCGGTGTGAACGAACACTTAGAACCTTTTTTACCCAATCATTCTGTTATTACGGAAAACTCAGGACCAGAAACTGGAATGGGAGCGGTATCAGCTGCACCTTGGGGAAGCGCTAGCATCCTACCAATTTCTTGGATGTACATTCGTATGATGGGACCCAAAGGATTGAGAGAAGCAACTGAAGTTGCGATTTTAAATGCAAACTACATGTCTAAAAAACTAGAAGGACATTTTAAAACTTTGTACAGAGGAACGAAAGGCTTAGTAGCACATGAATGTATTATTGATCTTCGTCCCATTAAAGCGGAAAGCGGTATTAGTGAAGAAGATATTGCGAAACGATTAATTGATTACGGGTTTCATGCACCGACCATGTCTTGGCCTGTTGCGGGAACGTTAATGATTGAGCCAACGGAGAGCGAAAGCTTAAATGAAATTGATAAATTTTGTAATGCATTAATTAATATTAAAAAAGAAGTTCTTATGGTTCAAAATAAAATATTTGATGAAAAGGATAATCCCTTAAAGAACGCTCCTCATACCCATCAAGAGTTAACAGGAGATGTGTGGGAACACAAATATACGAGAGAGCAAGCAGCCTTTCCTTTAAAATATTTAAAGGAGAATAAATTTTGGGCACCTGTATCCAGAGTAGATAATGTGTATGGTGATCGAAACTTAGTTTGTTCTTGTCCTTCTTTAGACTCTTATAGAGACGAAGTAGCTTAAAGAGTGAAATGGGAATTGCTGTACAACCCGGGTAATGTACTTTGTGATTATTTGAAGATTAAAGATGATCATAAGTTCATTTTAAGAGTGTTTATAAATCTTACATATTTTGGCCATTTTATTGCTGTTATCATTCTATTTTTAGTTCGTAATACAGATCTTCTATGAATTTTATTACAAAATACCAAAGCTTAGCCCTTATACTTTTGGCAACTTATGTCATCTCCCTACCGGCTAGTATTATTACCATGCCATCGGTAGCCACTTGGTATGTCGACATTGTAAAGCCAAATTTTAATCCTCCTAATTGGGTATTCGGTCCTGTCTGGACCACCCTGTATGCCTTGATGTCGGTTGCGGCATGGAATGTTTGGAATGATCTAAAAAAAACAAAAATATATTATGCCAAAAAAATTATTTTTATTTATTTTGTACATTTATTAGTCGGAGCTAGTTGGAGCTTTGTATTTTTTGGAATGCATCAAGTAGGATTAGCAGTATTTATTATTGTAGCTATTCTTAGTTTTATTATTATCCTTATGAAAATCTATTGGCCTATCAACAAAGCATCTTTCTATTTAATGATTCCGTATTTGCTATGGAGTTCGTATGCTTTGATTTTAAATATTAGTATCTGGAAACTTAATTAATTCGATTAACGATATAAAAAGCTAATTCTTGTAATCTAGTTTTTTCTTTGCTTTCAGGAAAAATCCCAAGAGAATCTGCTGATACCGAAGAAAAGTGTTCTGCTCTTTTTTTACAAGAAGCAATGACTTGATACTTAGTCATTAAATTTAATGTATGTGCCAACTCTTCTTTAGTGCGTTCTTTACGAACAAACATTTTTTTTAGAGCTAATCGTTCCGACTCGGATGATTTTTGATATAACATGATAATGGGCAAGGTAACTTTACCTTCATAAAAATCATTACCAATCACTTTTCCAAAAGCAATTTTATCAGAATAGTAATCTAAGATATCATCTGTAATTTGAAAGCATATTCCAAGATTGAACCCAAATGAAGTTAAAGCTTCTTTTTCATTTTTAGATTTATCGTTAATGCATCCACCCACTCGCATAGAAGCTGCAAATAGTGAAGAGGTCTTTGATCCAATAATCTCTAAATAGGTTTTTTCTAAAGTTTCAACTTCTTTTTCATGTTGAAGCTGAAGAATTTCTCCCTGTGCGATTTCTGATGATACAGAAGAGAGTAGTTTTAATACTTCTAAAGATCCATCCTCCACCATAATCTCAAAACACCTACCTAATAAGTAATCTCCAGTTAAAATAGAATTTTTATTTCCCCAAAGATTGTTATTAGTTTTTTTGCCTCGTCTAAAATCTGATTTATCAATCACATCATCGTGAAGTAAAGTGGCATTATGAATAAGTTCTACACAAGCTGCTAATTTAATGTGACGGTCACCTTGGTAACCAAATAATTCTGAAGATGCGACCGTTAACAAGGGTCTTAGTCGTTTTCCACCAGACTGAATTAAGTAAGAAGACATCTCTCCAATAAGCTCGACATGGCTAGAAAGTTTCTCTTTAATAAAAGAATCTACCTGTTCAATTTCTGATTGATAAGCGCTTCTAAGCTCGTCATAAGGATTGGAGGTTTCTAGCTTCTTTAATGGAACTACATTATTAGACATGACTTAATCTAGCTTATTTAAATGACCATGGTTAATTATCTAATGACGCACCAAATACAATTGAATCATGCTATATTTCTTTACTCTCAATTTCTTAAGTTTTAAAAGGCTTAAACAAAATATGTTTTTTAAAAAAAAATCACTTATAGCTCATATTCGCCTTTCAGGCGTGATTGGCAATGTAGGAAGATTTCAACAAGGCCTAAGTTATGCATCTCACCACGAGATTATCAAAAAAGCTTTTTCTCTTAAAAATATCAAGGCCGTAGCTATTACCATTAACTCTCCAGGAGGATCGCCCGTTCAATCTCATTTATTATATTCTCTTATTAGAAAATTGGCCGATGAAAAAAAAGTGAAAGTAATCACCTTTGCAGAAGACGTTGCAGCATCGGGTGGTTATATGTTGGCTTGTGCAGGAGATGAAATTTATGCAAACGCTAGTTCTATTTTAGGATCGATTGGAGTTATTTATTCAGGTTTTGGTTTTCAAGAATTGATTAAAAAAGCAGGAGTAGAACGAAGAGTGCATACTGCAGGTACTAGCAAAAGTATTTTAGATCCTTTTGTAGAAGAAAAGCCTGAAGACATTCAAAAATTAAAAGCAATTCAAGAAGAGCTGCATAAAGAATTTATTCTATTAGTTAAAAACAGTAGAAAAGGAAAAATTACACTAGCAGATGACAAATTATTCACTGGGGAATTTTGGGCAGGATCCAAATCAAAGGAACTGGGTCTTATTGATGGAATAGGAAATATGTTCCAAGTCATAGAAGATCAGTTTGGAAAAGATGTTAAGGTTAAAAATTTTGAGAAGCAAGAAGGTTGGTTAAAGAAAAAATTATCTTCTAGCATGGCCAATGCAGCTTCTTCAATAGTAAGCGAATTGGAAACTAGATCTTTTTGGAATAAGTTCGGACTTTAATATGGTTGCAAAAAAAGCAAAAGTAAAAGCAAAACCTAAAGCTGTTAAGAAAGTAAAGACAAAAGCAAAGGTAGCAGCTGTAAGTAAAAAAAAGAAACAGCCTAATTTTTTAAGCTTTCAAGAAATCATTTTTAAATTACAAAAATTTTGGTCGGATCAAGGTTGTGTTATTCTCCAGCCTTACGATACGGAAGTTGGTGCGGGAACGTTTCATCCAGCAACAGCATTGAGATCCTTAGGCTCAGAGCCATGGAAAGCAGCTTATGTTCAGCCATCAAGAAGACCCACCGACGGAAGATATGGTGAAAATCCTAATCGCCTGCAACATTATTATCAGTTTCAAGTAGTCATCAAGCCATCCCCAGAAAATATGCAAAAACTTTATCTTAAAAGCCTTACTGCCATTGGAATTAATCATAATGATCATGACATTCGTTTTGTAGAAGATGATTGGGAAAGTCCAACACTAGGCGCAGCTGGATTGGGTTGGGAAGTTTGGATGAATGGCCAAGAAATAACGCAATACACATTTTTTCAACAGATGGCAGGATTTGAATGCAAACCAGTTACTGCAGAAATTACTTACGGCTTAGAAAGATTAGCAATGTTTATTCAAGGTAAAAAAAGTGTGTTTGATATTGAATGGAATAAAGAAGGTATTAAAT
>Ga0302121_10001442_pt1 | contig 11283 bp, 11 predicted proteins | sample CB21_surface_MG_FD_203120 | JGI IMG/M metagenome (GOLD analysis project Ga0302121, IMG submission 203120) | Marine microbial communities from Western Arctic Ocean, Canada - CB21_surface | ecosystem: Environmental > Aquatic > Marine > Oceanic | place: Canada: Western Arctic Ocean | collected... | reverse complement strand
TTGCGCTTTGAAAATCGGCAACGGATTGCGCGTACGCCGCTTTCGCTTCGTCGCCCAGCTCGTCGCCCCCAACCGGAGCTGGTTCGCCTTTTCCGAACACCGACCGCATTTCTGTCGTGATCTCGCCCTCGAGCGAAACAATCGCAGCCTCCACGTCATCTTCCAAACAAGTCCCGTCGTAATCGTCGTCCCTCCCCGTGCTTTCGGGAAACGCGATTGTCAGCGGTTTACTCGCGGCGTCGCATTTACCGAAAACGTCCGCTGTCCAGTCGGCTAAAGTTTGCAAGGTTTTTTCAACACAATGGTCCCCTGTATCCTGTTTGACTTCGCCAACCAGCACGTCCACAACCACACCGAACGCGCGCATGTACGGTCCCGGGTGTGTCGACACGGTTTCTTGAGGTAACGACTTAAGCGCATCGAAGCCGCTCGACGCTTTTGGAGGACCCTTTCCGGCCGACCCGTCTTGGTCAATCCCGAGCGCACTTAAAACCGCCCCTACGGGGTCACCGGCGTCAGCGCCTGCAGACGCCGCCGCTCGCGTTTGCAACACTTCACTCGAAAATCTTCTCCACTCGGGAAAGAAGAGCAGGCGTTCCTGTAACTTCAAAAGTTCGGGATTGTTTACGCCGTTTGGCGCGACGAGCGATGCCGAGTTCAGCGCCTGCGCCGCCACCACAAGCCCTTTCCGTTCCCCGCACGCCCGCAGCGCGTTTGCCAACTCGAAACTCACGGACACCGCGAATCGCGCCAACGCGACACTTCTCGCCGCGCCGCACGTTTCCAGTAACACTTACGATAGGTAAAACAAAGTGTCAGTCGGCCGTACTGGCAAACGTGGAGGCGGGATTGCAGGGAAAGGCGCAATACTTACCACTGGTTTGCACGAGCGCCGCGATTGCGGCTTTCGGTTTTCGCCGCGACGCCGCCAGTATTCCGGCCACCGCGTTCCCGACCCTCAACCCGCATTCTTGAGTCAGTAACCGGTCACCGGAATAGACCGCGAGTTCCATGGCGAGCAAACACCGTTTCGCCACATCCAGCCTTACCAGAAACTCTCTGTGTTTCGGTGTTCTTAACTCGGGAAGAGGCGCGCGGTCGCCTTGAATGTTGTCAAAATCGTGGGAAACCTCGCCAACGTTGGGAAGTTTCGTCGCCGCGAGCACCTCCGCCGAGACGAGCAAACCCCTCGCTGCTGCCCGGAGCGTCGCGTCGCAGACGTGTTCCACGACATCACGGCGTATGCGCTGACACGTGACTGGATTTTTCGGAACAGAGATGGTGTGTGTGTCCCGTAAATCGACGCGAGTAGTCGCGGAGGATATTTCCACGAATCGCCTTCGCGTCGTAGCGGAAGCCAAACGCGCGATCTCGACGCACCCGCACTGGACGGATATCTGGGCTAGGCGTGCCCAAATCGTGGTGGACGGCAGGGGGTGCGATGCGACCACCGGTGCTGTCGCGTCGCCCACGCCGTTTATTACGGCACCTTTTTCGTACGCCACGATCGCGAGGGAGTAGGCGACGTTTTTACGCAAGCCCGAAACCGTCGCCGTGTTTTTGGACGCATCTGCGATTGGTAACGAAAACGGTCAGTCGGGACCGTAACTTGTATGAGTAATTACTCTGGAAAATCGGCAGTACTGTGTTGGGCGATTGGCAAACAGTGGGCAAACGGTCGTGTACGGGCGGACAATCGACAAATAGTCTCCTTGTGCTATATTCGCAAGAATTTCCAGGTTCCTGGTACGTGTTACGGCCGTACTGGCAATACTACATCCATCACGAGTAGTGCACTCAAACAGTCACGTCAGAGGGGCGGTAAACAGCGCCTGGATTTGGGAAACGCGCGCCTCGGCCGTACCCGCGGTGTCCACGTCATGTAACACCCCGGACCCGGGGTACCCGTCGTTCCGCACTCCGGGGGTGAACCCGGCGCCGAAGGGCACGACGACCACGGAGTACTGGTCGCACTTCGGGCGCTTTGCGTTTGTTGAAGTGGAGCGAAGGTTCCGTAAATCGGGACACTCGACGGTAACGCTGTCGCCGGTGACGCGCAAAACTCGCGGCGCGCTCGGCACCAACGAGGACTTGGCACTTCTTCGTGACAAAACACCACTGGTACCTTCGCGCGCATCTGCATCACCCGACAAAGGTGACCGAGGCGAGTCCCGGTCCCCTTTCCTTTTGGTATTTTCAAACGCCAGCGAATTCTCTAAATGAACGCGCTCCGCTTTTTCCGCTTTTTCCAAAAACGCCACCGCGTTTTCCAAAAACGTACCCGCGACGCTTTAGTGCAAAAGAAAAGTGTCAGTCTTAAGTGGCACCAAGTGCCATGTATATCGCGATGTATTGGACAATGTATGTATGGACAAACAGTCACCAGATTCGGTAAAACAGTGCACTTGTGATGTATGTGTTAAACCGTAATTACGGGCGGACAATCGGCAAAACAGGGAGGCGGGATTTGGGAAACGCGCAACACGTACCTTTCGCGGCCGACACACGCCGCGGCTTCCATCGCGACGACGGCTTGTTCCCAGTGGTTGTCGCCCGCGGCGGTTCGGAGCTCGTCCAGCAAATCGGGGGGCAGCAGTTCCATTTTTTTGCCACCCACATGAACCCCCCGCTTTTCGAGCGACGAGACGAGTTGCAGTTTCACGCTGAGCGAGAAAGCATCCGCGGCGAGGCACGCGGTTCGCTTTTGCGTCTCCGACATCGTCGACGGGGTGAAGGCTTTCAAAAACCCTGAACCCTTGTCCGCCGTGTCGTCGCCCCAAATCGCTTCGGCGGATAAAAACTTGGTGGCTTCGTGGGGGTCACCGACGCAGTATTCAGTCACGAAATCGTCGCGCGCGCGGTTTAACACGAAACTCGCCAGTGTAGCGCATTCATCGGCGCGGCGCAGGGATACACCGTCGCCTCGTTTTTCGTAAAGCGCGCTCAGTTTCAGCAAAACTGATGCGCGTAGGGTGTGGTCACGCAAATCCAAAGATTCAAACGCGTGCGATGCGCTTTCAAGGGCGTCAGTGACGATTTGGGTATCGGCCTCGTCCACGTCGAAACCGTACGCGGTTTGCGCCTTGCCGGCGGCGTTCTCCTCAAACTTGGTTTCGCAAAAGTCCACGAGCAACAAGCCGCCCTTGAGTAAGGACTCGGCGCAGTGCGAGGTTTTCGCGGAATCGGGGGACACGCCTTTGATCGCGGACGCCAGGCGTTGAACGTGGTCTTGTGGAGTGCTTTCCGTCCGTTTTTTCGAGTCCTCCGCAGTCTCGCCGTTTTCTTCTTCATCTTCGCCTTTCTTCTTTTCCCCATCCTCGCAATCGCCACCCACCAAAGTCCTGCCCTCCGCTAAGCGCAGCGCCACGAGAAGCTCAACGGTTTGCTTCAGCCGGGAGTTACGAAGTGCTTTCTCAGCACTCAGCCCAGTCTCCATGGAAGTTTTAGAGCCTGCTTCAGACCCTTCTTTAACCTGCCCTTCCTTGAGTAAATAGTTACCGAACATGACGAGCGCTTCGAAGGCGTGGCTCTCCGCGAACGCGTTCGAAAACCGCAAAAGCGCCGAGTGCGTGGAAACGTCGCCGAATTCAAACACCGTCAACGCGTACGCGGCGGTTTCGGCTTCACTCAATTTAGGTGGCGGTTCCGAAGAAGCCTCGGAGTTGAAAGCCGAGGTGCCCTCGGCGTCGCCTTCCTCAGGTTCCTCGGTACGGTCTTCTTCTTCGTCTCGCGTATTTTCGTCAGCTGAAGTTTGTTTGCTTGCTTCATACGCTTCGACCTTCTCAGCGTGCCGGTACCACACGAACGCGGCGTCGCACCGTTTCGCGATCCAGGCAGACGCAGCCGTCTGAACCGCGGACGTTGCCGGGCCGTACGCGCCAGAGGTCAACTCGAGTAACTCCACCAATTGTCGCGAGCGCATTTGGTGTTCGTTTGTATCGCCGGGCTTGTATGAGCAAACAGTCTCGTTCTCGACTTCGGCGTTTAGAAACTCGGCAAACGCGGTGACTTTTTCGGCGTCTCCCCTCGACGCTTCCATCACCATAACCAGCCGGTCCGCGTTTGCGTACAGCCGCTTGCGGGTAGGCTCCATGGGTGTCGCATCCATGGCCTCGAGCTGCTTCAAGTCCTCGATGGACTGTTTCGCTTTTTGGAGAAAAGTAGTTCCGGCGGCGTACGATTTCTCGCCGACCGCGGTTAACGGCGAGACGTCGTCAAAACAAGCGATTGTCATTTTTACCAAACCCAGCCGCCACTCCAAATGCGCCGGCGTGGCTAACAACGCGTGCGACTCCAGTGCCCTTATGGAAAACACAAGCGACGGCAACGCGACAAACGCGTTTCCGGAATCGATCAGCAAAGTCGCCGCGTCTTTGACCACGCGCGTGGCGTTTTTAACAAGCCAGTAAAGAGATTCGTCGCCCGCGGAACCGTGTTGCATGACTTCCGTGGCACCGACACACGCTTGTTGTAGCAACAGCAAGCTTTGCGGTCTTCGAACCTCCAAATCGCCCTCCCAAACCTCGCGCGCGTCGCACCTCGCTTTTCCAATCGCCGCCCTGAGATGCAGTGTTACCCGAACCAGTTTCGTAAACGACGCGTCGCAGGTTTGCGAACGACGCGACTGCACGCCATTCAAATCCACATCGTCGCGTCTGGAATCGTTCGTCCCTGGGTTCCACCGAGGGTCGGTTTCTGCGCCTTGTGAAACGAGCCCCAGCGCTAGGACGTGTTCAAAGCACGCGTGTCTCGCCACACCCCACTGGCCTCTGGAAAGCGCGAGCTCGCCCGCATCCGTCGCCTTGGACGCGAAGACGTCCGGTGGGACGTCGCGTTTGAGGTCCGCTACAAGGACACACGCGCGCTGGTGCGTGGGCCACGTGGCGTGCGAGGACGACGACGACTGCGGAGGGAGGTGGGGGGTGGGTTAGGGTGAGTCACGAAAAGAGTAAGGCACGGCGCGTGACACGACGCTCCATCACGGTCGGGCTCGCTTGGATGGCGACAAGCTCTTCTTTTGACTCGAAAAGAAACAAGCACGCACCGCGTCGGGCCCTCGCAGCGCACCCAAGCACCTCGCGAACGCATCGTCGAACGCGACTAGGGCGGTAGCAACCTCGCCCATGGTACCGCGCCACCAAACGCTGCGCGGACGCAGCGTCTCGGGTCTCGCGGTATGAAGGACGGAGCGACCCGGGTCAACGTGAAGTCTCTCGTTTCTTCTCGGACAAAGTGCCGAGAAAGGCTCCAAAAAAAAGACTTCCATCCAAATCGGGCTCCGCCAACGGAAAAGAAGATCCTTCCTCACACGCGCGCGCGCCTTGACCGTTTGCGACCGCGCGTTTGCGGGTTCAAACGCGCGCGGCGTGCGGTATTGTTTGCGAGGGCGGCAACCGGGGTGTACGCGGCGCGGAGGGTGACAAGCGCCATGAGCGACTTCAGCGGTACGCACTGTCCCGCCTGTCCCCGGATGGGTCGCCTCGATTTCTCCATCTTGTCAATTTCAGAGCGCTCCAATTTGCTCGCGCTCTTTCAGGCATCCGCGTTGGGTTTCCGAATCGAACCTCCTTTGCCCTACATGAGGCCCCAGGAAGGAAGAGGTTTCGTGTATTGCCACCGTTCACGGTCGGCGCTTGGGCGCACGACGCCGCACTTACGCGTGTTTCCGTCACGTCACAAACCGAGCGTACTCGGGACGAGCCTGACCGTCCCTTCCCATCCAAACGCCTGTCCCGGACCCGCACGGTCACAGACGACGACGCCGATTCCGACCTTGGGACGACGGGAACCTTCGACGATGTCTCCTCGTTCCTGCCGCCATTCGCGAACGCGGAGAACCGCGCTCTTGACCTTGAAATCCGGGAAAAGGAGCGCTTGCTTGAGCAGCTAGAGGGTGACACCGAGGACACCGAGGACCGCGTGGACGCGATGAAACGACACTTGCGAAACGTGGAGGATGAGGTGCGGAACACGCAAAGCCGAGCGCAGGCTAGGCGCAGGGAAAAGGAAACGGAGGCGCATATGAAGCGCTTGAGTGAGCTGGCCGTCGCAAGAGTGCGGGATGACGCGAAGAAAATGGAAAAGGAGGAGCTTGAGCTCGATGAACGCGTGACGAACATCGAAACGTCGACCCATTTCGGTATCGAAAAGCTGGACAGGTACAAGCTGCAGTTGAACTGGGGGCAGGAGGAGCTGGAGCAGTGGAGCGCAGCTAGTGTGCAGAAGGATGAAGACGCGCTTGCGTTGCAGAGGTATCAACGCGCGGATGAAGCACGGGTACGAGAGCTGAACGTCGCCATAGAGAAAGTGACCGCCGAGGTTTCCAAAAAGAAGGAATTGCTGGACCGGGAAGGTACGGCCTTGGGCCTTTCCCAAATCCCGGCCTCCCTGTGTGCCCATACAATACTGACACTTTCTTTTATTTATCTCAGTCAGCGAAACGCAAGGCGCGCAGTTGGAACTTGACCGCGCGGCTGAGGATTTTCGGACGTTACACAGGGAACGCCAGGACGTGGTACGACAGTGGGAGGATGTTATTGAAAGCATGAAGCGACGGGACGTTCAAATCGCAGAGGCGAGCCGGGACTTCGCGCAGAGGCGGAAAGAAATACGAGCGAAACAGGCACTGCTCGCCGAGCGCACGAGATTCCTGGACCAGGAGCTTTTGAACAACAAAGAAACGGACGCCGCGATCAGCGAAGCCGACCGCGGGATGGCCAAGATCCGCGAGCAGTACAGTGGCGAGCTGGAAGGACAAGTCGCGCTTGCGGACGAAACGGACGCTACTAAGAACGTGCTCCAGCGAGCGGCACAGGAGCTCGCGTTGGTACGTGTTGGGCCTTTCCCAAATCCTGACACACTGTTTGCCCATACAAGACTGACACTTTTCTTCTTTTTTACAGATGGACAACGGAAACGCGCAGAAGCGAGCGTCGCTTACACTGAAAAAAGAAAAACTCGACCGGGTTCGGAAACACTTTGAGCAATCGAAGAAACGTTTGGAGACCGAAAAACTCACCTTAATGTCCCTCGCCGAAAGGACCGCGGAGTTGGACCGGGTGCAATGCGAAAACGAGGAGGAGCTTACCGCTGCGCGGAAAGACAGCGCCGCGCATAAAGACCTGCTCATGAGGACCCGTCTTGAGTTGAAAACGCTTGATGACAAAAAGGTTTTGCTGGACGCCGAGACCAGCGGCGCGCGGACGCAGAACAAAGTGCTGGCGCGTAAAATCGTTTCCCTGGACGAAAAAGTGATGAAGCAACAGGAGAACTTGTACGAGTTTGAGTTTCAAATCCAGGGCTTGGAACGGAAAGTTTCGCGGGCGGGTGGCGCGCGGAGCGACGAGGAAACGCGGGTGTTACAAAACAAACTGGACTCGTTACAACTCACGCTGAACGACCGCGTCGCGGAGAAGGACTTGCTCGTCGCCTCCGCGAGAAGGGCGGAGGAGGATTTGGAATCCGCGCGGAAAAAGAGCAAGCTGTTAAAGATGACTTCAAACAAGCTCACCGAAAACATCAACGAACTCACCCTGGAAGCAGAGCTCACGTCGAAGGACGTGCGGAAAGCCGTCGTTGAAAAGGAGGACAAGATGGTGGCGCACGACACGCTGAAGTTGGAGGTTAAGAAACTCCGGGACGCGCTTGACATCAAGGCGGACCAGGTTTTCGAGCTAGAAAACCGGAAACAGCAGTTACTCCTTTCAATGGAAGAGCGGAAGCACGAAATCGAAACGCACGGCGAGCTGCTAAAGGCGCAGCTGAAGATGATCGGCGAAGACGTGCACCGGGCGACTTTAGAAATGCGCGAACGCGCGATGAAGGTTGGTAAGTTACAAACGAAATTTGAGGTTTTGGTGCACAAAGTTAAGAGGCCAGGCGGTGATGGCGACGAAAATGACGGGGAAGAGCGCTCGCAGGCGTATTACGTCGTCAAAGCGGCGCAGGAACGGGAGGACATGCAGCGCAAGGGCGACGCGCTCGATCACTCCATTCGTACACAAGAAAAGGAATGCGCGGCGCTGGAGGTGACTTTGCGTAAACTGACGAAACAGAACGACTCGTTCCGGGTCTCAAACCGACCTTGTGACAACTCGGACACCGACGAGCTCACGAAACGCGCGGCTTTACAAGAGAAACTGGAATCCGTTACGTTGACGCTGAGCATGCGAAAAGAAGAGGAGGCAAAAATGGAGCTGGCGTTGCAAAAGCGGGATAAAAACCTGCAGCGAATGCACGACGAAGCGGGGGCGATTAACCTGGAGCTGGATGTTTTGGAAAAAGAGGCTGGCGAGTCGGAGATGAGGCTGCGAGACACCGCGCAAAGAGCGGAGACCACGCACGGGTTATTACTCGACGCGCAGGATAGGTACCGGTTAAAAAAAGGGTCACCCGCGGACGAAAGCGCGCAGGGCGAGCTCGGGGCGGAGGAACTGGATATGCGGTGCGAAGAGCTGAAGGAAGGAACGCGGGTGGTTGTTTCCGAACTGAAACAAGTAGCGGCGAAACACCCGGAGCTCGCAACGCTGTTGGCGTCGTACGGAGTGAAACTGCCGGGCATCGCGATTGACGGTTGAGGGGTGAGGCGGGGGTATGATAGCGCTTTCGCTTTGATTGGTGTGATTTCAAATCTCGAAAAAAAAACTCGCTTGCGCTGTTTCCGCTCCCGGTGTTCTTTTCGTTCGTCGCGTTGTGTGCTTTACGCGTCTTTGTTGCTTGTTATGTTGCTGGCGCTTTTTTGATGTCTGAAGCTTACTAGGCAGTCACACCAGAACTCAAAAAATCGCCAACAACCAAAAAACAAGCAAGAAAGATCTCCGTGAAGTACGCAACCGAGCAAACGAAAAGAAACACCCAGAGCGACAAGAGCGCAAGCGAGACGCTTCGCGCTTCCTTCCCACCTTTTGCCTTCCCAAATTCGAAACACCCTCCGCACCAGATGATTACGGGTGTTCCGGTTCTTTCTGGTACGACCCCCTGTCTCGTGAGAAGTCCTCCGCGCTCGGGTCGAAGCTCTCTCGAGGTGACCGTACTCCCAACGCCTCCGGGCCGCTGCCGTACTCGGTGGCGCCGTAAAACTTCAACACGTCTTCCGGGTAAATGCCTTTTTTTGGGAAAGAAAACGGTCAGTCGAGAGTCGGCGAGTATAGGTTCGTAACAGTTGCGAGTACGCCAGTAAATGTTCTGCAGTACTGCAGTCACGTAGGGGCTGTAAACATGGCACTTGTGACGTATGTAATGATCATCATCACCGTGTAGTGCGTTCGAACAGTCGCGGTAAACGGCGCGCGGTTGGATTTGGGAAAGCCCCTGTACGCCGTACCTTTTTCCGTGGTCAAACCGTACTTCCCCATGGCTTTAGCGTAACTTAAAGCGGTCCAGTCTTTCGGGTTCCGCGCGTCAAGATCCACGCCGTACTCGACAAGAAGCTTGACTAATTCCGGGCCTCCGTCGATTCCCCAGAACAACGTTAAATCACCGCCGAGGTTCATGTAGTTGGGATCGGCGCCGCTTCGAAGCAACGCTTTCGCCGCGTCCAACCGCCCGCGGTGACACGCGCTCATCAACGGCGTGTACGCCTCCGGGCACCCGTACGCCGCGCCGAACACGAAGTTCACGTCCGCGCCTTCCTCGATTTTCTTGTAAATCAAACGCACGTCGTTCTGGTGAGAGATGTGAAGAGGTGGGTAGGTTTTGATTGGAGGGTGTTAGGGCGAGGGTGGTTTTGTTTTCGTCTTCTTTTGCGTGGCAAAAGGTCGTCCCTCGAAATTTCGCCGGTTCGCCTTCCGCGTTCGTGAGAACGAGGGGGATGTGTCGCGTCCGATTGGTGTTTGCAGACCCGGAGTCGTCGGTCGTACCTTGATGATGGCGTTCAGAAGCTCCTCGGTTTCCCGGCTGGCTTTCACCACCCCAACGCCTTTCGCGTGCGGGTCGTAATCCGGGTGGTGCGATCCTTTGCCTTCGTCCCACTGCGGTGATGTTGAGGTGAGGAAATGGTCAGAATCGTGTGGGGACGACGAACCCGAGGCGGATTTGTGAATGACGCGTGCGTTGTGGGTGACGTACCTGCGCGCTGTAGGCCTCCTCCATGTCGGCCTGGCGCTTCTGCATGATTTTCTCCTATGGGATGAAGGCGAAGTGTTGGGAGGCGTGGGTGCGGTGGGTCAGCGGCGGATGCGAGTCGAGTGCTGCGGGAGACCCGCGGTGCGTGTCGTCGTTGGTTCGGGAGGTGAACCGCCCGAAAGTCGTGTCATTGTCAGATCGCGCGAGGCACGAGAGGGACGGGGTGGATGTCGCCAACGGAGTGGCGACGGTGAAGTCGCACCATCTGCGACATGTTTGCAGGTCGTGGGTTCGAGGCGAACGCGTTTGGTGAAACGCGACGGCGACGCGCGTTGGCAAGTGCGAGTGTCGTGCGCACGACTGGAAAGGAAAAGACGAAAAAACGAACGCGAAAGTCCGAAATGTTTGCAAAAAAGGCGTGGCTTGAAAAGGAGGGATTTAATTTTTCGTCCCAACACGCCTCGACAGGAACCCTACTCATCACTCCCGCTCTTTCCCGAACACCGCTTCGTGGTCCGCACACCGCCCGTTCATCGCAGTCAAAACTCCGAGCCACTTCTGCGCGTCTTCCCACCGGTCCTGCAAAATCGCAAGCTCCAATTCTTCGCTCGCGACGCCGGGAGTGACTTCTTCTTTTTTTGTTTCGTCAAATGCTTCCCGTAACGCACCAGACTCCGCGGTTTCAAAGTCCACGTCCTTTCGAATCGAGCGTAACCTCCGGTCAATTTCAAACAATTCGGCATCAATCAAGTCCTCATCGTCGACCGTTTCAATCAACGCCATCTTCCATTTCGTCACCAAAACCCGCGCCTCGGGGTCCACGTCGCGCCACTCGGTTTCGAAAAGCGACTCGACCAACACGTGCGCGCCCGTTCGCAAGGTTTCCAGTTGCCGACTGACGGTTTCGTCGCCCTGAGTTGTTCCCGGACTAAATACTCCGGGACCAAATGCCTTGCTGTGTTTGACACCAAATACTCCAGGAGCAACCGCCTCGGTGTGCTTGGCATCGCGTAATTCAGTCAGCATCGCGCGTCGTCGCAGCGCCGCCGCGGTTGCTACTCTTTGCGCAACCATGTAGTCCAGCTTGTGTCGGTCAAGCGCGGTGACTTTTCCTGGCGTGCCGACTGATTTGGCCACCGCGTTCATGTACAAGTCGCCGCGCTTGCCCGTCAACCTCGCGAGCGAGTCGTTTGCGTTGTCGGTTTGGGTTACTCCATAGTC
>Ga0302121_10001432_pt1 | contig 11347 bp, 10 predicted proteins | sample CB21_surface_MG_FD_203120 | JGI IMG/M metagenome (GOLD analysis project Ga0302121, IMG submission 203120) | Marine microbial communities from Western Arctic Ocean, Canada - CB21_surface | ecosystem: Environmental > Aquatic > Marine > Oceanic | place: Canada: Western Arctic Ocean | collected... | reverse complement strand
CTGCTTTTTTCTTAACAGCTTTCTTAGCGACCTTTTTCTTGGCTACTTTTTTGACTGCTTTTTTCTTAACAGCTTTCTTAGCGACCTTTTTCTTGGCTACTTTTTTGACTGCTTTTTTCTTAACAGCTTTCTTAGCGACCTTTTTCTTGGCTACTTTTTTGACTGCTTTCTTAACCGTCTTTTTTACGGCTTTTTTCTTAACAGCCTTTTTCTTGGCTGGTGCTTTGCGAACTACTTTTTTCTTTGTTGCTTTTTTCTTAGGCATAATGGTTTCAGGGTTAAAGCCTGGGAGTTGGTCTGGTAGAGATTCTAACGCAGCTCTTAACAACTCACCTACACTGACTTTCTGCTGTTTGCTCAACTTAACCAGTCGTTGACGAAGTTTATCGGACAAGCGGACAGAAATTTGGCGGTGCGATGTATTTGATAGCTTCAATTCGGAAGCATCTAGATGACTAACTGCGTAACGAACAACTTCACTGACAGATCGTGCCCCTGTTTGACGTTGAATTTCTTTCAGCTTACCGAATAGGTCTTGCTGAAGATCAAAAGATAACGGGGTAGATTTTTTATTGCTCATACGCAACGCCGTGAAGGCTATTTCAAAAACTGGTTTTTATATACCCTAAGTCAACATAAAATCTAAGTGTCAATGTGAGCTATTACTCGGGACAAAAACTTAAAATTCTTACGTTAAGTAAAACTATAATTCTTTCATCGAAGATGGAATAGATGCATCAACTGATAGCGCACTTTGCGGACAAAATAAATTGTGGTTTAAAGATATGCCAACGGACGCGGCTTTCACTTCGAAGGTCGTTCGGTCTCTCGAAGTGTAGTCCGTAAGAGTGATACGTTTGACGATGTATTGCTCTTGAATTTTCTTGAAGCTCTCCACGGCGAAGCGTGATGCGACTTCACTTTCAGCATTCACGACTTCGATTCTCCACAGTGCATTATAAGTATCGTCCAGACCCACGCGTACGCCACTTATGCCCCGCTCTGCACTGGCAGATGTAGCTGGTGGCTGCATTAAAAACTGCTGCGCGACACGGGTCACCCCAACGAGCGTCGGCCCCTCGTAAGTAAAGTCTTTCCAGTATACAAATGGCATCTGCAAATCGAAAGGCGAATAAAGCAAGCCAGGCATGATGGGCTCAAACAATGCCTCACCTTCAATCAGCGTAAAATCACTCCCGTCATTTCGGCGTATCCATGCCTGCGGGGTGACTCCATTTTGTATGATTAATTCAACCACTTGCGACGAATCTACAGATTCGTCATCTTTTGGCCGAGCTGAGGAAACGCGGAAGCGCGTGATCGGCCCCGACTCATTCCATGAGCCCCACATGATTCCTGCGTAATAAATCGTCCGGCCTCGGCGCGGCTTATGCGCCAACTCAAACTCGAAACAAAAGTCGCCTTCGAGGCGTTGTCGCCGAAATGTATTCAAGCGTTGTGCCCCCTCTTCTGCATCAATGCGTTCCATAAAACGAGAGGCACGTTCGCCGCCCAGACGCACTTGGGCAGATGCTTGTGAATAGGCACAAAAAAAGCCAGCTACGGTTAAACCGCAAACAGCTGACCTTTTAAATAATTTTAAAAAATACGTTACCCGAAATAGCATTAATTAGTGGCGGGCTGCGGATCGTCCGAAGCAGCATCGATCGATTCGACGACCTCAGTAACCGTTTCTCCGACTGGCTCATTTTGCTGGGAAGAGATGAGCGTATTCATATCCACCTCAGGAGTCACACTAGCCGATTGAGCTTGGTAGAGCAAATAGAGGCCCAGGGCGACGAGGAAGAATGCGATGATTCCGTAAACGGTGCCCTTAGTCAGGATATTGTTTGTGTCCGAACCGAAAGCAGACTCAGCAGCGCCGCCACCAAGTGCGGCACCCATACCACCGCTCTGGCTGGTTTTTTGCATGAGCACGATTAAAATGACAAATGCCGAGATCAGCAAAAGGAAGAGAGTTAAAAGACTGATGAGTAATGTGCTCATAATGGTAAGCCGTTGATAGAGAGAAAAGCACGGTAAGATGCCAAGCCTGCCCTTGAGTTCAAGCGAAAAGGAAGGGGCAGAGACTGAAGGTTCAAGCTTGTAGCATCCATTTTCAATGATTTCTCGCCTGATGCCCTATTCAAGCTTCGCCCTTGGATGATTTCAAGCGCTCCTCGAGCAGCTGCATATCACCAGGAATTTTGGACTGAAACTTTACCTTCTTACCACTCGTCGGGTGGATAATGCCTATCGTCGTAGCGTGCAGCGCTTGCCGCTTAAAACCATAAGGTAGCTGAGCGCCCTTCCGGGCAACAGCCTTCTGCGTACTTGGGTGGTAAATTCGATCACCAATCAGCGGCATGCCATGCGCGGCTGCTTGTATACGAATCTGGTGCTTCAGGCCTGTTTCGAGACGAATACGTAGCCTCGCCACGTGGTTTTGAGTAAAAACCTCTTCGACTCGATAATGCGTCACCGCTTCGGTCGCGCCCTCTTCAGGCTCAAGGAAAAGTTTTTGATCGTAGCCGCGCTCGTCTAGCTTGAGGTAGTTATGCCAGGTGCCCTCTGGCGTGGCTGCATCCCCATCGCCGTAGGCAATGTATTCACGGAGAAAGTTGTGGCTACGGAGCTGCTTGATTAAGTGCTGCCTCGCGTTGTCGTTCAGCGCGATACAGAGTAATCCACTAGTATATTGATCTAGCCGATGCACGGGGAGCGTCTTAACCGGATCTGCCGTGCCGAAAAAACTGCGACGGGTCGCCTCACCTCGCGCGTCGTTCAAATAGTTACTCAACACTTCGAGTGCCGAAATCTTCGATTGATTCTCGGTCGGCACGGACAACAGACCTGCCTCTTTATCGACGATGGCAAGATCGCTGTCTAAATAGATCAATACCAGCTTGGGATGGATCCGCTTGCGGTGCCCCCAGGCCACCGCCGACTTCTCAGGCTTACCCATCGTCAGTGAGTCACCAGGATCCGCCAGTCGCATGCCCGCTTTCGTCACGACACGCCCATCAAGGCAAAAACGACCGGCCGCGATCCACTCCTTGATCCGCTTACGCGGGGAATCAGGGCAAAGACGAACCGCCCAGTCTAACAGGGTTTTTTCTTCAAGATTCGAATCTTCCGCCATAATTAGCCAGTGCGTCGATAGTCCCAAAAACAAGCAAGCTCATTTAATATCACTTGCAAGGACGCCGACTGGTGTCGCCTCGCGATCACTATGACTCGGGAAGCGTTCTTCCCTGGGCACAAAAAAGCCCCCCGGCCAGATGACCGGAGGGCTTTTGAAATGTAATTTACTTTTACGCTCTAATTAGGCAGGGCCTAATTAGAAACTGAAGAGCAACTCAACCGCGAATCCGAGGTTGTCGCCATCTTCGTCAAGTATGCCATCAATATCGAGATCTATGTCCGATTGGCTTACTTCAACACAGAGCGCAAGGTTATCAGAAAACGCATAGAGGTGAGCAAGTGTGTACTTGAACATTTCTAAATCGACTCCTGAAGCATCAAAATCTTGCGAACTGATACGAGCAGTCACCGAAGCGACATCGCTGTATGCGTAGTTAGCCATGAGCATGTAACCTAAGCCATCAACATCGCCTGTAGTAGTTCTTTGCTGAGGAATTACAGGATTCAGACCGATATTGAGAACAACATCTTCTGATTCTGAGATATTAACTTCAGCTGCAAATAACCATGCGCCTGTTTCGTAGGTCACATAAGTGTTGATCAATTGATTATCACCTGACTCAGCGTCTTCGAAGGAACCACCAGCAAATACGCTGAAGCCGTTACCAAGGTCCAATGAACCAGCTACTTCTACTGCATGGGAGCTGTCACCCTCAGTATCACCACCAAGGCGGTCGCCGTCATTACCAAATGATTGGTCTTGGAGCGAGATGCCGAAGAATGAAGTATCTGTAGTGCGCGTGTATTTAACACCTTGTACGTAATTCTGTGCTGCAAGAGCACCGACTTCATTACCAATGTTACTGGTGGTAATAGGGAAATCATTTGCGAAATCTCCTGGTGCTGCATTAGCACCTGGGATAGCTTGGATGATCGTATTTGCATCACCAAGAATGCCAGAAAAATCATAAGCAAGGGAGAACTGGTAAAGACCAGTTGGCTCAAATGCTTCGAAACCAAGCATGGACGCATAACGACCAGCAGTCACTACGTCACCATTAGCGCGTTCGAAGTTAACGAAGGCTTGCTCAACATTAGTGCCATTAACTCCTTCTTCATACTCAAGATCAACTTGGGCAGAGACATTACCGAAGCTGAATAACCAGTCGATTTCAACTTGGTCGATACCAAAGGAGTTAGTGGATTCTTTAGTGCCAGCAATGTCGGATTGGTTGTGGGAGTAGGACGAATCTACGAAGCCTTCAACAGAAACGAATTCGTTAAGAACGATTTCACCCATTGAAAAGCTGGAAGCTGCAAGAAATGCAGATGCGATAGCTATTTTGTTTTTCATACTAAGTTTAGTTTTTTTATTGTTTGTTTTGTTGTTTTCAACAGCGCTGACTGGCTCATACGAGCCAGTAATTACTGCTAGAAATTGAGTTTCTGGACGGTCAATACCTGACCTTTACGGAAACTAATCTTACCGCGCAGCGGATCAGTGAAAAGACGAACCGCCCAATCGAGCAGGATCTTTTCTTCAAGATTCGTATCCTCCATCATGAGTGTACAGTGCGTCGATAGTCCCAAAAACAAGCAAGCTCATTTAATATCGCTCGCAAGGACGCCGACTGGTGTCGCCTCGCGATCACTATGACTCGGGAAGCGTTCTTCCCTAGGCACAAAAAAGCCCCCCGGCGAACCGGAGGGCTTTTGAAATGTAATTTGCTTTTACGCTCTAATTAGGCAGGGCCAAATTAGAAAGTGAAAAGCAATTCAACAGCGAATGAGGTAACTTCGGCATCTATGTTACCGAGACCCAAGGGATCAATATCACCGTCAACGTGGCTGACTTCAGCACAAAGTGCAAGATTGTCAGAGAACGCGTAGTTGTGCGCGAGTGTTAGCTTAGTGCCATCAAGAACCTCGTTGCCATCAATATCAACATCCACAGAGCTGACACGACCGGTCACCGAAGCAACGTCGCTGTAAGCATAGTTAGCCATCAACAAGTAACTAGTGACGTCAATATCACCATTAGCGTTACCAGCGTTGTTTGACTCATTATCCTCAAGATTCAATTCAGCAGCGAACAACCATGCGCCTGTTTCATAGGTCACATAAGCGTTGAGAAGTTGATTATCACCTGATTCTGCATTTTCGAAGGCACCGCCAGCAAACACTGTGAAGCCGTTGCCGAGGTCCATAGAACCGGCAACTTCAACTGCGTAAGAGCTATCTATGCCTTGCTGAGCATCATTATCACCACCAAGGCGGTCGCCGTCATTACCAAATGATTGGTCTTGGAGCGAGATACCGAAGAATGTAGTAGCTGAAGTGCGAGTGTATTTTACACCTTGCACGTAATCTCTGGCAGCTGTGAGGAGGTTGCCTTGTACTGTGTAAGCACCAGAGAACTGATACATACCAGTTGGCTCAAGAGCTTCGAAACCAAGCATCGTGGCATAACGACCAGCGGTTACTACATCGCCGTTAGCGAGCGAGTAGTTAACGAAGGCTTGCTCAACGTTAGTACCACCATTAAGTTCTTCATACTCAAGATCAACTTGGGCAGAAACATTACCGAAGCTGAACAACCAGTCGATTTCAACCTGGTCGATACCAAAGCTGTTGTCGGATTCATTACCGGCGCCTTGCGCGCCATTATCTGCATCAGAATGTGAGTAAGACATATCAACGAAGCCTTCAACAGAGATATTCTCAGTCAAGGCGATCTCCGCGAAGGAGAAACTAGAAGCTGCAATAAATGCAGATGCTATAGCTATTTTGTTTTTCATAATATAGTTTAGTTTTGTTATTGTTTGTTTTGTTGTTTTTCAACAGCGCTTACGGACTCAGGAGAGCCTGTATTAACTGCTAGAAATTGGGTTTCTGGACGGTCAATACCTGACCTTTACGGAAACTGATCTTACCGCGCAGTGAATTGCTATCATCGCGGATACTAGTTTCATAATAAAAAACTTCGTCCACGCGGGGCTTGAGCGATTTCACCGAACGAGGTGGTGATCCTAAAGCATCGATGACAGTTTCTACAGATACACCTGGGCGGACGGTCTCCCACTGCTCTGGCTGTGTCCAGCGCAAGTTACGCCAAGCGCTGTTCGCCATAATGTCAAAGGCCGCGCCACGACCAAGGACCGAGGAACTTGGAACATTACCTCCGGTAGCAGCCAGTGCTTTCACTTCTTTAGTTTCTTGCTCGGCATCAGCCAGGCGTGATTCAAGCTCTGCAATACGCGCCTCCGATACACTTGATGGAGCCGGTTGCACCTGTTCTGCGGTAGCTAGGCGCGCTTCCATGGCGATCAAACGTGCTTCCAATTGACCCATACGATCAGTGGCTGCATCCGCATCGGCAGCATAAAGTGGGGTAAATAGAACTGGCGCAAGCAGCGCAATAGCAAGGGTATTAAAATAGGTAATACGCATATATTTCACGCTAATAGTGCATGTTATGCATTACTTTGCAAGCCAAAAAATCTCATTTACCTCAGTGATGACGGTGCTTAAGTTGCCAGATTATAGCCTAAGGCCCATCCAAGGTTCAATTAATCACGATTTCTATGCCTATTAACCATAAATACAGACTTCTGGGTTCGATACTTGCCTTCAGCGCAGTGCTATTCGGCGCATTTGGCGCGCATGCTCTTAAAGAAACACTAAGCGCGCACGATTCGATTCAAACCTGGGAAACGGCTGTGCGTTACCAAATGTGGCATGCTTTAGCCCTTATCCTGTTGTCAATGATCAGCTTATCGAAGCCCATACCCAAAATGACTGGCCCCTGCTTCGTGGGCGGCACCCTACTGTTCTCAGGCTCACTTTACGGACTGGCACTCGATGGGCCAAAATGGCTCGGTCCGGTGACACCGCTCGGTGGACTGTGCCTGATGATCGGATGGTTGCTACTTGCCTATTCGAGTTACAAAAATAAGGTATAAACCTTATATATATAGGTAATATAGACTATACTTAGATAAGTTTTATACCTATTTCTATTCGAGATCGGCAACTTACTGACGACCAGTCCCGATCTCCTTAGTTGAGAAGCTGAAGATTATTAATCAAAAAATCAAAGCCCCGTGTTGCCAATGCGCCCTGCTTTGTCATTTCTAGATTTATGCCATACGAACACACTTCTACGCGCCGAATCGAGTTTTCCGAGACTGACATGGCGGGACTCGTCCACTTTTCTAATTTTTTTAAATACATGGAGACAGCGGAGCGCGACTTTTTCGAGGCTGCAGGGGTGGACTTGATCCGTACCGAGCCTGGCGAGCTAGTCGGCTGGCCACGGGCGCGAGCTGAGTGCAAGTTCTCCGCTCCGCTGAGATTCGGGGACACGATTGACATTCACCTAGCCGTTAAATCGGTCAAAGATCGAGCGATCGACTACCAGTTTCGAATTTTCCGCCGCAACAAGGATGGCAGTCGCACACAAGCGGGTAAAGGGCACATGACGACGATCTTGGCCAAAGTTGACGAGGGTGGTGAACTGCAGTCTGCCGAACTGAGCGATGATCTGCGCAAACGGATCAGCGAAGCACCTGCCGAGGTGCTCAAGCTACCAGTAGCGGAGTAAAAAGAAGATTTCATTTTCTAACTTTAAAGCATGTCTGGAGTCATTTAGCGCTTAAACTATGAAACCACACGCATTAGTTACCAACGACGACGGGATCGAATCCGCCTTTCTACACCGATTAGTGGGAGCGCTTCTGCCCCAATTTCGTGTTTCCGTCGCTGCGCCAGCCTTGGAGCAGAGCTGGACGGGTCGTAGTATGACACGGCATGGCGAGCTCGAAGCGATCCACAGCCCTTCGCATTTCCCTGATGGCGTCGAAGCTTGGTCGATCAGCGGCACGCCGACAGATTGTGTCAACATCGCCCTTGGCAATTTGCTTCCCGAAAAGCCAGATATCGTGCTTTCCGGTATCAATATTGGTTTTAACACCACCGAATCGCTCATCCTGAGCTCTGGCACAGTGGCCGGCGCGATTGAGGGCGTGCTCTGGGATCTGCCGGCCATGGCCTTCAGTAAATGTGTGCCCAATCACCTTTTCGAGAAGATCCGTGATGCCAAGGGGAAAACTGACGGTGATTTCAATGCTTCCCTCAAAGCAGCCGCTGCCCACGCTGCGCGGATGGCAGTCGAAACCCTAGCCTCGCCCGAAAAGCACCTTGGTGTTGTGGTCAATGTTAACTTCCCGGTCGAAACCGACGCTGACACGCCGATCATCAATACCTTCCCTGCCAAACTTCAACTTGGCAGCTTATTTGCCGAGTCCAGCCCGGGAAAGTTCACCTTCCGTTACTCGGATGGCTTTGTCACTGATTCGGATCCGAATACCGACCGCGCCGTGCTTGAAGGTGGACGCATCAGTCGCAGCCTACTGGATTTCTCGCGTATTGGAAAACGCGACTAATTTGCAGTGGCTTCACTGTCGAAGACATGAACGCTATAGAATGACTCGCGCCCAATGATCTTCAGGGTTAAAGCCTCTACGGCAAATACGAAGGATACGCATGGCCGAAACACAAAAGCTCCACGATTAATTCTTGCCTGTTGTGACTGCGAAAAATAGGCAGTTAGTATGACTATATTCTCCACGCAGGGATACACCCGATTTTTTCGATCTATAGCCGCACTTTTCTGCGGTCTCGCGATCTCTAGCTTACTGGGTCTAAGCGCCCACGCACAAAGTAAGGACGAACTTTTCCGAGGCACCTGGCAGATCGATACGCCAGAAAAGGGCACGCTCATCATGATCGTGAAGAGCCAGAGCCAAGCCTCCTACTTTTGGGGCGATAATACCGACCGCACCGTCTATGCGGGCACTTGGGCGAGTGAAGGCGAGACAGCCACTCTTACTTGGGCAGACGGGAGCCAGCACCGAATTGAGAGCGACAGCCTTGGCTTTGCCATCACCCATATCGACGCAGTCGGCAGAGAGGCCTACACGACCAAGGCACAACAAGTGCCCGCCGAAATACTTGGTCAGTGGGCGAAGCCCCCTACTGAAGCAAGCGAGATCGCCTCCGACCGTGATCGAGCCAAAGGCTTTATTGGTATCTGGAAAATCGGCGAAGACGACACGAACGCAAAATATATATTCGTCGAGTCCGACCGCTCCGCCGCAACGACCACCGGTGGCGAAGACGGCCTCCGCGGATCTTGGGCCAAACAAGGCAGCGAGCTTCACATTACTTGGGACAGCGGACACTATTCGATTCTCCGCCCGAACAAGCGCGAGTTTATTTACAAGATGGTGGAGCCAGGTCTCATCATCGAAGATGACGAGACTGTGATGCGACCCGCATCTCGTATCATAGAGGATAAAGTTCCACGCACATGGGCGACCAATTACCGGACAGAACGCGAGACCTATACAGGCGCCATCGCCTTTTCTAGTCGTAAGAATGCCCGGGCTTTTTACCGTGGTGATTGGATCGTAAGACTCTCCGGAAATCGTTTTGAACGCATCGCTCTCTCTCGCTTCGGTGGACTCAGTACCACGCTCGACAGCGATCTTGAAGGCGACTGGCGGATGCAGGGGCAAGACCTCTTTATGCGCTGGGATGATGGAGCACGTAAAATCCTCAGCCCCATCGGGCGTAGCTTCGTGATCTACGAGTATCGCCCCGGCCGGCCGCTCGACGGCGTGCCCACTCGCACCCGTGCTGCCGCGCCTGCAGACAGCGCAAAGTTAGCCGAACACTTAAAAGGCCGCGAACAAGTCGCCCTACAAATTATTAAGCTCGCAGAAGCCGCTGGCATCGACCCCGCTCAGCAAGAAGCCGCAGGCTGGGGGCGCACCTTTTCTCGCTGGGCATGGCCTTTTGGTGAAGACGACGCCGCCTTATCGGCCGATGCCATGCTCGAACAAGAATTTGAAGAAGCCGGTGAGACAGGCCCATGGTGGTGGCCTTTCTGGAGCGAAAAAGGCCCGGCAGAGCAAGTTAACGAGACCGAAACCGAGACAGACGCCTTAAAGTTGCCAGAACCAGATAAGGACGCCGAAGAAATCACCATTGAAACGGCTGTTGAAAATATTACCGGTTCTTCAGCGGCTGAAGAAACAAGCGAAAAAAATAGCCGCTCTGTTCGCGATTGGGTCTGGCCTTTCTAAAGTAAGCTCTTCTGCAAAAGTTTTTAATTCTAATTCACGCATCCTTCATACCATGACCACCGTCACATCCAGTCCCGCCCTCAACGCTAGCACGGTCTCTGAAATCGACCCTGAGATCGCTGCCGCCATCGCCGCTGAGCGCCAGCGCCAAGAGAACCACATCGAGCTCATCGCTTCCGAAAACTTTACCTATCCAGCCGTGATGGAAGCTCAGGGAAGCGTGCTCACTAATAAGTATGCCGAAGGCTACCCACGCAAACGCTGGTATGGCGGATGCGAGCATGTTGATGTGGTTGAAGACCTCGCCATCGCCCGCGCGAAAGAGCTCTTTGGTGCGGATCATGCGAACGTGCAGCCGCACTCTGGCTCACAGGCCAATTTCGCAGTTTACACTTCCGTGCTACAGCCTGGCGACAAAGTGCTCGGTATGAATCTTGCCCACGGCGGTCACCTCACTCATGGTAACCCAGTCAATTTTTCGGGTAAGCTCTACAAATTCGTTCAATATGGCGTCCGCGAAGACACCGGCCTAATCGATTACGACGAGTTGGCTGCTATCGCCGAGAAAGAGAAGCCAAAGATGATCACCGTAGGCGCATCCGCCTACTCGCGCATCATAGACTTCGAACGCATGGGCGAAATTGCTCGCTCCGTCGGCGCCTATCTTTTCGCCGACATCGCCCACATCTCAGGGCTCGTCGCTGGCGGAATGCACCCCTCCCCCGTGCCCCACGCCGATTTTGTCACAACGACCACGCACAAGACACTTCGTGGTCCACGCGGCGGTCTGATACTTTGTAAAGCAGAGCATGCCAAAGCAATCGACTCAGCCATGTTCCCCGGCGGTCAAGGTGGCCCACTCATGCATGTCATCGCAGCCAAGGCCATTTGCTTTAGCGAGTGCCTCAAACCCAGCTTCAAAGCTTATGCAGCCCAAGTTGTGGCCAACTCACAAGCCCTCGCTGCAGCCATGATGGAACGCGGCTATAAATTGATTTCTGGTGGCTCAGATAACCATCTGTTTCTAGTCGATCTACGCGCCAACTTACCCGAAC
>Ga0302121_10001430_pt1 | contig 11374 bp, 12 predicted proteins | sample CB21_surface_MG_FD_203120 | JGI IMG/M metagenome (GOLD analysis project Ga0302121, IMG submission 203120) | Marine microbial communities from Western Arctic Ocean, Canada - CB21_surface | ecosystem: Environmental > Aquatic > Marine > Oceanic | place: Canada: Western Arctic Ocean | collected... | reverse complement strand
TTTTGGACAACATTCTGGTTGGTCGCCAGTTGCATATGCACGCCAACTTTCTAGAAGTGGCTTTTCAACTTCCAAAAGCTAGGGCTGAGGAAAATGAAAACCGCCAAAAGTGCGAAGATATCGTGAAGTTCCTCGAAATTGAGGACATCCGTGACGCGCCAGTTGGCAAACTGCCTTATGGTTTGCAAAAGAAAGTAGAATTAGGTCGCGCATTGGCCACTGAGTCCGAGGTGCTTTTGCTTGACGAGCCAATGGCCGGTATGAATGTTGAAGAAAAGCGCGATATGTGCCGCTTTATTCTAAAGGTTAATGACGAAATTGGTACGACGATGGTTCTGATTGAACATGACATGGGTGTGGTCATGGATATTTCTGACAGCGTTGTCGTGCTTGATTACGGAAAAATTATCGCTGATGGCCCACCCAATGAGGTCAGATCCAATCAAAACGTAATAGACGCATACCTCGGAATAGCCCATGATTGAATTACTGTTTTTTATTGAAGTTGTGGTGGCAGGCCTTTTGGCTGGTACCATGTACTCGCTCGTCGCACTGGGCTTTGTGCTGATCTATAAGGCTTCTTCCACCTTCAACTTTGCACAGGGTGCAATGGTGTTTTTTGCTGTCCTCGCCTTTGTTGGTTTTATGGAACTCGGCATGTCCTTCGTGGTGGCGTTTTTCGCCGCTTGTCTTTTAATGGTTTTTGTTGGGTTTTGCACCGAGCGTTTGGTGCTGCAGCCGTTGATGAACCAAAGCGAAGATACGCTTCTGATGGCCACAATCGGACTTGGGTTTGTGCTTGAGGGGCTTGCCCAGGCGGTCTGGGGCGTCGAAGTTAGACGGCTCGATTTGGGCATAGGCGATTTTCCTATCATGTGGATTGTGGACAATTTAGGCCTGTATATAAGCGCGCTCGACCTCACCGCGAGTCTGGTTGCCGCGATCCTGATTATCGGCCTCGCGCTGTTGTTCAAGTACACCAAGATGGGTCTTGGTCTGCGGGCGGTTGCCGACGACCCAGGCGCAGCAAGTTCTATCGGCATTCCGTTGAAAAACATAATGCTGCTGGTGTGGTCAGCGGCTGGGGTTGTTGCGCTCGTTGCAGGCATGATGTGGGGGGCTCGGGCAGGGGTGCAGTTCGCTCTTGTTGATCTCGCACTGAAGGCGTTGCCGGTTTTGATTATCGGAGGCTTCTCGTCCATTCCGGGCGCGATCATTGGTGGACTCATCATTGGTGCGTCGGAAAAGGTTCTGGAAGTCTACATCGGACCGTATTTTGGTGGCGGCATCGAAGGCTGGGCACCATATGTACTGGCGATCTTATTCCTACTGTACAGGCCAGAAGGTCTGTTCGGTGAAAAAATCATTAGACGAGTATAGGGAGGGGAGAATAACGTGCACGCTAAATTAGTTTTCATGGGATACACAAAAGACGATGTTAATAAATTCGTCCTTCTAATGGTTTTGGCATTTGTTGTCGTCCCACTGGTGGTCGAGACCCAATATTGGTACTCTTCCATCCTTATACCCTGGCTGTGCCTTGCACTGGCTGCGGTCGGTCAGCAGATTGTCATGGGGTTTGCCGGACAATTGGCGCTTGGAGCCGCCGGTTTCATGGCTGCTGGTGCCTTTGCTTGCTATAACTTCATCTTACGCATGCCAGATCTTCCTTTTTTTGGAGCGCTAATATTGTCCGGCTTGGTTGCTGCCGCTTTTGGTGTCCTGTTTGGTTTGCCAAGCCTGCGGGTTCGGGGAATATACCTGATGGTTGCCACGCTTGCATCGCAGTTTTTTATTGTCTGGATGATCGACAAATTCGGCTGGTTTAAGAACTATGACACCTCGGGGATCATCACTGCGCAAGATATCGTCATCATGGGTAAACCCTTCACGTCTCCGATGGACATGTATTTTGTTATCGTCGTTATTGTGACTGTGCTTACCTTGCTGGCGATCAATATGGCGCGCGGCAGAACTGGGCGTAACTGGATGGCGGTGCGCGATATGGACATAGCAGCCGAGTCGATGGGCATATCGCTTTTGAAAACCAAACTGCAAGCCTTTGCAATTTGTGCGTTTTACTGTGGCGTCGCTGGGGCGCTCTTTGCCTTTTGTTACCTAAAGTCGTTGGAACCCGTGGCGTTTGACATAAAACTGTCGTTTAAGATCTTGTTTATGGTTATTCTTGGCGGTCTCGGTACGATTAGTGGCGCCTTCATTGGGGCGGTTTTCATTCTGCTTTTCCCTGTGTTGCTGAATAGTGTTGGCAATAACGTTTTCCATGGGGCCATCGACGCGACGATCATCTCATCGATCGAACAGGTGGTCTTTGGTGTCCTGATCATTGTGTTTATGATTTACGAGCCGCTTGGAATGGCAAAGCTTTGGGAAAACATAAAGCAGAAGATACAGTTAAAACTATCGTGGAAATCTTAGTCTTGGTCCCAGCAGGACGCCTAACTATATGTGAGAATTAGGTATCGATAAACCAAAGAAAATCCTGCTGGCTTTGATTATTGGCATCTGCATTGGCTTGATGTTTGACAATAACTTTGTTGTTTTCTAGCCAAACAGATCGCCGCAAAGGCCATGGCCTTTGACTTGCATTATAACAGCTGCGGTATTTTGAAATGTGCCGTAGTACTTCCAGAAGCATTGTCTGTGCGCAGTCTACAAACACAGATCTGGTGGCCAAGATGTTCAAAAGGCGGTTCCCTAAAATGATAGCTTGGCAAATGCACAAGGTATCATTTTTGCCATTTTCATGCTCTATCTAGGCCAAAGCGGCTATCACTGCTGCTGAGCAGGCTAAACAGAAAGATAAATCAGACGTTACAAGACAAAAAACAATATAGACATATATGGACGCTCCCCAATAATCAAGCAAATAAATCCTAGTCCTCAATATTTATTGAAGAATTTGGTTGTCAAACTGGCCACTGGCGTCCTTAGGGGCAGCCCATGCATTCCAGCGATACTCCGGATCAATGATGTAGCTGTATTCTTTCTCTTCTAACTCCGCAAACAATGATTTGGAACGCTCCAGGTCATCAAGGTACTTGAGGAATAACATCCATGACGTTTGTTCAACATAATCTAATTCACTGGAACAGCCCGCATCTTTGTGTAGCGTATCGTCTATGTTTCTAAAGGTTTGTTCAAACATCGGTGTCAATCTTCCGTAATTGTTTCATTGCTATGAAGGGTGGATGGGGTTCAAGTGAGTATAATAAAAATTATGATGCACACTGTACTTTAGTTTACTAAACATTGAATCATCACATGAATCTCCGTCAAAATACACAGTAAGTGGTAAGTGTAGTGGTCACATCCACAAGTTTTCCAGATTCGATTATCTCAACCATGCTCATTTGGTGAGCCTCTTCAGTGCCCTGTCCTTCGTAATTTATATGCCTAATGGCGTATCCATTGTTAGTTGGCCATTTTAATCCTTCCGAGCATTTTTGAATCGGGCCATATTCACTTCCTGCAAGCCCATCAAGCCATAGCTCTTTTAAGCTCTTTAACTGCTTAATACCATCACTCAGTGCTGAAAAATTGTTCCATTGGAGATGTAAAACCTCTAAGTTACCTAGCTAGCTTGCCTAGGTCATCGTCAACATGCATGATGTTGTTTCCTTCTAGATAAAGCTTCTTCAAATTTTTAAGCTTCCCTAATACCCCTGGAACCCACATTATGTTGTTACCAGAAAGGTGCGCATTTCGGGGTCATCCGGCCACCTGTTTCGGTATGGTCCGGCCACCCATTTCAGTTTCATCCGGCCACCTGTTTCGGCATCATCCGGCCACCTATGATGGACTGACCAGATAGATTTTTCTTCCCTCGCCTTTGGGGCTCTGGCATAACAGTTATTTGACTGTTTACCGGAGCCAATATGACTAAACCAAAGAAAAAAGCGAGGACTGGTATGCGTATTTATATGCAGATTTTCCAACTCAAATTTGAACGCCATCTTTCTAACCAACAGATGATCTAGCTGAAAGTGGGTATTGTTAATGAAACTAGGGGACAACAACCTCCTCCCATTCACCTACACAGCTGCACATCTCGTTCCTGAACCGTTGGGGAAGGAACGCAGTGCAGCGAAGCGTAACGAAGTGACGAACTCCATAAGGTAAAGGATAAGAGATGTTGACACTCCGAAGGAGAGGCAAAGCCCCACTGTAAAAAAACTACCATCAATAAATTCAAATAAAAACGGACGGATGGATTTCCCCCTAGTGAATATCCGTCCATCCGCTTTTTAATCACCTAGTTTATGTGGGTCATTATATGCTGTCTGAGCTAGGCAATTCGCTAAAGTACACTCAAAGTTATATAGAAAATTGCCCGCATTTATTATCAGGGTAGTCTTACTAACAGCGGTTAAGACAGCTAGGCATACCCCCCATAGCGCTATAAAAGTAGGGGGTTAGTGTTGATCAGATTGTCGTATTGGGTAGGGAATAAACCAATAGGAGAACCAAACAATGATCAAATATTCAGAGTATGAACAAGAATCCATCAGAGTTGCTTTGTTAGCCATAGAGCAGACACTAGCTAACAATGATTCTATGCAGTCAACAAGGGAAGTGGAGAGCTACCTGAAAATCAAACTAGCGTCACAACCAGACGAGTGGTTTGCTGTTCTATTTCTCACCAGTCAGCATCGCCTTATACGCTTCGAGAAGCTCTTCAGGGGCACTGTTAACTCTTCTTACGTGCATGTCAGGGTAATCGCTAGAAAGGCCTTAGAGCTCAATGCTGCGGCTGTCATACTGGCTCACAATCACCCCAGCGGTATAGCTGAACCGAGCAGTGCAGACAGGGGGATAACGACTAGAATAAAAGATGCTCTTGAAGTCTTTGACATCAACGTACTAGATCACTTTGTCGTAACAGCTGGGGAGTGTTGCTCTTTTGCTGATCGCGGTTGGCTGTAATCATTAGACCAAGCTTCGGCTTGGTTTATTTTTTTTCACACCTCCCTTGGCTGACCAAAGAACTAGTAACATAAGTACATACTAATATTGCATTCCCTAGTTATTATACCTACAGAAGTGTGCAGCTATCGCGCTTCGCTTGATGGATACCTTCACAAGCACAATTAGAAATTGTACGTTCTTGGCATCTTGTGAACGACTGATTTACCAATAGATTGCCAGAATTTCTGTACTGATAACGGGTACGTTTTGTGTACTTTTCTAGCTTCCTATCTTAACGTCAAATCCAGTCTTCTTAAGTATAGCTTGCTCAAAAAGCCGAAAAGGCACTTTGTGCTTACTGTAAATTGCATCATGCACAGGGATGCCATCATTAACTACGGATAACATGGCATCACGTATTTGCTTCTCGAAGTGGGTCCAGATAAAGAAGAATACGCTAGCCTTATCTCTAGCATCTTCGCCATTACCTTCCTTCTCAATACTTTGCCAGTCCATGTCCTCTGGAAAGCTCTTTTTTGATTGACTAATTGCAGAGTTAAGAAGGTCAGCTTTGTGGGTAGCAATTGTAGACACTACCTCTCTTCTAAGTTGGTCTGATTGTTCATAAAACTCTTGAAGCTTGCTACTGTTTCCAGCTTGCTTCTGGCTGCCGTTGGCATAGGCTGTGAGCAACTTCTTGACCTCCCCTACAGTAACCCCTAGGTCCTTTGCAATCTCTTCTCTGAGCGCCTTCTTGGCGGCTGGGTTTACGCCATAATCAAAAATCAAAGGGTATTCGCCATGAAGGTCATCGAATGTCGCATATTTGTGATGAGGAAATAGGTTAAGGATGTTAAAGCTGATGATTTGCAATCCACCACTGATATCATAGTTGTAATAACCAAGAGCCTTGCGCTCTGAACTTCTTAAGCGTGTGAAGATGTTGTACGTGCGGCCTTTGCTTGGATCAACGGTAGCTAGATTTTTTAATGGGATTGTAATCAAACTAGGGAGTATTGAAGGTTGGGCTACATTCATGATCTGTAAGAATGATTGCACTGATAATGTAGCTAGTTGGCGTATAGGCAGGTTAAAGAAGCGGGCTTCTACAGGAAGGTTAGAGCCTGGGACTTGGTTTACATATTTCCCGCTACGTATAGAGGGGGGTATATGTAGTGGCGAAAGTGTAAACTTACACTGGGTGGCATTGTAGCTTTCTATTAGCTTGATTGTCCTATCTTTAATGGACTGGTTTAGTATGCTAGCTCTGTGTGTTAGCTTCCAAGACTTAGAGTACGCATCTGTTCTGTAGGTATTTGATCTTGAGAACAGCGCCTCAACTAGAGTGCTGTTATTTAGTTCGGTTAGCAGGTATCTAGCATCTTTATTTTGGCTGTTGATTGGGGTGCCCTTGCCGTCCTTCCTTGCTTCGATCTGAGTCATTACGTTTAAGTAAGCTTGGCCAACCCGTACAACCTTCTTGGGTGTCTGGATATTATTGATCAGGTTTGTTTCATGCCTTAATACAAAGCCCGCCACGGCACCTGTGACTTGAGCAAAGTGGCGTCCACTTAAGCCGGAAGTTAAAGCAATATCCACGTATGTTGTGATCAACTTTTTATCGACATAATTCTCGTCAGAATTTGAAGGCAATGGAGCTGAGTTTAGGTATGCTTCAATTTCTGTTTTTGATTTAATGATGGTTGGTCTAGAGAGGCCTGCAAGCCGTGCTAGTTCAGAATCTGTAGTAGAACCTACAAGCCCTCTGTGTTGAAGAACACGAAGTGCTTTTTTTAAATTTTCATTCATAACATACCTGCTATACGACTTATTAGGACTGATCTACAACGGCACTGGTGACAGCAATTTCTGCTACCTTCCTCTTCAGAAAAACAACCCATCATAGCTGTCACTCGTGCCACCCTGTTAAACCACTATGCCAACTTAATCCCCATGTAACCTCGCATTTTATTGGTTTTATGCGGCGTCGCCATCTTATTGGTCTCGAAATACCGCTTCACCCTTTTACTAAATGCCTGCTTCGTCTCAGCAACTTTCATGTTGTTGCTACACCAGACTGCGTAGTCCTCAAATAGCTTTACAAGAGGGACAATATTGCCAGCAGCTGGAGCCACATTATTTACAAGGAACTCAGAAACAGTATCCAATTCCTCTCGATAATCAACGCTCTCATCGCGGATCTTCTGGGGAGTGTTCATTTTATTTTTGTGCCAGTCTTCAAGCCCACGAAGAGCCCAGTTAAGAATGCCTGGTAGTTCAACTTTGAGCTGATCTAGCAGACCGTCAATTCGCTCGTCATCAGGAACAACATAACCAAATTTGATAAACCGGAAGCGACGCCAAAAACCCTCATCATTGATGTTGCCATGGGGCTTATCATTACCATACATAACAATCTTCGAAGTAGACTTGAACGTTCTTGGGTTGTGACGTAGACGCCTTGCTGTTATTTCATCATCACCTGAGATCGACTTTAAGATCTGAACATCAAAAGAAACGTCAGTATCATTTGTCTCGTCAGTAATAGCTAACCTTGCTCCTTCCAAGTTCGCCAAACTTGACTGCTTACCAATGGATGTAGCACCATTTTTACCCCTCATAAAAGTATCTGAAGAAAGCTTCACACCATAACTACCTAGCAATGTTTTGATCAGGTCTAGAAATGTTGACTTACCATTGGCTCCGCTTCCATAGAAATAATAGATTTCTTGCTCTTGGGTGCTAGCTGATAGGAAATAACCAACCAATCTCTGGAGATAGTCGATCATTTCCTGATCCTCTTGCATGACTGTCTTTAAAAACTTGTCCCACTCAGGGCATAGTGCACCCGAGTCATGCGTCGTGCCAAGTGACTTAAATATCAGATCAGAGGCCAAGGCTGGCCTAACTCCCTTGTGCTGAATGTTATAAACCATACCCTGAATACCAATCAGATTTGGGTTAGCATCCAAGCTTTTTGCACCCTTTGCAGTTAAAACTTGAACAATTTTTAATGCTGAGGATGCTTTACTTTGGTTCATAGCACTTTTAAGCCACTTTGGATCCCCGATCAATAAGCGCGAGTATTTTTGATTGTTAATGTCTAGGATAACTTTACAGTAAAACCCCCACACCATCCTTTCAGCCTCTTCGGCCTCGCACCACATACCACCACTAAAGACCCGCCACTGCTTCGTAGTTGTATCAAATAATAGGTTTTCACCATGCTCCTCCGCGATCAGGTCAGCAATCATGGCGTCATGTTCATCTACAAGAAATGAATCAGGTACATAATTACTGGTGATGACCTCCGTCGTTTCGGTAGGCAGCTGCTGTTTAACAGGTGCGTTTTGTGAGCTAGGTACAGAGGTGATCTGTGCTACTTTGTTGCCATATTCTTGGGTTTGTTCTGCCAGAGCCAGAGATAAGTTCATTACGCTGCCTCCTGCTTACGTTTAACAAACAGTGGGGGAGTATCAACTAAGTTCCCGCAATACAGTCTGTACTCAGCTTGTTTCACCCTGAACGGGTTTTCTAGCCTGCGGTTTCTCGCAACAAATTTTGTTCTAATGTCATAGCCGATACATCTGAGTTTATAAATCACGGCGCTGGGTGCTTTAACTCCAAGTGCGTGGAGCTGGTCTGTGGTTACAGCTCCTTTCACTTGAAGAATGGCAAGTACAAGATCCTCCTGTGTGTGTCGCTGAGCTTGGTTGCTAGATTGCGTTGTTACTTTAGCTAGTTTCATTACGCTGCCTCCAAGTCACGTTGAGCGATTCGGCTATCAATCCAGCCGTCCACTTCCGATTCGACCCAAGCGCTGGATCGTTCTGTTAGCTTTACTTGTTTAGGGAATAGGCCTTGTTGTGCAAGTGCGTAAAGATGAGATTTGGATAAGCCAGTTTTTGTCCGGACTTCCGGCATTTTTAGTAATTTAGTCATATATTTAGTCCTTGATGATATTTCAAAAAGGCATGTCAGATTTTTACTGGCACGCCAACGACCTGATAATAACTAGTGCTTTCTTCCTATCTTTCCCTGCAGGGATAAGGAGGGAAAGAAAATTTTAATTTAAGGTTTCTTAGCTTTTGAACAAGCATTTTGGAAGGATTTTTTGGTGATGGGTTTACCATAGTTCGATAAAATGAAAGCCTGCTGGGGTGCTGTTGAGAAAGGTGTAATATTATCACCCTCAAAATCAAGATAATTCATATACGACTTGTGCTCTTCGCTAGGATCGTCAGCTTCCTTCTTTATCCATTCATAAATATTGGAATTGGTAGCATCTTTTCCTAGGGCGGTTAGCGCTGCTTCTATAGCGAGAGTGTGATGTGCCTTTGCTCTCTGTGATTTGTTTTTTGAGGTCTTAGTAAATTTACGCGTATCAACGTAGACATCATTCAGTTCAATAGGGTCTAGATTAGGTGTTGAATGAATTTTATGGTTATTTGTTGGAGGAGAGAAGGCAAGAGCTAACTTATGGCCTTCAAGTTTCCTATTTACCCATAGTTCCTGTAATGCTGAGGTTGGAAGTTTAATAACGTCATATTGAGAGTAGGTGTCAGATCGGTCAAACTCACCAATACTCAAGTTGTTATCCTGTTCGCTCCATTCAACATAGTCATAGTAGATCGTTATGTGTTTTTTGATAATGGTGTAAATTTCGATCTTGCCGGCTATTCCTTCAGTCAGTAGATCAATTGCTGTGAAGCCTTTAATGCTGGTAATGGGTTTTAGGGTATCAGCTAGCATTTTTTAATCCATCCAAGTAGTCGGCCCACTCTTGCATCATGACTGTTCTTTCAGGCATGAGTTCGGCTTTGTTATAGGTGGCTCTTATGCGGTCTTTAGAGGCATGTGCGAGCTGCAATTCAATAGCATCAGCATTGTACCCTAGTTCATTTAAAAGGGTAGAGGCGGTATGCCTGAAGCCGTGAGAGGTCATCACTCCTCTTCCTAAAGGTTCGCCACCTTCCACGGTTTTAATTCTAATGATGGCCTGATTGAGTGTGTTTTCGCTCATTGCCTTGCCAGTTCGATGGCCGCTGGCTGATAAAAAAACTAGCTGCTTATTCCCTGTTAAAGGTCGCATGGCGCTAAGGATGGCAAGAGTCTGCGTTGTGAGGGGGATCTTGTGCGGCCTGTCCATCTTCATTTCATCGTCTGGAATGGTGATTAGCTTTTCCGTGAGGTCGATGTACTCCCATCGCATAAATCGGATGTTGTACGGTCTCAACATGGTTAGAGATGCAAACTGTAACGCCTTCTTTACTGCGTAATCGCCCTGATAAGCATCAATGCCTTTTAAGAAGTCACCGAACTGGTGGGGGTCGGCTATGTGGGCGAAGTTAGCAGACTTCTTTGGCTTTGGTAATAGCTCAGAAATTGTGGCGGCAGGGTTGTTCTGAATTAGCTGCAAGGCTAGCAGGTAGTTAAATGTTTGGCGGCAATACGTTGTCAGATCTTTAGCGGTTTCTCTTTTGCCTGAGTCTGCTATGGGTTTTAAAAGGTTCAGCAGATCTACGGCGGTGATGGTATCTACGGCCTTTTTATCTAGTGGGCCGAATAGATGTCTTTTCATTTTAGCTAATTTCTTAAGAGCTGTTGAGGGCCTCAAGTCCTGAGCGCTCATCATTTCCTGTGCGTAATGGCTAAAAGGTTTGGAGAGCAGTGCTTGTGAGTCGTCTCTTGGGTCTATGCCACCTAGGACAAGGTCCCTAGCTTCCTCATGGAGCTTTCTGGCTTCGGCTAGGGAAAGGGTAGGGTATTGGCCAAAAGTCAGTGTGGCGTATTTGTCGTTGATTTTGAAGTCGTAGCGAAAAGACTTGCTGCCTTTGGCTGTTGTGTGAACATACAAGCCGCCACCGTCTGCTGACTTGTAAGCTTTACCTTTGGACTTAAGATTCTTTACTTTGGTGTCTGTGAGAGAGCGTTTCATTGGGTTGTCCTATAGCGTCTGATACCCTATATGATACCCTAAAATATGCAGGACTTGAAAGGATGTTACAGGTTGTTATTGGTTCGATAATCCGTAATATATGGGCTGTAGCGGGCTTTCAGGACTACACCGGACATCCGTTTGACATTCTCCTGGCGCGCCATTTAAATCAAAGGTTTAGACTATAACTTTGCCCATATAAGTAACTTTTTTAGACTGGTTCCATCTATCCCCTTGCTAAATCAACTTCCCTTTGGACAAATAACACATCAGGCCCTTTCAAAGCCTCGGGCAATTTCATAATCTGTGACCACCTTATCGAATTCTTCCTGCTCCCACTGTGCGCAGCGATAGTAATGGTCAATCACCGCGTCGCCAAGGGCGCTGCGCATCATGCTCGATTTATTAAATATTAACATTGCATCACGCAGGTTGCTTGGTAGTTGCTCGGCGTTGGTTGCGGCATATGCATCACCCTGCAAGGGTGCCGGCAGTTCCAACTGCTCTTCA